>JAEEGJ010003501.1_pt1 | contig 59919 bp, 53 predicted proteins | sample 8958761 | NCBI WGS metagenome assembly JAEEGJ01 (sample SAMN16246546, study PRJNA631951) | gut metagenome | biome: gut microbiome; feature: rumen; material: RS-attached | host: Bos | place: Iran: Karaj | collected 2018-10 | reverse complement strand
ATCGTTGATGTTGGAGGCCGGAATCGTGGAGATGGCCACGCTGTCCAGCACGGTCACGATGCGCACGCTCTCGCCCAGATAGGCGGGCAGGCGGCTGGTGGTGACGACGACACCCTCGAGCTGCTCGAGGGCGGAATCCGGGTGCTCCTGCGCCCGGGCGGCCGTGCCGACGGCCGCAAGGAGGAGCAGGACCAAAGCGGTCCTGAATACAACTACTAACTTGTTTTTCATATGCTTTATCTCGGAAGCTCAAATACTTCCATATCTTTCACTTCTCCGGATTCGATCCGGAAGCGGAGGGCGGTACGAACGACCTGCCAGCCCTGGAGGCCAGCGGCGCCGGGGTTGATGTAGAGCATGTTGTGCGCGTGGTCCTGCATCACCTTGAGGATATGGGAGTGGCCGCAGATGAAGACGTCGGGCTTGTAGCGGTCGATCAGGGCGGCGGCGCGCAGGTCGTAGTGGCCGGGCGAGCCACCGATGTGGGTCATCAGGACCTTGAGGCCCTGAACTTCGAGGTACTGGTGCTGAGGGTAGCTGTAGCGGATGTCCTGCCCGTCGCAGTTGCCGCACACGCCGACCACCGGCTTGAAGGCGGCGATGGATTCGGCAAAGGAGATGCCGCCGCCGAAGTCGCCTGCATGCCAGATGACGTCCACCGGCTCCAGGAATTTCCGGAAGCCGTCGGAGAAAACTCCGTGGGTATCGCTGATCAGCCCGATATACATCACTGTTCTGTTAGCTTCGCCGGTCTTCTCCCGCGGGCGGCCAGAAATTATTTTCCGTGCAGTTGCTCGAAAAACCAATTTCTGCTCCGCCCTCCACAACGCCAACGCGCGACCGGCGAATGACTATTTTCCAGCCAATCTTTTCTCCCAGGCCCAGGCGGCGGCAAGGGTCTCCTCAATGCTGCGCTCCGCCTTCCAGCCGAGCTCCTGCTCGGCGAGGGTCGGGTCCGCCCAGATGGCGACCACGTCGCCGGCGCGGCGCGGGGCAAATTTCCAGTTGAGCTTCAGCCCGTTGACCTTCTCAAAGGCGGTAATCAGCTCGAGCACGGAGAGCGGCCGGCCGGTGCCGACATTGAAGATCTCGTAGTCCTGCTTCATCTTGCCCTCGCACATACGCGTGACCGCGCAAACGTGCGCCTTCGCCAGGTCGACGATATCGATGAAGTCGCGCAGGCAGGTCCCGTCGGGCGTCGGGTAATCGTTGCCGAACACCGACAGGCACTCGCGCTTGCCGATGGCGGTCTGCGTGATGTACGGCACCAGGTTGTTGGGCACGCCGCGCGGCAACTCACCGATGAGTGCGGACGGATGCGCGCCGATAGGGTTGAAATAACGCAGCGCAATGCCGCGCACACCCGGATAGGCCTTCACGCTGTCGCGCAGGATGTCCTCGCACATCGTCTTGGTGTTGCCGTAGGGCGACTCGGCCGGCTGGCGCGGACTCTGCTCCGTCACCGGGAGCTGGTCCGTCTGGCCATAGACCGTCGCGGACGAGGAGAAGAGCACGTTGCAGCCCTTCTGCCGCGCCACATCCAGGATGTTGATAAACGAGAGGAGGTTGTTGCGATAGTACTTGAGCGGCTCGGACACAGACTCGCCCACCGCCTTGAAGGCGGCGAAATGGATGACCGCGTCGATGGGATATTTGTCGAACAACTCCTCAACGGAAGATTTGTGGCAGAAATCCATCGGGACCAGCGGAAGTTCCTTGCCGAGGATGGCGCAGACGCCCTTGTAGTTGGTCTCGTCACAGTTGGAGAAGTTATCGGCGATGATAACGTCATAGCCGGCCTGGGTCAGCTCCACGGTGACGTGGCTGCCGATGAATCCGGCTCCGCCGGACACGAGAACGGTCTTCTTGCTCATATCGGTATTCTTTATATTACGAGATTCCGGGTCAAGCCCGGAATGACGATAGTTACCAATCCTTGTACGGGCATTTAATCAGCATCGAGTTGTAGTAGCGGCGGTCGCCCGTGACCTCCGCGCCCACCCAGGAGGGCCGCACGAACGGCTCGTCCTCGGCACCCAACTCGATTTCGGCGACCACGAGGCCCTCGTTGTCGCCGTGAAACTCGTCCACCTCCCACACGTGCGCGTCGGAGGCAGGGACGAGCCAGCGCGTCTTGTCGATCACGCCCGGCTCGCACAGGGCGAGCAGTTGCTCCGCTTCGGCGGCGGGGATCTCTTTCTCCCACTCGAAGCGCGTCAGGCCCTGGGCCGGGCCCTTGACAGTCAGGAAGCCCTGCTCTCCGCGGACCCGCACGCGCACGGTGCGACCCGGAACGGAGCTCAGGAAGCCCTGGATAATACGACTGGCGCCGGAAGCCTCCTTACGGAAGTCTCCGGCGACCAGGAATTTGCGCTCTATCTCCTGAAAGGCCATACCTACAGGCCAAGCAGGAGGCCGAAGGTCAGGGTCTTGGCGTCGCTCAGATCCGCAGGGAAGAGCGGCGTCAGGCCGTACTGCACGAACACGCCGAGGTTGCCGTAGGAGAAACCACCCTCAACCGTGGCGCGGAACTGATGGAAGAGATGCTTCATCTGCGTCTTGCTCTTCGGTGCGCGGTACTTCGCAAAACCGTTCACGAGGAACTCGAAGCTGCCCCCGGCATAAATCGAAGCCTTGCCAAAATTGAGGCTCAGGCGGGCCGGGATACCGAAATAGGAAGCGTGGATCTTGGATTTGCGGTAGTTATAGGTCGCATCCACCAGATCGATATAGTACGGGACAAAGGTGTTGCCGCTCGGCTTGATCGAGGTCTTATTATCCCGGAAGGTGAAATCCATAAAGGTCCAGCGCAGGCCGAGGTTCAGCCCCACGGCGCCGTAGCGGAGATCCATGCCAACCAGCTGCAGGCCGTACATAAAATTCTTGCCCGTGTTGAAATCCAGGAAGTTCGAAAAATCGCCCGTGGCCCAGTCTCCCTTGTAGTTGATGTTGGTCAAGGTCGACCAGCCGAAATGCATCGGGAAAGCAAAGGTCAGGTTCGTCTCCACATGGGAACGACCCCGCGAGAGTTCAATCTTGTTGAAGTTATCCCAATCCTCGAGATCGATCTCGCGGTCCTGGGCGAAAGCGGTTGCACAAAGCGCAAGCGCGGCAATGGCTAGAATTAACTTTTTCATATTGCAAATTTAGCAATTTGTTTAGAATTGCAAGTCCTGCCCCCGGTAGAAGTCCAGCAGCTTGGCCTGGTAGAGGCACTGGAAGCGGGCCTGGATGTGTTCCGACTCGGCGCGCAGCCAGTTGTTGCGGGCGTCGTTGTAGTCGGTCACTCCGGCCTTGCCCACCTTGTACTTCTCCTCCGTCAGCTCGTAGTGCTGAAGCGCGCTGGCGGCCGACTCGCGGCTGCCCGCATAGCGCGCCTGGGCGCTGACGGCATTGTAGTAGGCCTGCTGGATCTCCTTGTAAAGCGCCTTCTTAACGCTCTCCAGCTGGATCTGCTGGCCCTTGTAGCTGAGCTCCGCGTTACGCACGTTGTTGCGCGTGTTGAAGCGCTGGAAGATGGGGATGCTCATCGACACGCCGACGTACTGGCTGAAGTTGTTCTTGATCTGCTCGCCGAAGGAGGCCGCCTGGTACTTGGAATTGGTGTAGTAGTTGGTGCCCAGGCCGCCGCTGAGCGAGATGCTCGGCAAGTAGCCGCCCTTGGCGCGCTTGATGTTCAGCGCAGCGTAATCCACATTCAGCTGGGCCGCCTCGATGGCCGGCTTGACGGAGAGCGCCTCGTCGTAGATGGCTTCCGGGCGCATCAGCAGCGCCTTCGAAGGGTCACCCACCTCGGGCGTGACGATGGCGAAGCCCTCCGGCGAAGGGAGCTCCAGCAGCTGCGTCAGCTCCAGCAAGGAGATCTGCAGGTTGCCTTCGGCCTGGATCTCGGACTGACGGCTCTGTGCCAGGGTGGCCTGCTGCGCGGACACCTCCGCGTCGCTGACCTTGCCGGCCCGCAGGCGCTCCTGCACCTGCTCCAGCAGCTGCGCGTCATGCTCCGCCTGCTCGTGCGCCACGCGCAGCAACTCCTGATTGTAGAGGATCTGCACGTAGGCCTGCGCCACGGCCACGCGGATGTCGTCGCGGGCCTTCTCCAGGTCGGCCGTCGCCGCGGCGAGGTTCAGCTTGCCGAGCTTGATGCCGTTGGTGATGTCGAAGCCCTGGAAGATGGGCACCTCGCCGCCCAGGCTGAAGGAAGTCGAGGTCGTATTCGAATTGGAATAGGTATTGTCCGCCGTCAGGCCACGGCCGAAGGAGAGGTTCTCCGAGGCCGAGGCGCTCAGGGACGGCAGCCGGCGGTTCTGGGCCGTGTTCAGCTCGATCTCGCGCTGCTCCACGGACAGGGCGCTCTTCTGTACGCTCAGGTTGTGGTCCAGGGCGTAGTTGATGCAGTCCGAGAGGCTCCACGGGGCCTGCTGCGCCTGGGCGGACAGGCCGCCCACGAGCGCTGCGATGAGGATCATGTACTTCTTCATGGCCGTTTATTTTTCGTCATTGATGATGCGCGGACCGCGGACGATGTCACCCGACTGCAGGCCGCTCGTGATTTCGATATTGACGCCGTCGCTCAGGCCGGTCTCGACCTGCACGCGCTCGTACTCTCCGGCAGCGTTCTTCTTGTACACGAAGGTGTCGTCCCCGGCGAATTCCAGGGCGCTTTCCGGGATGGAGAGCACCTGCTCCACCCGCTCCAGAACGATCTCGGCGTTGGCGCTGTAGCCGGAGCGGATCTTGTGGTCGCCCGACACCTTCACGGCCGCCTTGATCTCGAACTGGTTGGCGCCGTTGCTCTCGACCGCCTTCGGCGAAATGTACTCGAGGGCCGCCTCCGTGTCAAAGCCCTGCAGCGCACCGATGCGGATGTGCATGGGCGTGCCCTCGGAAAGGGCGCCGACCTCCGTCTCGTCGATGTTGCCGTCGAAGATGAGATCCGACATGTTCGCCACCGTGGCGACGGTCGTACCGTCATTCATCGTGTTGGCCTGGATCACGGAGTTACCCACCTTGACCGGAATGTCGAGGATGAGGCCGGTGATCGTGGAGCGGATCAGCGTGGAGCTACCCGTCTTGTTGGAAGAGGACACACCGTCGCGAATGACCTCCAGGGATTCCTGGGCGGCCGCCCGCTCTTCCTTGGCCTGGTTGTAGGCCTGCAGGACCTGGTCATATTCCTCGTCGCTGACGAGCTTCTTGTCGTAGAGGGCCTTCTCGCGCTCGTAGTTGGTCTTCGCCTGCTTGAGATTGATCTCGGAGAGGCGGACGCGCGACTGGGCGGAGCTCAGGGAGTTCATGTCCGGGATGACGCGGAGCTTGGCGATCACCTCGCCTTCCTTGACCTGCTGGCCGGCCTCCTTGTAGAGTTCGGCGATGATGCCGTTGATCTGCGGCTTCACGTTGACTTCGTTGCGCGGGACAATCTTGCCCGTGACCACGGTCGTGCGCTCAATGTCCGCCGTGGCCACCTCGATCTCCTGGTAGCGGATCTCGACCGGTCGGGTTTTCTTGAACAGGAACACGAACGTTCCGATGACAAGGATCGCGAAGAACGCGGTCAGAATGTACTTAGAAAACTTTTTCATATCTCTTGCGTATTATTATTCATCTCTCATGGCGTCCACGGGCTTGATATTCATCGCGCGCAGGGCGGGCGCCAGGCCAGCCGCGATGCCGAGCACGGTGAGCAGCGCCGCAGCGGCCACCGCCAGCCCGAACCCGATCTGGAAGGCAGGTTCGAATTCACCTGCGCTCCGCACAATCATTTCGGCCACGCTCAGCGACATCACCGAGAACACGATGCCGAACATGCCGGCCACCAGCGTCAGGCTCACGCTCTCAAGCATGATCTGCGAAAGGATGTCCGAGGGCGTGGCGCCGATGGCCCGGCGGATACCGATTTCGGTCGTCCGCTCCTTGACCGTGACCATCATGATGTTGCTCACGCCAATGGCGCCGGCAAACAGCGTCCCCAGACCGATCAGCAGGATCAGGAAGTCCAGGCCCCGGAACAGGGTGTCGATCAAGTTGAAGATCTGCTCGGTGCCAAGGAAAATCATGGCCGGTTCGTCTTCCGGGTCGAAGTAGTGCTCCCGGCCCAGCACCTGACGGATCCGCTTCTCCAGCTCCACCACGTGGATGCCGGGCTTGGCCGTCGTGCAAATGATATCCACGGTCTCACCGCGGTTGTACAGTTGCTGGGCGATGGTGGCCGGGATGACCACTTTCTGGGCAGTGTTGCCGTTGATGTTCATCATGCCGGAGGCAAAGTTCACACCCACGATCTGGAAGAAAACGGATCCGACCTGGATGAAGGTTCCGCACGGATCTCCGCCTTCGGGGAAAAGTTCCTGGTAGATACGTTTGCCGATCACGCAGACCTTGCGTCCGCGCTCCACGTCCACTTCGTTCAGGAAGCGGCCATACTTGATCTGCGGCGCCTCGATGGCGACGTAGTCCGCATTCACACCCGTCACGTTGCAATTGGTCGTCTGCGAATTATACACGGCCGTCTGGCCCCACTGGCTGATCATCGGGGTCACGACGTCCAGTTCCGGAATGAGGATCTTGAGGCGCTCCATGTCGCGGTACTCCAGCTCCCAGTAACGGCCTTCCTGGAATCCCTTGTAAGGGACGGAAGTATTGGCGGAAGCCATGAGGGCGGCATTGGAGGCGAAGCCCTCGAAGTTCTGGGTCAGCAGACCCTTAATGCCGCTGCCGGCGCCGAGCATGACCAGCAGCATGAACAGGCCCCAGAAGATACCGAATCCTGTCAGCAGGCTCCGGCTCTTGTTGCGAAGCAGGGAGTCCGCGATCTCGTGGTAAGTATTGATATCCAGTTTCATTCGGCTCTCAGGGCTTCAATGGGTTTGACTTTGGCGGCTTTTCGTGCCGGGATCAGGCCGGCGATGGTGCCGGCGACGACCAGCAGCAGGGTGGCTTCCAGGGCCACGTCCAGCCCCACGGAAGGATCTTTCATCACCTGGATGCTCTCGCCGAACAGCTCCAGCGGGTTGGACCCGACGGTGGCGTTCAGCAGGCCGCAGGCAAGCATGCCCAGCACCATGCCGATGTAACCGAAGACGGCGGTAATGCTCACGCTCTCGGCGATGATCAGTTTCATGATGCCCCAGGGGTTTGCGCCGATGGCCTTGCGGATGCCGAATTCGTGCGTGCGCTCCTTGACGGTGATGAGCATGATGTTGCTCACGCCCACGATGCCGCTCAGCAGCGTGAACAGACCGACAATCCAGAGGAAGACCTCCAGCATGTGGTGCCCCTTGTTCATCTGCATGCTCATCCGGAAGGAATTGTTGATCCAGATGGCGCGCTCATCATCGGGCGCGGCGCCGTGCAGGGTATTCAGGCTGCGCTTATAATCTTTTTCGAATGCCTCGTTCTCTTCCTCGGTCTCCAGGCCGTGGAAGGTGAAGGCAAGCATGTCGATGTTGTCGCTCTTGGCGAAGATGTCCCGAAGGGTCGTGTACGGCGTGAATATCTCGGAATCGTTCTCATTTTCTGCCGCCCGGCGGACGCCCGCGATCTGGAACGAAAGGTTGCCGATCTTGACGCGCTGGCCGACCAGAGATTCGTAGTTCTCCTTGCCGCCCAGGAAGTTGCGGGCCTGCATGTGGGTGATCACGATTACCTTGCGGCGGGCCTTCAGGTCGTTCTTGTTGATGAAGCGGCCCGCCAGGACCTCCACGCGGTTCATCTGGCCGTAGTCCGGATAGACGCCGGACAGGGAGATGTCGAAGTAGCGCTTCCCGTAAGTCATCTTGAATCCGCTCTGGGACAGAACGGCGGAGATGTCGTCCACGTGGTCGGCGAAGGCCGGGCTGGCCGTCCGGGCCATGTCACGCTCGTCCAGCTCGATATACCGGCCCTGCTTGAAGCCGCCATAGGGCTTGGAGGTGCTGTTGCCATACACCCGCATGGTGTTGGCGTTGATGCCGGACATGTTCGACTCCGTCGTATTCATGATGCCGTTGCCGGCGCCCAGCAGCACAATGAGCATGAAGATGCCCCAGGCCACCGCGAAGCCCGTAAGGGCGGTGCGGAGCTTGTTGCGCCGGAGGCTCTCCCATATCTCTGTGAACAGATCTCTCATTTCATGATGGTGCTGGTGCCGAACACCGACGCGCGGTGCTCGCGGTTGTCTTCAATTTCGCCGATGACGCCGTCCTTGATGTGGATGATCTTGTCGGTGCAGTTGGCCACGCCGCTTTCGTGCGTGACCACGATGATGGTCACGCCCTCTTCGCGGTTGAGCTTGGCGAGCAGCTGCATCACCTCCTCGGAGGTTTTGGAGTCGAGCGCGCCCGTGGGCTCGTCGGCCAGGATGATCTTGGGCTGGGTGATCAGCGCGCGGGCGATGGCGACGCGCTGCTTCTGTCCGCCGGACATCTCGTTCGGGTAGTGCTTCGCCCAGTCGGCGAGGCCCAGCCGCTCGAGGTACTCCATCGCCATCTGGTGGCGCTTGGCGCGGGGGACGCCCTGGTAGAACAAGGGCAGCTCCACGTTCTCGACGGCGGTCTTGAAGCCGATCAGGTTGAAGGACTGGAAGATGAATCCAATCATATGGTTGCGGTAGTCCGCGGCCTGACGCTCGGTCAGGCCCTTGATCAGGCGGCCGTCGATGGAGTACTCGCCCATGTCGTAGTTGTCCAGGATGCCCAGGATGTTGAGCAGCGTGGACTTGCCGGAGCCGGAGGCACCCATGATGGAGACGAATTCTCCCTTGTCGATGCCGAGGTTGATTCCTTTCAACACGTGCAACGGCTGGCCGTTGTTGTATGTCTTGTTGACGTCTTTGAGTTCGATGAGCATATAGTGTCTTATTGAACTATTACACTGCAAAGGTACATATCTTTTTTTATTTTGCAACTATCTCGCAAAATTTCTTCTGTTTTCTTCTTTCTCGGCCGCCCCGCCCTCACCTCGGCGGCATCTTCCTCCGTCATTCGCCGACCTGATCGGCGAATCTCATTTTTCACAAAGATAATAATTATTTATTGTCTTGCAATAAATTTATATCGTTTTTATGGATTTCTTCGCTTACTCCTCTACCTCGCTCCTTATATTAGACGCACAACCCTGCCAAAAGGTTAATAAAAAAAGACAGCCTCTTTCGAAGCTGTCTGTCTTTTTATTCGTAGAGCCGTTCGACCTGCTTGGTGATCTTAACCAGGTCCATCCGCCGGGGAGCTTAGATCTTGTCGCGGATCAGGAAGTAGTAAACCAGGAAGCCGACCCAGCTGAAGGCCACGACGGCGATGGCGAGGAGTACCTTGAAAAGGGGTTCGAGCTTGTTGTGCTTGAAGATGTCAAGCACGCACCAAATGGCGGCGACGATGCCGGCGATGTAAACGATGGTTGCAATCATAATGTTGTATTTATTAAGGGTTATCGTGTCTTGAAAATTCGCAGCCGCACCAGTTCTGGTTGTAGAAGCCCTGCTCGCGGATCACCTCGTTCCGCCGCTCCTGCAATCCGCCTTTTCGCCAGTTCTGCGGCCACCAGATTACCGCCTGCATGGCAGGGGCAGTAACTGCCTCTGGAAAACGTGCCACCCTCGGCATGACCACCCCAAAAATCGAAGCATTTTCGGGGGCCCCGGTAGCCAACCCTTCGAGGGGCCCATCGTCAGATGGGAGGGGTCCGGCGCAGCCGGACGTTTCAGGAGGCAGTTGGCTGCCTCTGCTGCAGGCGAGTTCTCCGGCCGCATTTACCTGGTCGAGGTCCTTCCAGCGGGAGGAGGCGAGGGTGGTGGCAAGGACGGGGAGACCGTGGGAGGCGGCGTAGCGGGCAGCACGGTCAAGCCGGAAGCGGAAGCAGGCCGCGCAGCGCTCTCCGCGCTCCGGCTCACGCTCGAGCCCGCGAATCGCCGCGAGCCAGGCGTCGTGATCGTATTCGTCGGCGACCAGCTCCACGCCCATCTTGTCGGCATAGCGCTGCATTTCCGAGAGGCGCAACTCATACTCCGCGCGCGGATAAATATTGGAATTGCTGAAGAACACCACGGGCCGGATCCCGCTATCCCGGAGGCACTCCAGAATGGCCCCGGAACAAGGCGCGCAGCACGCGTGCAGCAGGATGTCCCGGGCCCCGCCCGGCGCTTCCACCTTCAGCATTATTCGATCTCTTTGATGTCGATCAGATTGTTCAGGATCGCGTACACCGTCAGGCCCGGCACCGTCTTGATGCCCGTCTTGCGGGTAATGTTCTTGCGGTGCGTGATCACGGTGTTGATGGAGATGTTGTGCTTGTCGGCGATCTCCTTGTTCAGCAGGCCCTGCGCCACGCTGACCAGGATCTCCTTCTCGCGCGCCGAGAGCTCCAAATGCTCCTCCGTCTCCTCCTCCTGCACCCGGGCGCGCTCATGATAACGCTGGGGGTTCTCCAGCAGGCGCACCATCGGCACCAGGATGTGGTCCTCGATGTAGGTGTGGCACCTCAGGTCCTCCTGCAGGGCGAAGATCCACAGCAGCAGCTGAAGCCGCTCCATGGTGTCGCAGACCGGCGGGAGCGACTTCATCACCAGGTTCTTGAAGTCGGACAGTTTCTCGTCGATGTTGGAATGATTCTCCTCGAAGCAGTCGATGCTGAACCCGCTCCGCTGACGGCCGATCATCAGGTCCTGCACATACGGGATCACCTCCTCTTCCTCGAAGCCGAAGTGGTTCTTGAGCTCCACCTTGTAGCCCCGGAAGAAGTCCCAGAACACTTCCTGCTGCTTCTTGGTGCACGGCGAGAGCAGGCGGGAGGTGGAGGCTTCCATCTCTTCGATGGCGCAGTTCAGGTAGTAGTCGTGCGACTGGTGGAGGTAGCGGAGGATGTCGCCCACGTGGCTGCGGTGCAGCATCTCGACGGTCGGCTTGAAATCCGGGTGGGAATACACTTCACACAGGAGAATGAGCGTGTCGGGGTCCAGGCCGCACTGAGCGCACGCCTCGGCCACCGTTTTCTCGCCAAAACACCCGTCAATTCCCACGCGGGAGAGCACGCCGAGCAGCCGATAATTGGCCTCGACGAGGTCCGCAAGCTTCATGCTACTGATAAACTTATCCATACTCATACAAAAATACGCAAAATATTTTTGTGATTTACAGAAATATCCCTATTTTTGCAGTCCCAAAGTGCAAGCGGCAGTGGTGAAATGGTAGACACGCTACTTTGAGGGGGTAGTGGGCGTTGGCCTGTGTGAGTTCGAGTCTCACCTGCCGCACTTGAAAAGACAGCTTCGACGAGAGGCTGTCTTTTTTCGTTTTAGACAAGATTCAATCAATTTGGGCCAGCAGTCCGTCAATCTGCCATGCCAAAGAGGTGTCCCGCATTGCATTTCCATGAGAATAGACTACCTTTACTGAAGCATCTATACTAATAATCGTTTTGCCATGAATAAGACTTTTCTCCTAATCTGGGTCATCGTCCAGCTGGCGTTGCTGCTCGTTGGGTGGGGATGGGTGTTCCTTGAACGAAAGAACGTGAAACGCAAAAAGGCCCCGTACATCCTGATCTCACTCGGCTCGGTCATGCTGGCAATCTTTATGTTTTTCTTCGTCCCCAAGATCTGACTGAAGCCCTTATGAAATCGAAACTGACCGGCCGGCAGATTGGCCAAATCATCATTGCGACCCTGGCGCTGGCGCTGATTGTCGTCCAGCTTCTTTCGAAAAGCAGTTCTGCCAAAGTCATCGGCGTCCCCGCCAACGCCTGTCTCATCCTCGCCATGATCCTCTCCTTCATCGCGGAGGAGAAGAAGAAGGAGGAGAAAGAATAATTACTTCCCCTGGCAGTGCGGGCAGCCGGTGCAGGTGAGAGAGCAGCCGGACGAGGAGCCACAACCGCAGGAATGGCCGCCGGAGCGGCGCAGGACGCGGAGGGCCAGCACCAGGGCGGCCAGGACGAGCAGCAGGACAATGAGGGTAGGCAGGTTCATGGCATCAGAAAAATAAGCCCGCAACAAGGTAGGCCAGCCAGGCCACAACCCACGCCACAGCACATTGGAATAAGACCATCCAGATGGCCCACTTGCCGCTGAGCTCGCGCTTGACCGCAGCGATGGCGGCCACGCACGGCGTATAAAGCAGGCAGAACGCCAGCATCGGGATGGCGGTCAGCGCCGTCAGCGAGGCCGTGACATTCAGCACCTCCAGCGTCGCCACCACACTCTCCTTCGCCAGGAAGCCCGTCACCAGCGCCGTCACCACGCGCCAGTCGCCCAGTCCGAGGGGCTGGAAGAGCGGTGCGAGCAGGCCGGCGATGGCCGCGAGCATGCTCTCGCCCGGCTCCACAAGGCGGAGCCGGAAATCGAAACTCTGCAGGATCCAAATCACGATCGAAGCCACGAAAATGACCGTAAAGGCCCGCTGGAGGAAGTCCTTGGTCTTGTCCCACAGCAGGTGCCCGACATTCTTCGCGCCTGGCCAGCGGTAGTTCGGCAGTTCCATCACGAAAGGCGCGGCACCGTCCTTCTGGGGCAGCAATTTGCCCACCAGGGCCACCACGATACCGATCAGGATGGCAGACAGGTAGAGGACGACCAGCACCAGGCCGCCGTGGCCCGGGAAGAAGGCGTCCGTGAAGAAAGCATAGATCGGAATCTTCGCCGAGCAGCTGATGAACGGCGTCAGCATAATCGTCATCCGGCGGTCGCGCGACGAAGATAGCGTGCGCGTGGACATCACCGCCGGCACGCTGCAGCCGAAGCCAATCAGCAGCGGCACGATGCTCCGGCCGCTCAGGCCGAGCCGGCGCAACATCTTGTCGGTCACGAACGCGACGCGCGCCATGTAGCCGCTGTCCTCCAGCATCGACAGGAAGAAGAACAGGATGATGATGATCGGAACGAAACTGACCACCGTACCCACGCCTCCGAAGACACCGTCCACGACGAGCGAGCGCACGGCCGGGGCCACGCCCCAGCGGTCCAGGCCCGTACCGACAATGCCTGCCAGCCCCTGGATCCCCTGATCCAGCAGATCCTGCAGCGGCGCACCCAGCACGTCGATCGACAGCCAGATTACGCAGCACATGATGACCAGGAAAATGGGAATCGCCGTCCAGCGGCCCGTCAGCACGCGGTCGATGCGGCGGCTGCGCCGGTATTCCTTACTCAGGCGCGGCTTCACGACGGTCTGCGCCGTCAGCTTGCGGATGAAGGCGAAACGCATATCGGCCATGGCCGCGTTGCGGTCCAGGCCGCGCTCTTCTTCCATCTGCACGATGATGTGCTCCACCATCTCCTTCTCGTTGGGCTCCAGGGCCAGCGCCTTTTCGATGGCGGCGTCGCCCTCCACGAGGCGGCTCGCCGCGAAGCGCAGCGGGATGCCCGCGCGCTCGGCGTGGTCCTCGATGAGCTGCATCACACCGTGCAGGCAGCGGTGCACCGCACCGCCGTGGTCGTTCTTGTCGCAGAAGTCCTGGCGGGCCGGACGCTCCTGGTAGCGCGCCACGTGCACGGCGTGCTCTACGAGCTCGTCGATACCCTCGTTCTTGGCAGCGGAAATCGGCACCACCGGGATGCCGAGGGCCTCCTCCATCTCGTTCACGCGGATGGATCCGCCGTTGCTCCGGACTTCGTCCATCATATTGAGCGCCAGCACTATCGGCGTGTCCAGCTCCATGAGCTGCATGGTCAGGTAGAGGTTGCGCTCGATGTTGCCAGCATCCACGATGTTGATGATGCCGCGCGGCTTCTCGTTCAGGATGAAATTGCGGGAGACAATCTCCTCGGAAGTGTAGGGCGAAAGCGAATAGATGCCCGGCAGATCGGTCACGCTCGTCTCCGCGTGGCCACGGATCACGCCGTCCTTGCGGTCCACCGTCACGCCCGGGAAGTTGCCCACGTGCTGGTTGGATCCGGTCAGCTGGTTGAAGAGCGTCGTCTTGCCGCAGTTCTGGTTGCCCGCGAGGGCAAAAGTCAGCCTGGTGCCGTCCGGCAGCGCGTTCTCGTGCGTCTTGTCGTGGTATTTTCCTCCCTCACCCAGACCCGGGTGATCGGCGTCGTGCACGGGGCGCTCCGCCTCGGGAGCGACTGCTTCCTCCGCCTCCACGGGCTCGACCTTGATCTTCGCCGCGTCGGCGAGGCGCAACGTGAGGGCGTAACCGTTAATGCGAAGCTCCATCGGGTCGCCGAGCGGGGCGTATTTGATCAGCTTTACCCGGGCACCCGGGATGAGCCCCATATCCAGAAAATGCTGACGCAGGGACCCCTTGCCCCCGACCGTCAGGATGACGGCGCTGCCGCCGATGGGAAGTTCTTTCAGTGTCATCTATTCACAACTAACCAAGGTGCAAAGATGGCACGCGCGCGCGACATGCGCAATACCTATTTATGGGGATTATAAGAAGGCCTTTTTCTGCTTGGACTGCTCGCGAAGCTCCTGCAGCTCCGGCAGGCGCTCGCGGAATTCCCGGATGAACTTCCAGGGGATGGCGGAGAGATTCTTGACGCCCATCCCGACCAGCTCCAGCACTTCGCGGATGCGCATCCAGTACCAGGCGCGGTTGGGGTCGCTGACCTTCACCACCGCAGCGATGCACTTGAGCTGCATCTTTTTCTCACGGGGCAATTTCCGCCCGCCGCGGTCGTGCACGGCGCTGGCGGCCGGCACCACGCCGCACTGCAACCCATGCCAGTGCAGCCGGTCGATCCAGTTGTCGTCCTCGCCATACTGCTTGAAGGCCGGCGAGAAGCCACCCACGGTCTCGATGGCGCGGCGGCTGACCAGCCAGTGCGCTGCCATCACAAAAGGCACTTCCACGACCAGCCGGTCGTTGTGGTAGCCCTGTAGGGCACGGTCCACGTATTTCCCGCATTTCTTGCGGAAACGTTTGTCGCGCCGTCCGCGCGCGTCCAGTTGCATCGGGCTCAGGATGCCCCATTCCTGCTGGTGCGCAGCCACGAGTTTCTCCAGCGTGTCCTTCTCCAGCCAGGCATCCTGGTTCAGCAGGTAAGCGAAGTCGTAGCCCTCGTCCAGGGCGATGCGCAGGCCGATGTTGTTGGCCGCGCCGAAGCCGAGGTTCTCGCCGGTCTCGATGATGCGCGTGCGGGGCCAGTCCGTGCGGACCAGCGGCAGGGTGCCGTCGGTGGAGCCGTTGTCGATCAGCAGCACGTCGGCCGGGAGCGAAGATTTCTCCACGCTCTTCAGGCCCTTCTTGATCCACTTCAGGGCGTTGTAGGTGACGATGACGACGAGGATCTTAGGCATGGAAGTACCGGGTAAAGATTTCTTTGGGTGTGCGACAGGTGAAGATGTTGCGCGTGATGTTGCGGAAGGTCTCCCAGGCGATGCGGTTTGCCTCGGAGGGGTCGCGACGCAGTTTCAGCGCGGCCTTGGTGCGCTTGCTGAACTCCGCCAGCCAGACGGGCAGCGCCAGCAGGGCATATTGCAGGCGCGAGCCGCCGCTGAAGAAGAGGAGCGAGCCGCGCACCGCCGCCGGGCGGATGGCCGGGGAGATGCGCGTAGCCGTGGTGCGCCACTTGTGTGTGAGGCAGACAGCCCGATCCACATAGACACCGTAGCCTTTCCTGCGCGCAAGCGTGGAAAGGGCGATGTCCTCGGGGGTGAAGAAGTAAGTCTCGTCGAACCAGCCCAGCTCCCGGAAAAGGTCCGTGCGGATCAAGAAAGCGGCGCCGGTGATGTTGGAGGTGCGGAAAACTTCGCCGAAGAGCGGCGTCTTGCCGACAGTGTCGTCGATGGGCTCCCGGTGCAGGTGCCACTGCTGCAGCACGTAGTAGCGCGCCGGATACGGCGGGCGGCCGCAGAGCTGCAGCGAGCCGTCGGCGTTGAGCAGACGGGGGCTGACGATGGCCGCGTCCGCGGGGAGCCGGTCGAAATCGCGCACCAGCGCCCCGATCACGTCCTCGCGGAGCTCAGTGTCGTCGTTCAGCACGAAGCAGAACTGCCCGCGGGCCTGCCGCAGGGCGAGGTTGTTGTTCTCGCTGAAGCCGCGGATCTCGTTGCTCTCCAGGAAAGTCGCCCACGGGAAATCGGCCTTCGCTTTCGCGAGGTTCTCCGGGCTGAAGCGGTACGCCACCACCAGCGTCTCGTACGGAACGGCGGTGTGCGCCCGGATCCCTTCCAGACAGGGAACCAGGTTATCCATACGGTTCATGCATACGATGACGATGCTGACGAGCGGCGTTTCCATCAGTACAAAGATAACAATTTCCGCGGAACGACGGGCTTATAGCAGACCTTCGGGAAGGTCGAGGTCGAGGGTGCGGGTGGCCGGGTCGGCCGAAAGGATGAGGTCCTCGTGGAGCGGGACGAGGGTTTCCCCAACATATACGCAGAGATTGCCGGGGATGGGTTCCATGCCTGTGATGGTGCCGACACGTTCGCCGCGGTTGAGCAGGGTCCAGCCGGTGAAATCCAGCTCTTCCTCCTCTTCCCATTCGCCCTCGATGAAGAGGCCGCGGCCGACCACCTCCTCGGCGTCCGACAGGGACGTGATGTCGTTCAGGTGGATGATGGCCTTGGAAGTGCCCCGCTGCTGAATGTCTTGAATAAAAAAGGGAACCGGCAGTCCATCGAATTCGATGAACACCGGTTCCTGAAGGTCGATCTGCCCGACCTCGATGTCGCGCACTCCAATCAGGAGGCCGCCATCGGTGCCGTTGGATTTAAGAATCTTGGCGATCTGGAGCATTATGCCTCGGCAGGGGCCTCTGCAGCAGCTTCCTCAGCGGGAGCTTCGGCAGCCTCTTCTGCGGCGGCCTCGGCAGCCTCAGCGGCCTTCGCGGCGGCAGCAGCCTCCGCAGCCTTCTTGGCAAGAGCCTCGGCGCGAGCCTCGTTGACCTTGGTCTCCTCAGCCTTGGCAGCCTTCTTGGCCTCGATCGCAGCATTCTTGATGCCGCTCACCTTAGCCTCGACTTTGGCGTCACGCTGAGCCTTCCAGTCGTTCCACTTCTTGTCAGCAGCCTCCTGGGTCAGAGCGCCCTTGGCGACACCGCCGTCGAGGTGGTGACGAAGGAGAACGCCCTCGTAGGAGAGGATGCGGCGAGCGGTGAGGGTCGGTTCGGCACCCACCTTCAGCCAAGCCAGGGCGCGCTCTGCGTTGAGAACGATCGTGGCAGGGTTGGTGTTGGGGTTGTAGGAGCCGATCTGCTCAATGTAACGACCATCGCGCGGGGAGCGCGAATCCGCCACAACAATGTGGAAGAATGCGAAATTCTTCTTACCGTGGCGCTGTAAACGAATCTTAACAGCCATTGTGAATCTGTTGTTAAAAAGTTAAAACTAAATACATTCCTACCCGAGGAATGGACGGCAAAGATAGATCAAAAAAATTACTTATGCAACAAATACTTGAAACCCGGATGATTACGGGTGTTCCGGCCGTCCAGCAGACGGTCGTCCCAGCGGAGGCCGACCTTGCGCAGGCAGAGCATCAGCGACAGCTGGTCGCGGCGGCTCAGGTTCAGGATGAGCCGCCACCAACGCTCGTCGAAAGCCACGACGACGGGGTCGAGATGGCGCCGGAAGACCAGGTTGCTCTCCATCAGGCCGGCGTGGCGCGGCAGACCACAGAGCCACAGATAGAACCACACGCCCAGCAGCCCCCACAGCGTCAGATAGCGCATATCATAGCATTTGCGTGCCTCGGCATAAGTGCAGTCCCGGTCGGGGTGCGGCACGCCGCTGTACTGTACGTCCGAGGCCAGTTTAGCGCGCACCGCCTCATAAAGCGCGTCATCCAGCACGGCGATATTACCGTCGATCCAGACGCTGGCGGCGTAGTCCGGCAGCAACTCGTGCGGGTGCGTCTTGGCCCAGCGGGCGTCGTAGGTCGCCGAGCCGAAACTCATCGGCAGTTCGCGGACATCCCAGACGCCGATACTGCCGCGTGTCATCTCCCCCATCCCGACGAAGCAGATGAAGTCGAAACCGTCCGGAACGACAGCCGGCTGCTGCAGTTCGTCGTAGCCGCCGACGATGCAGGTGTAGATTGCAATCCGGTCTGTCATTTCACGGGGAGTTTAAGTTTCTGCAGCACATAGGCTTTCTCGCCTTCGGTGAGCAGGTAGTGCCAGGTGAAGTGGGCCAGGGTGGCCCAGCCCAGCAGCGCCCCGAAGAGCAGGCGCCAGCCGGGCGCCCAGCCGAAGCTCAGGGCCAGCAGGGGGAAGACCAGCGAGAAGCAGCTCGTCATCAGAAGCAGGAGCAACAAGCTCAGGTACGGCCGCAGCGGGAAGCCGGTCAGCCGATGCACCAGCGCGATGCGCTCCACGAACACGGCCAGATAGACCGCGATGAAGACGACATAGGCCCAGGCAGGGCCCAGCCCCAGTTTGAAGCAGAGCCAGGTCAGCGGCAGGCCCAGGTAGGAGGTCAGGCCGGTGACCAGGTAGAAGCGCTTGACCTTTCCCGTCGCCTGCACCAGCGTGTGCAGCGAATTGCCCGCCAGGTCCACGAGCAGGCCCACCAGCGCGAGACGCACGAAGGCGGCCGCGTGGGGCGGGACCTTGTCGGGACCCAGCCAGATGCCCAGCAGCCACTCGGCTTCGCCGAAAACGGGAATGAAGCAGGCCAGGATCACGAGCCAGGCATATTTGGCGCCTTTTCGCACCAGTTCAAAACAATATTCGCGCTCCCCCGCCGACCAGGATTTGGTGATCTGCGGGTTCAGCGCGGTCAGGAAATTGGACACGAACTGCTTGACGGTATTCTCGATCTGCAGGGCGACGCCCCGGGCAGCGTTCACGGCCACACCGAAGAAGAGGTTGACCACCTGTCCGGCACCCTGGGTATTCAGCACATAGCCGCTGGATCCGAAGAAGGACCAGCCGGCAAAGGTCGTCATTTCGCGCGTCAGCGCTGCATCGTAAACCAGAGCGCCACGCGTCTCCGCAAAGAAATGGCGGCAGTAGAGCCCGTAGGCGGCACGCACCAGCACGGCCACGCCGAGCATCAGGACGGCATAGCTGACCAGCTTGTCGAAGGGCGAAAAAAAGAGCAGCAGCGCGACGCCCAGCTTGAGGAGCGCCTCGCCGAGGCTGATCACCGCGAAAGCCGACATCCGCTCGTGCGCGATGATGGCGGCATTGTACGGCACGGCCAGGAGCGTCACGACCAACACGCCCAGCGAGCAGTGAAGCACCCAGCGGGCCGCCTCCAGGCGCCCGTCCGGGATGAGGAGCTTGTGGTTCAGCCACCACAGGCCGGCCGTCTCCGTAAGGAGCACGAGCAGCAGCGACAAGCCCAGCTGGATGAGCACGCCCGTCGAAAAGACGCGCTGCAGGTGCACGGGATCCCCTTTACCGAGGCCCACGGCCAGGTAGCGACTGATGGCCGCAGAAATGGAATTCGTGAGGAAGGTGAACACCGTCACCACGCCCCCCACGACGTTATACACGCCGTAGTCTTCCACGCCCAGGGTCCGGAGCACCACGCGCGAGGTGAACAGGCCGATGAGCAGCAGCAGGAACATCCGGAAATACAGCAGAAGGGTATTGCGAGCCAATCTCCTGCTATTCTCCGAAAGCTGTCCTGCCGGCGGGGTCATAGGGCGGATTTATTTATGGAAGAGTCCGAACACGGCCGAGCCGGAGCCCGACATAGAAGCATAGACGGCCCCGTCGGCGTAGAAACGCTTCTTGAGCGCCTCCACGGCAGGATAGATCGGGAACACGGAAGATTCGAAATCGTTGAAGAGTACGTCCTGCCACATCATCACCGGATAGCGAAGCGCCTCGCGCAGGGGCGGCAGGGCGAGCCGCTCGCGCGGAATGACGCGAGAATAGGCCTCGCTCGTGCTCACGTGCACCCCTTCGGGGACTTCCACGCGGATCTCATAATCCGACAGGTCGATTTCGTAGTCCGACAGGACGTCGCCGCGCCCCTCGCCGAACATCGGCCGGTTGTAGATGAAGAAAGAGCAGTCCGAGCCCAGGCAGGCGGCGTAATCGGCCAGCTGCCAGTCCTCAAGCCCGAGCTTGAACATGTCCGTCAGCGCCATCAGCGTGAAGGCCGCATCCGCAGAGCCACCACCCAGGCCGGCGCCCACGGCGGACCGCTTCGTCAGGCGGATTTCCACCGGCGGCAGGTCAAAGTCGGCCTTGAGCAGCGAGTAAGCGCGCAGGGTCAGGTCGTCGTCCCAGGTCACGTTGTCCGAGGCCACGAAGCGGAGCTTGTCCGAAGGCACGATCTCCAGTTCGTCCGTCATCCCGAAGTACGGGACGAAGAGCGTCTCGATGTCGTGGTACCCGTCCGGACGCTTGCGCAGCACGCTCAGGCCCAGGTTGATTTTGACATTAGGATAGACAAGCATGGATTTCTTCGATTAAGGATTCCGGCAGGCGGCGGAGCACCGGGGCGAGGAAGGCGACCATCTGGAGCCGCCGGGCTTCCGCCTCGGGGATTCCGCGCGAGCGCAGGTAGAACAGTTCTTCGGGATTGAGGTAACCGGTCGTGGCGCCGTGCGAGCACTGAACGTCGTCGGCATAGATCTCCAGCTGCGGCCGGGTCTCCACCCGGGCATTGTCGGAGAGGAGGATCGTATGATTCTCCTGATAGGCTTCCGTCTTCTGGGCGTCCTGTGCCACATAGACGAGGCCGTCGAAGGCGGCGCGGGCCGTGCCGCCGACCAGGCCCTTGAAGAGCTGGCGCGAGACGCAGCCGCCCACGCTGTGGCGGACCAGCAGGCGCAAGTCGAGCTGCTCGCTGTCCGGGCAGAGGTACAGACCGGAGAGGTCCAGCGAAGCGCCGGGCCCCACGAGATCGGCCTCCAGCACGAAGCGCCCGGTGGCGCCCGGCAGGAAGACCAGGGTCACGTTGCGCGATTCCCCGGCTTCCAGCCGGAGATACTGGGGCGCGCTATCGCGGCCGATGACGTAAACCTCGTTATTCATCGATGCTCTCGTAGCCTTTTTCTTCGATGCGGTCCACCAGCTCGCGGCCGCCCGTCTTGACGATGCGGCCGTCCTTGAGCACATGGACGACATCCGGAACAATATATTCTAGCAGGCGCTGGTAATGGGTAATCACGATGGCCGCCGTCTCCGGGGTGCGGAGCCGGTTCACGCCCTCCGCCACGATGCGCAGCGCGTCCACGTCGAGACCGGAATCCGTCTCGTCGAGGATGCTGAGCGTGGGCTCGAGCATGGCCATCTGGAAAATTTCATTGCGTTTCTTCTCGCCGCCGGAGAAGCCCACGTTGACTTCCCGCCGGGCGAACTCGCCCTTCATCTGCACGAAGGCCATCTTCTCCTTGAGCAGCTTGAGATATTCGGCGGGAGTGAGCTCCGGCAGGCCCTTCGCCTTGCGGCGCGCGGACACGGCGGCCTTCATGAAATTGGTGATGCTCACACCCGGGATTTCCACCGGGTATTGGAAGCTCAGGAACAGGCCCGCCCAGGAGCGCTCCTCCGGGCTCATGGCGAGCAGGTCGCGCCCGTCGTAGCGGACGCTGCCGGCCGTGACCTCGAAGGTCGGGCGGCCCGCCAGGACCGCGCCCAGCGTACTCTTGCCGGCGCCGTTGGGGCCCATCACCGCGTGCACTTCACCCCGGCGGATGGTCAGGTCCACCCCCTTGAGGATCTCCTTGTCCTCCACGCGGGCGTGCAGGCCCTTGATTTCCAGTAAGACGTCGTTATTCATGCTTATTGAAGAGTTTTTTCCAAGAAATGAGGGACCAGACACCGTTCGCGAGGTACAGCGCGCTGACGATCGGCATCAGATAGAGTCCGGAAGTGATATAGAGGACGATGTTGGCGGCATTGACCAGCAGCCACACGATCCAGCATTCCCAGCACTTCTGGGCGCTGAGGTACTGCGCCAGCAGCGTGAACATCAGCAGGTAGGAATCCAGCCAGGGGGAAGGATCCACCTGGAAGGTCTCCGGCCATTTGACGGGCAGCCAGTCCAGGCACATCGCCCAGACGGCGCCGAACACGCAGACCAGCAGGATGAGGCCCGGCCACTGCTCTTTCGTCAGATGGCCGACCTTGAGCCGGTTCTCGTCGGCGGCGCTGCGTTCGTCCTCCTTGGGGTGCGTCCAGCGCCAGTGGCCGAACGCGTTGATCGCGAAGGACACGGGCTGGAGCAGCATCGCGCTGTAGAGATGCTGCCGCCAGAAGAGCACGAACAGGAAAATATTATTGACGTAGCCAACCCAGAAGTTGGCTTTCGAGTTGCGGCCCGCGAGGAACACGCAACTCAGGCCCAGCAGGGCGGATATGATTTCGATCCAGGTCATCCGACGGCGCCTTCAAGTGAAACGGAAAGGAGTTTCTGCGCCTCCACGGCGAATTCCATCGGGAGGCGGGACAGGACTTCGCGGGCGTAGCCGCCCACGATGAGCGCGACGGCGTCCTCGGGGGCGATGCCGCGCTGGTTGCAGTAGAAGAGCTGGTCTTCACTGATCTTGGAGGTCGTGGCTTCGTGCTCGACCACCGCCTTGGGGTTCATGTTGCGGATCACCGGGAAGGTGTGCGCACCGCAAGTGCTGCCGATCAGCAGGGAGTCGCACTGCGAGAAATTGCGCGCGCCCTCGGCCGCCGGTCCCATGTGCACGAGGCCCCGGTAGCTGTTCTCGCTGTGGCCGGCGGAGATGCCCTTCGAGACCACCCGGCTGCGCGTGCCGCGGCCCAGATGGATCATCTTGGTGCCGGTGTCCGCCTGCTGGTAGTGGTTCGTCATGGCCACGCTATAGAATTCCGAAGAGGAATAATCTCCCTTCAGGATGGTGGACGGGTATTTCCAGGTCACGGCGGAACCCGTCTCCACCTGGGTCCAGGACAGGTGCGAGCCGGTACCCTTGCACAGGCCGCGCTTGGTCACGAGGTTGAGGATGCCGCCGCGGCCCTGCGCGTCGCCGGGATACCAGTTCTGCACGGTGCTGTATTTGACGTCCGCGTCTTTCTCCACGATGATCTCCACCACGGCGGCGTGCAGCTGGTTCTCGTCGCGCATCGGCGCGGTGCAGCCCTCCATGTAGCTGAGCTGCGCGCCTTCGTCGGCCACGATGAGCGTGCGCTCGAACTGACCCGTGCCGGCGGCATTGATGCGGAAGTAGCTGGACAGCTCCATCGGGCATTTCACGTCCTTGGGGATATAGCAGAAGGAACCGTCGGAGAAGACGGCGGAATTGAGTGCAGCATAGAAATTATCCCCAGCCGGGACCACCGTCGCCAGGTACTTGCGCACCAGGTCGGGATGCTCGCGCACGGCCTCGGAGAAGGAGCAGAAGATGATGCCCTTTTCGGACAGGGTCTTGCGGAAGGTCGTCGTGACGCTCACGGAGTCGAAGACGGCATCCACCGCCACGCTGCTCTTGGGCTTCACGCCCGCCAGCACTTCCCGCTCGTGGAGCGGAATGCCGAGCTTGTCGAAGGTCTCCATCAGCGCGGGATCGATCTCGTCCGGGCGGTCCTCGGCGCGCTTGGGGGCGGCCCAGTAGATGATGTCCTGGAAGTCGATGCGCGGCAGCTTGACGTGCCCCCAATACGGCGGACGCATGCGCTGCCATTTGCGGAACGCATCCAGCCGGAACTCCAGCAGCCAGTCCGGCTCGCCCTTCTTGGCCGAGATGAGCCGGATAATGTCTTCGCTGAGGCCCTTGGGCGCGTAATCCTGGGCGACTTCCGTGACGAAGCCCTCCTTGTATTCCTGCGCCGCAGCGAGATCTTTGATAATTTCTTCCATGAACTTGCAAAGATAACGATTCTGACGGATTTTTGGTGGTTTTTCGTATCTTCGCACGCTATTTAGTCTCGGTATGCCTCCTGTCGTCCTGCTTTCAAGCATCGCCCTGTACCTCTGCGCCGTCATCGGCGCGGGGTGGTGGATTTCCCGGCGCGCCCAGGGAAGCGCGGACTTTTTCCGCGGCGGGCGCAAGTCTCCCTGGTGGGCCGTGGCCGTCGCCATGGTCAGCACGTCCATCTCCGGCATCACCTTCGTGTCCGTGCCCGGCATGGTGGCCGCCTCGCAATGGTCCTACCTGCAGATGGCCGTGGGCTTCGTGGCGGGCTACGCCGTGATCGCCTTCGTCCTTCTGCCACTCTACTACCGCCTCAACCTCAACAGTCTGTATATTTATCTGGAAGACCGTTTCGGACGCTGGAGCCATCGCGCCGGGGCCGGCTTCTTCCTCCTGTCCAAGCTCCTGCTCTGCGGGGTGCGGATGTACCTCACGGCCATCGTGCTGCAGCTCATCGTCTTCGACCCGCTGGGCATCCCGATGTGGGTCAATGTGGCCGCCACGATGCTCTGCGTGTGGCTGTACACCTTCCGCGGCGGGGTGCGCTCGCTGGTCTGGACCGATATGTTCCAGACGCTCGCGCTGCTCACCGTGGTGGTCCTGTGCCTGGTGCAGATCGGCCGGGTGATGGGGCTGGACTTCGGCGGGATGGTCGGCAGTATCCGCGACAGCGGGATGACGCGCATCTGGTTCTTCGACGACTGGAAGGATACGCGCCTGTTCTGGAAGCAGTTCGCCGCCGGCGCACTGACCACCGTCGCCATGACGGGCATGGACCAGGACATGATGCAGAAGAATCTGTCCTGCAAGACTTTGCGCGAGAGCCAGCGGAATATGATGAGCTACGGGGCCGCCTTCATCCCGGTCAACCTGCTCTTCCTCGCCCTCGGCGTGCTGCTGTATCAGTTCGCCGCGCAGCGCGGCATCAGCGTGGCCCGGCCGGACGATCTTTTCCCGACCATTGCCTGCGGCACGGACGCCGCCGGCGCAGCTTACATGCCGCCCGTCGTCAGCCTGCTCTTCGCCCTGGGCATCACGGCCTCGGCCTTCAGCAGCTCCGGCTCAGCACTGACCGCCCTCACGACTACCTTCACGGTGGATTTCCTGCATGCCGACACACGCCTCGATGAGGCGGGCCTGCTGCGCACCCGCCGCCGGGTGCACGCCTGTGCCGCCGTCGTGATGGGGCTGGTGATCCTCGGCTTTGAGGCCATTCGCGACGGCAGCGTCATCAATGCCATCTACACCGTCGCGGGCTACACCTACGGCCCGCTCCTGGGCCTGTTCTTCTTCGGCATCCTGACCCGTCGCCGCGTGCGCGACGGCTGGGTGCCGCTGATCTGCGCCCTCTCGCCAGTCATCTGCTATGTGCTCTCTACCCATAGCGTGGCGTGGTTCGGCGGCTACCAGATCGGCTTCGAACTCCTGCTCTACAACGCCGCCTTCACCTGGCTCGGCCTCTGGCTCTCCTCCCTGGGGAAAAATAGATTCTCCCGCCAGAACGCCGCGCCGGGTCCCCAAAGCTCGAACGCGGAGATCGCCCGTAACTGACGGGCGAGACGGAGCCCGGTGCAATATCGCACAGTTTTTGTACCTTTGCAGAAAACTAACCGCATGAAACGACCCCTCCTTCTCCTTTCCGCCCTGCTCCGCGCCTCGTCTCTTTGTGAAGCGCGCAAACTTCCCGCAGAAGCGCTGGGCACCCTCAAATACGAGCTCTGCTACAAGTGGGGCGCCATCAACCCCGGCTTCATGACCATTCAGATCCAGGAATAAAGATGACCGTCCTATCCCAGTATAAGGCAGAGATTCGTTTTGCCGCCCTGCTCCTCGCCATAGTAGCGCTCAGCGTCTGGGCGTCGCACTATATCCCGGACGCTTATTTTGACAGCGCCGTCACGCCGATTCTCATGTCGGCATCCACCGCCGTCGCTTTTTGTTGCGCCGGGATCACCTACCGGCACACGGACGGACAACGGGTACGTCGGATATGGGCCGGGACGCTGCTTATCTGGGGCCTTCTTGATGGGATTTATGTCATTTCCTGGCTGTTCATGGGCGAACCTGTCATGAATATGGGCGCCTACGAGCTCACCACCATCGAGCTCGCACTGGGCGATCTGCTGGGCTGGACGCTGCTTTTGTTTCCCACGGAAGCGCTCCGGCCGGGCTGGTTGAATCTCCCCAAGGTCCTGGCCCAGGTCCTGCCCATTTTTATCCTGGCCGTGCTGGACTATCTTTTGCCTGTCAATCTGCGGATCCTCGTGGCTTTATACCCGATCTTCCTCCTCTTGTTGTTGTTTACCCATGTGCACGAATACAGGCAATGGTGTGAGGACAATTTCTCCTCCCTGGAGGACATAGACGAGAAGAGTATCCTCCGCTATATGTGCGTAGGCTTCCTGGTCGCGGGGGTTTACTTTTATATGAATGTTTCCCATGTGCATACGCGGGGCTTCACGCAGCAGTGGCTGGTCATCTTCATCCTGTATTACGGCACCAACATGATCCTGTTCCGCAAGGATCCGTGGGAGCTGGCGATGCGGCCTGTCAAGGATGGTCCTCCCCAGGAGGAGATCATTCCGCCGCAGCCCAGCGAGGCCGCCCGCCGGGCACTCGAGATGTGGATGGAAAAGGAGAAGCCCTATCTGTCGCCGGACTTCAAGCTCGCGGACCTGCAGAATGTGCTGCCCATGAACCGCACCTACCTGTCCCGGTTTATCCACACGGAATACGACTGCAGTTTCTACCTTTTCGTGAACCGCTACCGGGTGGATGAGGCCAAACGCCTGATGAGCGGGAATCCCGGCATGAAGATGGGGGACGTTTCCTCCCGCTGCGGCTTCTCTTCGCCTTCCGTCTTCAGCCGCACGTTCACGGCGATCGCGGGACTCTCCCCAAGCGAGTGGGGAAGAATTGATTCTGCGTAAATTTTTACACCTCCCCCTTGACTCTGCGTAAATTTCGGACCCAGGCACCTTGCCCGGGTCTTTTTTTTACTCTATTATTGCGAAGCGACCGCATATAATAACAACGCAAAACCCATCAAGCCATGCGTAAAACTAATCTGATTACCCTATGTCTCGTGGTATGTTCCCTGTCGGCTCATGCCCAAGAGACGGCTTCGTTCCAGCCCCATTGGAACGTGGAGGTCCAAGCCGGCATAGCCAACACTTCCGGCGAAGGCTCCTTCGGGGGAATGATGTCCCCCGCATTCTCAATCAACGTCGGATACCGCTTCAGTGAACCCTTCGGGCTCCGTCTCGCCATTGGCGGATTCAGCGGCAAGGGTTACGCCATCGAGCCCGCCGCATACTACCGCTACGATTTCGTCCGCGCAGGCGTGGATGCACTTTGGCATCCGTTCCCGGGTCTTCGCGGCCTGTACGCCTTTGCCGGTACCGGCGTCATGGTCGGCACGAACAACGGCGCGGAGCGCGTGAACACCGACTGGGCGGTAGGCACCTATTTCAAGGGACTCTGGAAAGCCCCCAAGGCCTTCTGGTTCGGCCGTCTGGGTGCAGGGTACCTCTTCCCTGTTAGCCGGACCGTGTCGCTCGGCGCCGAGGCCATCTACAGCCTCCTTCCGGACGCCGTCAACTCCAAACTGGGCGGCAAGCCCGACTGCAGCGTCCAGCTGCTGGCGAGCGCGCGCTTCTCTTTTGGCGCCGCGCCCGCCCAGCCGCGCGTGAAGCCCGCCCCGGCAGCCCGCCAGCCGCGAATGTCCAAGAAGGCTGCCGCCGAAGCTGAGCGTGCTGCGGAAGAGGCCCGCATAGCGGCCGAAAAGGCCGCCGCCGAAAAGGCTGCTGCCGAGAAGGGCAACGTGACTGCAACCGCGTTGTGATCTGCACCCTTCGAAAAGCGAAATAACCAATTTACTAACTAATACCCCATAACATGAGAATCACAATTAAAAGCGTGGCCATAACGGCCATTGCCGCTTTGTTCGCTCTGACTTCCTGCAACAACGACCTGAAGGCTGACATCGAGGCCCTCCAGGCCGAGCAGGAGTTGCAGAACTTCGAAAGCGGCGACAACCAGGTAGCATCCCTGGAGACTCAGATCGAGGCCATGAAGGCCGCGAGTGACATGTATTCCAAAGAAGTTGCCCCGAAACTGTCCACGATCGGCGATTGGCTGAACGACTCCGCGGACAAGCTGATCGAGGCGAATGCGGCCCTTGATAACGCCGTCAAGACCAAGACGACCGCGGCGGAATTCCTGGCAGCCGTCACGGCCTTCAAAACCGTGGCTGACAAAGCCATGACGGACGGGCAGGAACTGGCGGGACCGGAGGATTTCGCCCTCGAGACCCTTTGCTTCCAGCTGGCCGCCTACAAAGACGCCATCGATACCTTCAGCAAGGCCGACAATAGTGCGGCGGAGAAGGACGCACAGGCGAAGGCTTACGCGGCTGCCGCTGTGGCGGCGGGCAAGACGGCCATCACGACGATCAAAAAACATGCGGCTGACAACGCCGAGGCTATCGCAGCCCTGACGGACAAGGTGATCCCGGCGCTCCAGGCCCGCGTCAAGGCCACCCTGGATGCCATCGATCAGATCAATAAGACCCTTGAAGGCAAGCCGACGGCCGCAGCCATCGAAACGGCCAACGACATCTTCAATAAGACGACGAACGCCAACGTAATGGCGATGGAGGATGTCCTTCTGGGCGCCATCAAAGGCCGTCTGGACACAGCCGGCTTCACGAATTTCAAGAACGCCTACCTGAATCGTTTCGACGGCTACGAGGCCTGGAAGATCTACGTGGACGCTACGCTGGCCAAACATGCTTCCGAGATTGCGCAGCTCCGCGCCGACCTCGAGGAAGAGGTCGCCGCCCTCCAGGAGCAGATAGATGATCTCTTTGACTATTGCGATGAGATCGTTGATTTTGTTGATTTCATCTGGGAAATCCTCCAGGATCAGATTGATGTGATTGACGAGCAGATTGAGGCGATCGAGCTGGACCTGGAAGGAGTCCACGTGGAAATCGACAAGATCAATGGCGAGATCGAGAAACTCTGGAAAGCAGTCAACCTGCTGAACGCCGACAAGGACACCGAAGGCTCCGTCAAATACTACGTGGAGCAGCTCCGCATCAACCTGCAGGCCCAGATCGACGTCCTGGAAGGCCGCGTGACCGTTAACGAGGCCGAGATTCGTGCCCTCAAGGCCCGCGTGCAGTCCCTGGTGTTCGTCCCGCAGTACGCCGACATGAAGTTCGGCATTCCGTTCTCCGTGATTAAAGCAGACGACACACATACGCAGTACGAGGCGTACAACGATCCTGAAAATGGCTTCGCGGTAAAATACAAAGTAGCCCCCTTCGACCTGGCCAAGCCGCTCGCCGAAGCCGTCAATGCCTCCATCGCGGCCCAGCTTCCCCCGCTGTTCACCTTCGATATCACCGGTCTCGCATTAACCCGCGCTTCTGCTACCCCCGAGCTCCATATCCTCAAGGCTACCGGCGACGACGAGACTGGCATCATCACCTTCCAGCTGAAGCATGAGAATTTCTACGGCGACAAGGCTGGACATGGGCAGTATGCCATCTCCCTCCGTATCGATGACGAGGGCGCCGACGCCCAAGTCTCCGATGTGAAGAAGGGTATCCACGTGGCCTCCGAATATGTGCAGACCATCGTTCAGCCCAGTTCGCAGATCGATATTGATATGGCTTTTGTGTACAAGGCCAAGGCCGATGGCACCGGCGTGGAAGACGCTACGAAGATTGCGCTTAAGAATGACAACTCAGATACTGATACACAATTTGAAGTGGGTTTGTCTCTTCCGTACACGACGAAGGAGACCGTCGCGCCTTATAAGGACTACGAACTGGCAGCGACCATCACGACGGGCGGCCTGCAGACCGGCCCCTTCACCTATGCCCAGCTGCGGGAGAAGGGTTATAACATGCCTGTCGTTGGCGTAAACGTGGAAGAAAAGACTTCCGTGTGTTCTTACTTCACCCGGGAAGGCACGGGCGCCGCATCGACCATCAAGGTGAACAATACTTCCATGAAGGAGGTGAAAACGCATCATAACGACAGTGCGATTCCCGCATGGGGCGAGAGCCACACCTTGGGCCTGAATTACGCATTCGATACGGGCCTTGGAATTGATTTGAACATGCAGGCGCTCATCGCCATCGTCAAGACGGATCTGGTGCTTGGTTTCAACTTCCCGTATGAATTCAACTGGACCTACCAGGCGGATAAGGCTGTGGATCATGACAACCGTCCTGCAGGCACTTATACCCATAATACCGACTACACCCGCGCCTGGAACGGCACCCCGTCCTTCACCGTCAAGCCGGTCCTGGCTTCGGTGGACGGTGTGGCCCTGGCCACCCCGCTTGAGCTGGACGGCTCCAATGCCGTGTATGGCCTAGAACCGAGCGATTTCAACGGAAAGGCATTTACGAAAGTGTCCACGCCGGCCAATTTTGATATTGACCTTGACATCACCGATACCCACTTTGACAACACCAGCAAGACGCTTTCTCCGGACGGTGTCACGGTTAAAGCGAAGCTGGGAAGCACCTACAGTGGTACGGGCAAATACACCCTCGGCCTTGCCGCCGCGGATGTCAACGTGAACTATACCATCACGACCAAAGACCGCAAGACGGACGAGATCATCATCACCGCCCTTGCCACCGACCACGCCCCGGCCGGCGTGACCGCCACCACGACGACCGCGGCCCTGAACCGCAAGGGCGTGCAATTGCTGACTAATCTCAATACTCTTCACTATACTGACGGCGCAAAGTGGTGCCACCAGAACTGCAATGTGTACAGCGTTGCCTCCGGGGACATCGCCCCGGCCATGTATGACGCATTCAAGAGCCAGGGTATTTTCACGGCCTCGGACTACGCCTCGGCCACCGCGGCGCTGGCACAAGAATTTGACGGCACGTACATCTATCCGAACAATAGCAACAACATGTCCTCCTTTGGCGGACAGAAGTACAACTTTGTCCTGAATGAAGACGGGACCGGCATCACATTGAAGTCCAACACGGGCGCCAATTATTATGGAAAGACGCATACGCAGGATTCTTCCCTTCCCACGAATGATTACGTTTATGACTACGGCTTCAAGTCTTCGAGCCTGAAGGCCATGGCCCAGTCTTATCCTGACAAGGCAGAAGTGGATTATTCCGCCGGGGCGTATACCCAGCGCTTCCTCTCCTATTCCTTCTACACCTACGTCGGCCAGAAGGTGACCCTCTACTGGTCCTTCACCGCCGAGGCTCCCGCAGGCAAACAGTATTCCCTGAAGACCAACCACCCTCTGACATACGACAGCGTGAAGAATTACTGGTATTACAACGTAGCCCCGACCTATCAGTATCAATCCGATACGGACAACAAGTCTTACGTGAACCAGCTCTTCACCTTCATGAACATGCAGGAACAGGTGGGCGTTCATAATGGAACTGCGTTTATCCCCAACAATGACGCAGGCTATACTGCCGAACATGTCTTCCCTGAATTCAAGGTGACGAGCACGGACGCGAAGGTTACCATGACCGCAATTCCGGGCGCGACCCCTTATGTGAACAGCGATCATCCTGCAAGCGCAACTGCGGTAACGACTGAGAGCAACGCCAATATCCTCAAGTACTATGGCCAGCTTGAAGACGTGAAGGTAACGGCGGATCTGTATCTCGACTCGGACGGCGTCAAGTTCCCGCTGACCCACAAGATTGTTGACGGGGCCAGCAATCTGGATGCCATCTACGTGAAGCAGTACAATCCTTTCCGCGACAACCAGGATCTGCACGTCGATTACGGCACCGTGAGCAGGGGCCAGACCTTCGTCCTGCCGCTGACCATGGTGGATAAGCTGGGCAACAGGATCTTCAACCTGGGCAACATGGAGAATCCGTTCTTGCACAACGGCATTGCCGGCGTCAAGAACAGCATCAAGGCGGTGTATGGAAACGACATCGACGTAACGCTGACGGATGACGATGATCCCAACGCGGTCTGGACCCTGACCATCTCCGACGACGTTCCGCCGCAGATCAAGGTTTACATTCCCGCTACAGCCACCCTGGGAGAGCATACGCTACAGGTACGGTTTGTCTCCCAGTGGAAGAACTACGACTATACCTTCAAGGTGAACGTACAATAATCCTTGACCGAATATTAAACATTAACCCCGGAAAAAGCATCGCGGACTGCGATGCTTTTTCTTTTGCGTGGCGAAGCCTGGTTTCTTTTTTGGCGCAGACAGATTCGAAGCGTAGCGACGCAGGGGGTCAGGGGGGAACGCCCCCCCTGCATGGCGAAGCCTGGTTCCTTTTTTGGCACAGACAAAAAAGGAACCGGACTTCACAGCCCGGTTCCGATTCCAACCAAATATTTATTAATCAAGCAAACAATTGCTTTTTATTTCCAGCTCGTGTAGAGGGCGGAAGAGGCATCCCAACCATCCTTCTGCTTGAGGACGCCGTTGGAGAGGCTGATTTCCGTCTGCGGATACGGGCGGAAGCCCCAGGTGGCCTCGTAGCGGGCACGGTAACCGGCGCCCTGGTCCTTCATCGTTGTCTCGACACCGTTGTTCCAGATCTTCTGGTTCAGCTGGCTCTCGAGGGCAGCGATGCAGTAAGCCTTGCCGTAGCGGCGCATGTCACCCCAGCGGATGGCCTCGAAAGGCATCTCGTGGCGGCGCTCCAGGCGGAGGGCGTCGACGCTGTACTGAATCTGCGGCAGCTTGGCGCGGTTGCGGACAGCGTTCATACCGTCCATGCCCTTGTAGATCACCTTGCCGTCGGTCAGCTCGGCGTGCATCAGGAGCACGTCAGCGAAACGCAGGATCGTGAAGTCGTTCGTAGCCTTCTTGCGGCCAAGATCCTTGCCCTGTCCATAGTACTCCGCAATGGAGGTGAACTCATAGCTCCACTTTTTGTTGAGGTAGCAGGCCGGGGAGATGAGTTTCTTCTGCCACAGACCGGACTCTTCCATCTGCGACTCGGCGCCGAACTGGTAGGAGTCGAAGTCCGGGGCCTCTTCCCACACGCTCCAAATGGAGCCCATACGGCGGATGTCCGCAGCGTCCCAGGTATTCCAAAGATCCGGATTGACGGTGCCGAAACCATAGCCGCGGCTCATCGGGAACACGCCCGTGTAGTCGCCGCTGTCGAAGGTACGCAGACCACAGTAGTAGTTGAGGTAGTTGTACTTGTGGCTGGACTTGGCGGCATTGATGTGGAACATCTGCTCGGGGTTGTGGGCATCCATATACCAGGAGTCTTCGCAGTCGGCCATGAACGGATAATCGGGCTTGGTCGCCTTGTTGCTGTAGGTCCAAAGGCAGCGGTAGTCGGGCACGAGGGAGTAACCGGAGTTCTGGATGCAGTCCTCGAGCTTGCTGACCACGTAGTCCTTGCCGACGGTCTCGTTGATGATTTCGCCCGTCTCCAGGTCCACGAGCGGGAGGGCGGTGATGTTCTCACCGTTCTTGTCGCTGTAGAAGCCGGTGTAGAAGAGGTACACGCGGGCCAGCAGGCCTTCGGCGACCCAGCGGTTCACGTGGCCGCGGCCGGTCAGGATGCTGCCGTACGGCGTGGAAGGCATGATGTCGCAGGCCTTCTTGAGGCTGGCGGCGATGAAGCCGTAGATCTCCGGCACGGTCGCCAGGGCCGGGTACTCGGCGGCGTCACCGACGCTCTCGGGAACCGTGGTCACGAGCGGCACGATCTCGAACATCTGGGCGAGTTCGAAATAGAACCAGGAACGAAGGATGTAGGCCTCGCCGAGGAGCTGGTTGCGCAAGTCCTCGTCCTCCACCTTATCCAGGGCGGCGATGGCCATATTGGCGCGGCCGATACCGCTGTAGCAGTTGGTCCAGAAGTCTCCCTGGGCATCGATGTCGTTGTACATCAGGTGATCCCAGGCCTGGGCCTCGGAGTCATCCATGCCACCGCCGCCGAACTGGTCGTCGGAGCAGAGGTTTGCCTGCATGATGTAGCAGGTGCCGGCGTAGTCGCGCAGGTCCAGGTTGAGCGTAGCGTAGATACCTGTCACGAGCTGCATGGCATCCTCTTCGGAGGCCGGGAAGTTACTCGTGTTGCGCTCGGTGTAGCTGACCGTGTCCAGGAAGTTCTCGCAAGCGGAGAGAGCAAGCAAGGCCGAGGCAACGGTGAAAAGTCGTATGATAGTCTTTTTCATGATGCACTAGAATTGAATGTTAACACCAATGAGGAAAGTCCTGGAAGCAGGATAGAAGCCCACGTCGATGCCGGAAGCCCAGTCGTCGTCGGTGCCCTTACCCATTTCAGGATCCATACCGGAGTAACCGGTGATGGTCAGGAGGTTCTGGGCTGAGAAATACAGGCGGGCCTTGCTGATGTACTTCATGTTCACCAGTTTACGGAAGTCGTAACCGATGGTGACATTGGAGATCTTGAAGTAGTCGCCGTTCTCGATGTAGATATCGGAGATGTTCTGCCAGTTGCGGTTGCTGCCGAAGGTCAGGATCGGGAGCTTGTTGGAGGTACCCTCACCCGTCCAGGTATTGAAGACATCTGTCGTGAAGTTGTCACGCTGGCTGTCGGCGAAGGAACGGTAGGACTTGGCGATCTGCTGACCGAAAGCACCGTAGCCGGCGATATTGAAGTCGAAGCCCTTCCAGGCCATCCAGAAGTTCAGACCGGCGGTGAAGTGCGGGTTCGGATCACCGATCATGGTGCGATCGTCAGCGGAGATCACGCCGTCATTGTTGGTGTCGACGAAAATCAGGTCGCCCGGCTTGGAATCCTCGTATTTCACCTTCGTGGCATCGACCTGGGCCTGGTTCTGGAAGACACCGGCGGTCTTGTAGCCGTAGAAGTAGCCGATCGGATAACCGACCTGGGCGCGGTACATTTCGACCGTACCCTCGGAGAGGACGTCCTCGGCACCGTGGATGATTCCCTCGGCGTTGGCGATGCGGGTGACGACGTTCCTGTTGTAGGCACCGTTCACGTTGATGCCGTAGGTGAAGTCGCCCGTGTTCTTGCTCCAGTCGATGGAGAGCTCGATACCGGCGTTGCGGATGTCACCACCGTTGATATACGGCGGATTCAGACCGTACACGGAAGCGATCGGGGCGTTGACCAGCCAGTCGCGCGTGTCCTTGATGTAACCGTCGAGGGAGACACCGAGACGGGAGTTGAAGAAGCGGGCGTCAATACCGAGGTCGAGCTGCTGGGAGGTCTCCCAGCTCACATCCGGGTTGGCGAGCACGTCACCGACGGCGCCGGTCGAGAAGGAATCCTCGGAATCAAAGGCGTAGGACGCATTCGTGTCCAGCACGATGGAGGAGAGGTACTGGAAGTTGGAGATGCTGGCGTTACCGTTCTGGCCCCAGCTGGCACGCAACTTCAGGAAGCTGAGCCAGTCCTTGGCTTCGGCCATCCACGGCTCGGAAGAGATCACCCAACCGGCGGACACGGAGGGGAAGATACCCCAGCGGTGACCACGGGCGAAGTTGGAGGAACCGTCGGCACGGACCGTCGCGGAGAACATGTACTTGCCGTCGAAGTTGTAGTTCACACGGCCGAAGAAGGAAGCCAGGGCGCCCTGGCTCCGGGGAGCACCGGACACGGAAACTTCGCTCAGCTGCTTCGGTTTGGTGTTGGACAGGTAGGCGCGCTCGAAGTCGTTCGGGAAGATGGAGTTGTAGCCCGTTCCCTTGACCGAGGCACCCATGCCCCATTTCTCGATGGACTGACCGGCCACAACGTCGAAGTTGTGCTTGTCAGCGATGGAGAAGGAGTAGGACACCGTATTTTCCCAGGTGATGCGCTGGTTCGTATTCATGCTCTGGCTCACATTGTCGAAATCATTGAAAGCCTTCGCATTGATGTTGTAGATCATGTTGTACGAGCGGGAGGAGCCGGCGGTCATCAAGTAACCGAACTGGGTCTTGAACTTGAGGTTCTTGATCGGCTGGAACTCAGCGAAGACGCTAGCCTGCAGCGTGTAGCTGGAGCTCGTGTTCAGACCGCGGGAGGTATAGAAGTCGTATGCCAGCGGGTTGGCGGAGCTGGTGGTGGTGTCGAAGGTCCAGCCTTCGGCCATGCGCACGTCCTGATCGTAGAAGCCCGTCACGTTGCCCTGCTCATCATAAGTATAGGCAGGGAGGAGCGGGGTCGTGCGCAGGATGTTGTGGACGGAGTTCCAGTAGATGTCCACGTCGTTCGCGATACCGCTGTTGGTGCTGTGGTTGAAGTTCAGCGTCTGGCCGATGCGCAGGATGTCGAGCTTGTCGTTCTTGATCACCACGTTGTCGGTGTTGACACGGAAGGTGTAGCGCTGGAACTTGGCGTTCATCGGCGTGATCTTGTTGTAGCCGATGATACCGTCCTGTCCGGTGTAGGACAGACCGATGGCGTACTTGTGGTCCGCCGTGCCGCCGGTCACGTTGATTGCGTGGTTGGTCGTCATGGCACCCTTGTTATAGGCCTCTTCCATCCAGTTGGTGCCCTTCCAGCTGCCGTTCTGGATCTGCTGGTAGAGCTTGGACGGCAGGACGGCGGCCCAGTTGGTCAGGGCGATGCCTTCGTTCTTGCTCATCAGATCCTGGGCGGCGATGTACTCCTGCGCGTTGCAGAGGTTCGGCATCTTGGAGATGAACTGCCAACCATAGTAGCCGTCGTAGGAAACCACGGCGCGGCCTTCCTTACCCTGCTTGGTGGTCACGAGCACGACGCCGTTGGCGGCACGGGCACCGTAGATGGCGGCCGATGCAGCATCCTTGAGCACGTCGATGGACTCGATATCAGCGGGGTTGAGGGCGCTGAGACTACCGCCGGCCACACCGTCGATGACGTAGAGCGGGTCGGAATCACCGATGGTACCCATACCACGGATATTGACCTTGTAGCCTTCGCCCGGCTGACCGGAGGCCTGGGTGATGGTGACACCCGGGCTCTGGCTCTGGAGAGCCCCCAGGACAGAGGTCGTGCTGAGTTTCGTCAGGTCACCGCCTTTCACCTGCACGGTGGAGCCGGTGATGAGTTTCTTCTGCTGCACACCGTAACCGATGACGACCGCCTCGGAAAGCTGGTCCAGATCGGGATAGAGCGTGATGTTCATGATGTTCTTGTCATTCACGGCAACTTCCGCGGAGAGGTAGCCGAGGCTTTCCACGGAGAGCGTGGCATTCGCAGGTGCTTCGACGGAGAAGTTACCGTCCGCGTCGGAGGTGCACCACGCGCCCGTACCCTTAACAACGACGGACGCAAACGGGACGGGGTCACCGCTGGCGCCATCGGTAATCGTTCCCTTCACCGTCAGGTTCTGGGCATTGACAGTCAATGCGGCCAATCCCGACAGGAGGAACAGGAAGATTTTGTTGGCTTTCATAAGGTTATTTGAATTAATAATAAAATGATTTTAGTGGTTTACGGTACAAAAATATTCAATTCGATCCCACGACAGGGACATATTTGCGTATTCCTATACACAATTTGCGCAACCAGCTTCTTTTATTTCATGAGAGAACGGACAATCTGTCCCACTTCACCATTCTCGTGAACGCCTGTAAATGCCTCAGCATGCGGGCCATAGGCAAACACGGGAACGAGAATGCCGTTGTGCCCCTTGGTGGAGAAATGCACTTTCACGGTGCGGTCTTCGAGGCTGCCGTCGATCAGCGTGAGGCCGCCGGTGGCGTGGTCCGCCGTCACGATGACCAGCGTCTGCCCATCCTGCTCGGCCCACTTCAGGACCTTGCCGATGGTGCGGTCGAAGTCGAAGAGTTCCTCCGCCATGTAGCCGACCTTCTTGCGGTGGCACCAGTCGTCAATGCTGGAGCCCTCGACCATCAGGAAGAAGCCTTTCTTATTGTCCAGCAACTCGATAGCCTTCATCGTGCTGTCCTCGAGCACCGGGCCGCGGTCCAGCGCAGGCTCCATCTCAAGCGGGGCGAAGAGGCCGAGCATACGGCCGGATTTCACCTTATTCAGGTCTTCCAGATTGTCCACGAAGGTGTAGCCGCGGTCCACCATCTCCTGCACCAGGTCGCGTCCGTCGGAGCGGTTCTGCCAGAACTGGATGCCGCCGCCGCAGAGGAAGTCCACGCCGCTGTCCACGTACTGGGCGGCATTGATTTCCTCCTCGTCGCGGTCGAGCGAGTGGCCCACGAAGTCGAGCGGCGTGGCGTCATTAATACGGCAGGTCACGGTGACGCCGGTCTTCATCCCTTTGCGCTGCGCGTCGTGCAGCAGGGACGGGACCGGATTTCCGTCCGGATCCACGCCCATATAATGGTAGCGCGTCTTGACGCCCGTCGCCAGGGCGGAGCCGCCGGCGCAGGAGTCCGTGACGAGGCGATCGACCGCATACGTGCGGGAGAAGCCGGACACGGGCATGTTGTCCATATTGAGGTGGCCGCCGTTGAGCACCCAGCCGCAGCTGACCTGCTCCACGCCCATGCCGTCGCCGATCATGAAGATGACATTCTTGATCTTCTTACCCTTCGGCTGCTGCACGGTCACGGTCTCGTACGGCTCGGCGACCGTGTACTGGTCGTCCTCGCCGAACTGGTCGTTCGCGTACTTGGAACGGTTGCGGGAGATGTCCTGCTCCTCCGTCAGCGGCGTGGCAGGCGCGCCGCTGTCGAGCACGAAATGCACGTTCTGCGCCTCCGTGCGGCAGGTGACCGCCTTGGTCTGGCCCGGCAGGAGCGGGAAGAAATTGTCGCTCCAGAAGGCCGGGGCGACCAGCTGGTCGTCGGCGTCGAGCGCCTTCACGATATTCATGTAGGCGATGACGTCCGACTTGTTGGTCAGGGTCACGGTCCAGGAACCTGCCCCGCCCGCCACGTTCATCTGCACGTCTGCAGGCTCCTGCGCGAAGACGAAGCGCAGGTCGGCGTGACGCGTGATCGGGGTGAGGTACCAGTTGGTCTTGGACCAATTGTATTCATTGTCCCGGGCGGGCAGGCAGTAGAAGTTGTCCGCGACGGGCGAGCCGTCCGGCTGCGTGAGCGTGAGCGCGACGAAGTGCGGCTTGCCGTCGAAGCGGTGCAGGTCGAAGACCGGCAGGCTCTGGCGATAGCCAAGGGAGATCTCGCGGCTGTCGCCGCCCAGCACGCGGGAGTGCTCGTCATAGACGAGATAGGTAGCCTTGAGCGTAAGCGCTTCCGGGCGCTCGCTGACCGCATAGACTTTGCGGTCGGCATAGTCAAAGATCAGCTGGACGGGCTCGCAGGCCTTCTTGGTGCCGTAGTAGCCGGCGGTCGGGACGCCGTACCAGTCGTAAAGCTGCCAGTACAGGGACGGCCAGGCGGAGTTCAGCATCCACTGGACGATGCCCGTGCCCTTCGGCATGCGGGCGCGGAAGGACTCGAACATGGCGCGCGTGCCGTCGTAGTCCACAGCGTGCGCCTTGCGGACAAAGTCCGCGAAATCGCTGGCTGCACCGTACTGCCCCGTTACGATGGTGCTGAGCATTTCCGGCGAATTCATCGCCGAGCCGGAAGCCGTGCAATGGTAGTTCCAGCTGTCGGACAGCGGCCAGAGTTCTTCCTCCGGGATCATTCGGCGCAGGGATTCCGCCTGCGGGAGGTTGGCGCCGATGCCGGTCTCGGTGTTGAAGCCGAAGGCGCCGCCGGCCTCCTTGTCACGGTACCAGTAGTCCGGACCGACGTACTCGTACGGGCCTTCCATCTTGGTGCCGGACCAGCCGGTCACGCTGCTCTCCAGGTTCTTGGCGGAGCAGACATAGGGGCGGTATTCCTCGGCGTCGTAGATTTCCATATAGCGCTGCTCCAGCCGGGGATTCGGAATGCGGTCGCTGCCGGTCAGCCAGCCGATCAGGGCGGCGTGGTTGTGCAGGCGAACCACCTGATCGCGGAAATACGCGACGGCGAGGTCCTCCGTCTCCGGGGTGTTGATGCAGCCGTAGCCGTGGACCTCGGGCAGGCCACAGTAGTCCTCCCACTCCCACTGGCAGCTCCAGCCCACGAGGGCGAGCACGCCGAGCTGGTCGCAAAGGTCATAGACCGTGTCGTCCTTGCCCCAGATGTTTTCGAAGCGAATACAGTTCAAGTTCATATCCTTGACGTACTCGACCTGCTGCCGGATGCTCTCCGGGGTGTCGCGCAGGAAGAGGTCGTCGGTCCAGCCGGCACCCTTGATCAGGATGTCGCGGCCGTTCAGCGTGAACTGGCGGTAGTTTTCAGGCGTCAGGCGGCTGGTGATCTTGCGCACGCCGAAATCAACCTCCTTGCGGTCGGAAACGGCTCCGCCCAGGTCCACGCGGGCGCTCAGATGATAGAGCTCCGGCGTGCCGAGGTCATAGCTCCACCACACGCGGGGGTTCTCCAGGTGCAGCATCGCGACCTGCTCCGGGGTCAGGACCACCGTCTGCAGCGATGCGGCCGGCAGGCTGACGGGGACAGAAGCCTCGCCCACGCCCTCCAGCGCAAGCTCGAGCGTGCCCTCAACGGCACGGTCGGCGTGGTTGCGCAGCTTCACGCGCAGCTCCAGGTCCGCGCTCGCGAGCGTCTCGACATTGAGGTCAGGCACCACGAACACATCCTCCACGGACACGGCGCCGGTCGCGCGGAGCGTCACCGGACGCACGATACCCATGCTCTCGTCGAACGGACGGGGATTCCAGTCCACGAAGCCGATGTTCAGGTCGCCCTTCTGCGCACGGCGCAGGCGGACTTCCAGGCGGTTGTTGCCCTTGAGCAGCGAGCCGACCTCGTAGGCGCGGCGGCGGAAGACGCCGAAGGTGGTGTCGGACGAGGCAAGCTGCTTGCCGTTCAGGAAGATGTCGGCATAATAATTCAGGCCGTCGAACGCCAGCTCGAAGTACTGACCGGCAGCGGGCTTCGCCGCAAATTCGGTGCTGTAGGTCCACACGTCGTCGAAGGGCGTCTTGTCCACGGCGGCGTAGTTACGGCCGTCGAAAAGTTCATCGCCGAAGTAGCCGGCCTCCGAGAGGACGCCGCACACGGTCGAAGGGACCGTGGCCGCATACTGCTCGGACGCGCCCTCGCGCGATAGCTGCCAGCCTCCGTCCAGGACCAGGGCGTCCCCGGAGGCCATCCGGCCCTGCTGCCCGCAGGCGCAGAGCATCACTGTGAGAAGAAGGTAGAAGATCTTTTTCATACGCGGATTCATCAGATTAAGGATGCGCCGATCACCGGGATGTCGTCGCCGGTGCAGACATCAATGGTCAGCCGATCAAGGCTGGTCTTGTACGGAAAATCCCGCTTCAGGCGCGCCTCCATGGACTGCCGGAACAGCGGGTAATTATAGGCTACGCCACCGCCGAAAGCGATGTGGCTCGGATCATAAGCGAACATGACGGTGCAGAGCAGGTCGCCCAGGCGCTTGCCCAGCTCGGTGAACAGGGCGATGGCGCGGGGATCGCCGTTGCGCGCGGCCTGGGAGGCGGTCATACTGTCCCAGCCGCTGCCCGCGAAGAACTGCTTGCTGCAGAAGGCCTCCAGGGTGGCGCCGCGGTAGGGCAGGCTGCCAAGCTCGCCGGCACCGCAGTTGGCACCGCAGAAGAGCCGGCCGTGGTCCACGATGCCCATGCCGACGCCCGTGCCCAGGGTGATGACGACGAGCACCTCCGGCTTCGCATCGGCCGGATAGCCCTCATAGACGCCCATCGCATAGCAGTTGGCGTCGTTGTTGACGGCTACGGGCAGCCCGAAGCGCTGCTCCAGCAGCTCTTTGAGGGGAACTTCCGTCCAGGAAGGGATGTTGACGGTGTCATAGACGATACCCCGCTTGACATCCACGACGGACGGGACGCCAATGCCGATTTTTTCCGTGTCCGGGGTAATGATTCCGGAGATCCGCTCCGACAGCGTGTCGATTGTTTCCTGCAGGGTGGCTTCATGGGGGAACCACGGGGCGGAAACCCGCTTGACAATCTTTCCGTCCTGGACCAGGCCCACGACCAGATTGGTTCCTCCGACATCAATTCCAAGTGTCATTCTCTGTGTGATTTTTTGCAAAAATAGAGTTTTGATTGTAAGCTTAAAAACAATTTTGCGTATTTGTCCACACATTTTGCGTCAAGCTGTTTTTCTCCTGCGCATTTTTTATCATATTTGTATCGGAAACAAAACCCGCTGATTGTGAACACTAAACATCATCTTCTCCTTTTTCTCGCGTACGCGTTTTGCGTAGCGTGCACCCAACCTTGTCACATCGTCTGGACGGAAGGCGCCACCAATCCCGACACCGGACGCGCTTCCCATTCCCTCGAAATCCAAAACCCGCCCACCGGGACGGACTGGACCGTCTGGTTCAGCCAGTTCCGCACGCCCGTCACCATGGAGGACGGCGCGCCGGGCAGCATCGAGCACATCAGCGGGACGCTCTACCGCGTCGTCCCCGGCGCCGACACGCACGCAGAAGCGATGGTCCTGAACTACGAAGCGCGGCCGCTGGTCAACCAGTGCCGTGCCCCGGAAGGATTCTTCCTGCAACGCAAGGGCGGCAAGCCCGTTCCCGTGGAAGTGGAATATCGTTTCCTGCCGGCCGATCCCGTTCCGGGCTTCACCTATACGAAGGTCGAGACCGGCGTGTATGACATCATCCCCCGCCTCAAGGACGTGAAAACCCTTGCGGGCGAGACGGACCCCTCCGTCGAGCCGAGCGTCAGCCTGATTGACGGACAACGCCCCGGCTGGTACCGCATCACCCTCGCGGACGGCACCGTCCGCATCGAAGCGGCCGACGAGGACGGCGCCTGCTACGCCCGCACCACGCTGGAGCGCATCCGCCGCAATGCCGCGGGCAGCGCAGTCCCGGCCACGGAAATCACCGACTGGCCCGACCTGCCCTGGCGCGGTCTGATGCTGGATGTGAGCCGCAATTTCACGAAGAAAGCCGATCTGCTCCGCCTGATTGACATCATGGCCGCCTACAAGGCCAGCTTCCTGCACCTGCACTTCGGGGACGACGAAGGCTGGCGCATCGAGATCGACGCCCTGCCGGAGCTGACCTCCTACGGCGCCGCCCGCTGCCTGCCGGTCCTGAACGAGGACGGCACGATCTCCGAGCCGGACGGTCTTCAGCCTACCTACTGCGTTGCGGCGAAGCCCGGCGACGATTCCCCCGGCAACGGGTATTATTCCCATGCCGACTTCGTCGAAATCCTGCGCTACGCCTGGGAGCGCCGTATCCGCGTGATTCCGGAATTCGACACCCCGGGCCACTCCCGCGCGGCCGTCAAGTCCATGGAAGTCCGTGCGCAGCGCACCGGCGACGCCTCCTGCCTGCTCTCCGAGCCGGAGGACACTTCCGAATATGAATCCGTGCAGGACTACACCGACAACGTCATGAACGTGGCCCTGCCCAGCACCTATACCTTCTTCGAAACCGTGTTCGACGGCCTGATCGCGCTCTACGCGGAAGCGGGCGTGCCTCTCGACGCCATCCACATCGGCGGCGACGAGGTCCCGGAAGGCGCCTGGACCGGCTCCCCGGCCTGCAAGGCCCTGCTGGAAGCCAACGGAAGAACCGATATCGCCTGGCTCCAGGATTATTTCCTAAACCGCTTGATGGACATCGCCGAGGCGCGCGGCGTCAAGCTGGGCGGCTGGCAGGACGTCTGCCAGAACGTCGAACCCGCCACGCTGGACCGCCTGAAGCGGAACCTCGCGCTCACCAACCTCTGGACCGTCTCCCACGGCCGCGATGTGCTCCCCTACCAGTTCGCCAACGCGGGCATCCCCGTCGTCATCTCCAGCGCGCCCAACTGCTACATGGACTTCGCCTACAATTACAGCAAGACCGAGCGCGGGCACAACTGGGGCGGCTTCGTGGACGAGCGCCGCAGCTTCTCCCTGCAGCCCTACGACATGTATCGCTCCGTGCGTTGGGACGACTACGGCAAAAGCGTCGATCTTACGCACGCCGGCGAGGGTAAGCCGGCCCTGCAGCCCGAGGCCCGGCCGCAGATCATCGGCGTCGAAGGTCACCTCTGGGCCGAGACGCTCCGCTGCTTCGACCACGTGACCTATTACTTCTTCCCGAAATCGCTGGGACTCTTCGAGCGCGGTTGGAACGCCTCGCCCGCCTGGGCCGGCACGACCGCCCCGGACGATCCAGTCTTCACGGCCGACTTCGACCAGTTCTTCAGCATCGTCACGGACCACGAGTATCCGTACTACGACGCTCTCGGAATCAGCTATCACCGTCATTGATGCCATGTTACGCCTGCTGATCATCACCGACTTCACGGAGTCTTTCGCCAACAAGCTCCTCCAGGGCATCGTCCGCTATTCCCGCCGCAAGGAACAGTGGGCGATCTGCCGCATGCCACCGTCCTTCAAGGCGGAGATCGGCATCCCGGGCGTGGTCAAATGGGCCAAGGACTGGGGCGCCGACGCCGTGCTCGGCCAGTTTGAGGAAACCGACGACGTAAGCCTGTTCGCCAAGAACGGCATCGTGGTCGTGGCGCAAGATTTCAAGAAGCGCTTCAAGACCATTCCCAACATCACCGCCGACTATCTGGGCACCGGACAGATGGCAGCCCGCTTCTTCGTCGATCGCGGATTCCGCCATTTCGGTTTCTTCGGCTTCAACCAGGTCTGCTGGTCGGACGAGCGCTGCGAGGGCTTCCGCCGCGAAGTGGAAGCCGCCGGCTTCGGCAGCTCCTTCTACGCCTACAACCTGCAGGACATCGACCACCTGTGGTACTACGAGCGCGACCGGTTGCGCGAATGGCTCCGCATGATCCCCAAGCCCATCGGCATTATGGCTTGCGACGACAACCAGGGCAACAATCTCATCGAGGCCTGCCACGCCGCCGGAGTCCGCATCCCGGACGAGGTATCCGTGATCGGCGTGGACAACGACGAGCTGCTCTGCAACCTCAGCAGCACCACCCTGTCCAGCATTTTCGTGGACATCGAGGAGGGGGGCTACAAGGCCGCCGAGCTCATCGAGCGCCGCGTGGCCAACCCCGACGGCCCGCTCGAGGACGTGGTCCTGAAGCCCGTCAAGATCGTGGGACGCATCTCCACGGCGGCCTTCGCCACGGATGACGCGCAGATCCAGAAAGCGGTGCAGTACATCCACCGCAACTACCAGAAGAAGATTTCCGTCAAGGATGTCATCGCAGAGGTGGCCCTGTCCCGCCGCCTGCTGGAGCGCCGCTTCAAGGTGGTGACCGGGCAGACCCTCTACCAATATATTTCCGACCTCAAGATCAAGCGCTTCGCCGAGCTGCTCCTCGACACGGACGAGCAGGTGGTTGGCATCGCGCTGTCGCTGGGAGAAAACGACACCAAGAGCATCTCCCGCCGTTTCAAGCAAATCTACGGCTGCTCTCCGAATGAATACCGCGAACGTCATCAACAGAAAAAAACCAGTATATGATCCGTAAATCCTTTCTCTTCGTCGCCCTGTGCCTCCTCGCGCTGAGCGCGGGCGCACAGAACTTCGACGTCCTACAGGACCTGCAGGCACATCCCGAATTGCTCGCCGGCACCGATTATCTCTGCCCGACCGGCCCCGTCACACTCTCGCCCGCACCCAAGGGCTACCAGCCCTTCTACATCAGCCACTACGGCCGCCACGGCGCCCGCTACGCCTGGCAGAGCGATATGTACGAGCGCCTGAACACTGTGTTCGGCGCCGCCGCAGAAGCGGACAACCTCACGCCGCTCGGCACCTCGTTCAAGCAGCGCTTCGACAGCCTGTATCCGTCCGTGCGCTACCGCGTGGGCGACCTTTCGCGCAAGGGCTGGCAGCAACAGCAGGAGCTCGCCGCGCGGATGTATGAGAATTTCCCGAAGGTTTTCTCCAAGGGCGCGAAAGTCCGCGCCTGGACCTCCACCTCCACCCGCTGCATCATGACGATGTCCTCCTTCTGCCTCGGCCTGAAGGCCAAGGACGCGCGGCTGGACATCTTTGAGAATTTCGGCGTCAGCTTCCTGCCGGCCATCCTGCCGCTCGACCGCAACAACCCCTTCCGTAACGAGAAATATCTGCGCACGCCGGTCAGCTTTGACGAGACCTGGGAGCAGTATATCGAGCGCACGGTGGACTACCGTGCCATCCTCGCGCGGCTCTTCAAGGACAGCGCCAAAGCCCTCCCCGAGGCTGAGCAGTGGGACTTTGTCTCCTACCTGTACTTCTTCGCCGCAGGCATGAACAGCCTGGACACGGACCTGGACTTCACGGACATCTTCACCCCCGAGGAGCGCGTCGCCCTGTGGAAGATCGACGATTTCCAGTTCTACGCCAACGCCTGGCCGACCCACCTGGGCTACCAGCCCATCGTGGATGATTTCATCGCCAAGGCGGACGCGCGCATCGCCTCCGGCGAGCAGGGCGCCGACCTTCGCTTCGGCCACGACTACACCTTCCTGCCGCTGCTGATGACCCTCGGCGTGAACGGCTTCGACCACGATGTCTCCAATCCGGACGAAATCCCGTTCTGGTGCCAGCTGCACGAGGTGCCGATGGGCGCCAACCTGCACTTCGTCTTCTACCGCAATCCCCGCTCCGCGAAAGTGCTCTTCAAGGTGCTCCTCAACGGCCGGGAAGCCCACCTGCCCCTCACCACGGACAACTGGCCGTACTACGACTGGGACGCCTTCAAGCAGCAAGCGAGCCTGCCGGTGATGGGCGACTATACCACCATTGACACGGAAGTTCCCGAGATCTCCGGCCTCTGCCTGGCGCCGGACGGAAACGGCTTCCTGGCCGCCTCCGACGAGAAAGGCGTCTATGCCGTCAGCTGGACGGGAGAGACGAAGCCCTTCTTCGTGGCGGAGCGCAGCATGGACTGCGAGGGCGTGACGCTGGACCCGGCGACGGGCGACGTCTATTACATCGTCGAGCGCAAGCAGGAAGTCCGCCGGCTCCGCGCCCCGGAATACAAAGAATCTGAATTACTTACAGTGATCAAGGAAGTAGGTTACCGCACCAACAGCGGGCTCGAAGCCATCACCTGGATGGGTGACGGCACCCTGATGCTCGGCAACCAGGCCAAGCCGCGCCTGCTCATCCGCTTCTCCCCGACCGAGGGCATCCTCGGCCGTACGGAGATCACCGAGGGTATCGTCGACATCTCCGACCTCTGCTACGACCCGGTGCGCAAGGCCCTCTGGATCCCGGACAGCGAAGCGCGTACGATCAATCTCTGCACCCTGGAAGGTAAGGTGATCGCTTCCTACCCGGTGCCCTTCATCGATAACGGAGAAAGCTTGTACGTGGATCGCGACCGCCAGTGCATCTGGGTAGGCGACGACACCACGTCCAAGCTCTACAAAATCAGTTTCAAGAATTTATAAGCGATTCTCCGCGGCCTCCACGGCCTTAAAATAGCGGTAGCTGGACACTTTGAGCTCCCCCACGGCAGCCTCGTCGCAGACGATGGTTCCCGCGGGGTGGTTCTGTATACCGCTGAGCGTGCAGTAGTGCGACATAGGTCCCTCCACGGCGTCGCACAGCGCGCGGGCTTTGCGCGGACCGAAAGCGAGGATGACAACCTCGCGGGCGGACAGGACCGTGGCCACGCCCACCGTCAGCGCCTGCGCCGGCACGGCCTCGGGGTCGCCCCCGAAGAAGCGGGCGTTCACCTCGCGCGTGTCCTGCGTGAGGGTCATCACCCGCGTGCGGGAACACAGCGGGGAGAAGGGCTCGTTGAAAGCGATGTGCCCGTCTTCACCCACGCCGCCCAGAAACAGGTCGAAGCCGCCCGCGGCAGCGATGGCCTCCTCGTAGGCAGCGCACTCGGCGTCCAGGTCGGCGGCATTGCCGTCGAGGATGTGGATGTTCTGGGCCGGCTCGTCGATGTGGTCGAAGAGCTGGCGGTGCATGAAGGAATGATAGCTCTCCGGGTGCTCCACCGGCAGGCCGACGTATTCGTCCATATTGAACGAGATGACGTTTTTGAAACTGACTTCTCCGTCACGGACCATGCGGATGAGTTCGTTATAGGTTCCAATGGGAGTGGAACCGGTGCAGAGGCCGAGCACGAAAGGCTCGGAGGTCCGGGCCGCCTTGGCATTGATGGCGGCGGCGATGTAGTGCGCGGCCCACAGGGAGCCTTCGGCGGCGTTGTTGCGGATAATGAGTTTCATATGCTTAACAGAGTTTCAGGAATACTTCGATGGCCTGGTACTCGGCCATGCCCAGGCGGTCGTACTGCCGGGCGGTGTTCTGCGTGCGCTCTTCGGCGCGCTGCCAGAATTCGCGCGGATCCTCGCCCGGGAACGGGACGATATCCTTCTGCGAGAGATGCCGGAAGATGGCGTGGCGCTTCATCACGACCTCGTCCGGACTCAGGGGAACGGCCATATCCACGCGGCCCAGCTCCCACTCCATCCAGGCGCCCCGGTAGAGCCAGATGTGCGTCCCGGAGAGCCAGTCGTTGCCTTCGGCGCGCAGCTGCTCCACGGCCTCCAGGGCCGCCTCGGTGCACACGCGGTGCGTGCCGTGCGGGTCGGCGAGGTCGCCAGCCATGAAGATCATGTGCGGCTTGAGGCGGCGCACCAGGTCCTTGATGATGTCCACGTCGGCCTGCGTGCGCGGCTTCTTCTTGATGCCGCCGGACTCGTAGAACGGAAGGTTCAGGAAATGGGCGTTCGTGTTGTCGTCCAGTCCGAAGGAGCGAACGGCGGCGCGCGCCTCGCTGCGGCGGATGGCCGCCTTCATCTCCAGCAGCTCGCGCGGCTCCGGCTCGCCCGGAACCTTCTGGGCCACCAGGTAGCGGACCTCCTCGAAGCGGTCGGCCAGACCCAGCTGGCAGGCTGCGTCGAAGTGCTGCAGGACCACGTCGTCGTGGACTGCCACGTCGCCCGAGGTCTCGTAGGCCACATGCACGTCGTGCCCCTGGGACACCAGACGGATGAAGGTGCCGCCCATCGAGATGACGTCGTCGTCCGGGTGCGGCGAGAAGATCAGCACGGTCTTGGGGAACGGTGCGGCCGGGACCGGGCGCGTGCTGTCGTCCGCATTGGGCTTGCCGCCCGGCCAGCCGGTAATCGTATGCTGCAGGTCGTTGAAGACCCGGATATTGATCTGGTCATAGGGTCCGTAGAGCTCCAGCAGTTCGCTCAGGGAATTCTCCAGGTAGTCGCGCTCCGTCAGCTTGAGGATCGGCTTGCTGACCGTCTCGCAGAGCCAGACCACGGCCTTGCGAATGAGCTTCGGCGTCCAGTCGCAGGGGCCGACCAGCCAGGGGGCGACCACGCGGGTCAGCAGGCTGCCGGCCGTAGCATCGACGTAGAAATGGACATAGTCGTGCCGCTGTAGCAGCGACGCCGGACAGGCCGGCGTCATCTCGCCTTCGGCGATGGCCTTGACTGCCCGGGCCTTATCTTCTCCCCAGGCCATCAGGATGATGCGCCGGGCCGAGAGCATCGTGGCGAGGCCCATCGTGATGGCGCTCTGCGGCGTCGCGGCCAGGTCGTGGCCGAAGTTGCGCGACTGGCGCTTGCGGGAGCCGTAGGAGAGCCGCACGGTGCGGGTGCGCGTCTTCTCGTTGCTGCCAGCCTCGTTGAAGCCGACCTGCCCCTCTTCGCCGACACCGACCACCAGCAGGTCCAGCCCGCGCGCCTGCTTGTCAAACGCGGCGCAATAGTCAGACACTTCCGCCTGCGGGACGGTTCCGTCGGGAATATGAATATTCTCCGGGAGGATGTCCACCTTGTCCAGGAGCGCATCGTGCAGCCGGTGGTTGCGGCTCTGCAGGGCATCCGACGAGGACGGGTAGTATTCGTCGATGGAGATCACCTCAACGTTCCGGAAAGAAACCTGCCCCGCCTGATAGCGGCGCAGCAGTTCCTCGTAGAGCGGTGCCGGCGTCGCGCCGGTCGTCAGGCCCAGCCGGAAGAGCCGGCCCTCGCAGGCCTTGATCCCCGCGACGATCACATCCGCCACGGCCTGGGAAGCCGGGCGCGCCTCCGGATAGATGTCCGTCCAGATTTTCTCGTAGTTGTGCAGGATGCCGGCGGGAAGGTTTTTTTCGGTCAGTCCGCCTTCATAGGGAAGAGTAAAATGCTTGTTCATAACTGATTATCTGTGGCTCATCTGCCACAAAGATAGAAAAAAGAGGACAACTACGGTGCGGTTTTTGCGCAATCCGACACACAATTTGCGTTTATTCGGGTATTTGCACAGATTTTGTACCTTTGCAGAAAATCGAGCATATGAAGAAATTCCTGCTTCTCCTTTCCGCCCTGCTGCTCTGTGCATCTCTGTGCGAAGCGCGTAAGCTTCCTGCGGAAGCGCTGGGCACCCTCAAGTATGAAATCCGCTACAGATGGGGCGCCATCAACGCCAAGGTGGCCTCAATCGACCTGTCCCTGAATCCGAGCCAATGGGAAAATCACCAGACCTTCCACAGCAAGGCCGTTATCAAGACCTCTGCCGTCTTCAGCCTGTTCATCGGTGCCGACATGACGGCCGAAGCCCACATTGAGCAGTCCGACCTCCAGCCGCTCTACTTCGTCAATCCCCACAAGAAAGGTGGCAAGGATGTCTGTTTTACCTTTGTTTACAACCGCAAGACCAAGAACATCGAGTCCACGTTCAAAGGCGTGAAGGACACCTCCGAGAAGACCTTCCCGATGGACGGCAAGACCTACGACCTGCTCTCCGTCATCCAGTTCGTCCGCTTCCTGGACGCGTCTTTTAAGCCCGTCGATATCAACCTGCTGCTGGGCGAGGAGCGCTACCCGGGCGTGCTCGTCTATCAGGGCAAGGACACGGAGAAGTTCCCGGGCCGGAGCACCGATCGTTTCGTACTCCGCCTGACGGGTCGCGGCGTGATGGAGAACGGCAGCGGCAACGAACTGACCTTCTGGCGCTCGTCCGGACCAGACCGCAGGCTCATCGGCCTGGAAGCCCCTATCAGTCCCGGCTTCATGACCATCACGGTCAAAGAATAAAACGAAAAGAGAGCGCCGCGGAAGTGCAGCGACGCCTCCAAGCGACAAATCATGCAGTAAAGCAGGCCAAAATTCGGGCAATTTTGACCATTTTCGGGAGAAATGACACCCTTTGTACAGAAAAGGTGACTTCTGGAATAGGCGAAATTCTCCATTTATGACTAATATTGCATTGTCAATTAGTCAGTGTTTTACCCGCATGATGGAGGTAACAGAATTAAAACCCCGGTCCGGAGCGGACATATTGCGTACGTTCGATGACGGCCTCGTCATCACCACCTGCTTCGCCGGGGTCCCTGCGGGGCGAGTAAAGACAATCGATTACGGTATCTTCATTTTCTGCACCGCCGGCAATGCCCAGTTCGACTACGACGGGCAGACCATCCACCTGGGCCCGAATGACCTCTTCATCCTCTTCGCCCATGCCGTCATGGAGCACTTCATGTCCTCGCCCGACTTCGACTGCCGGGAGGTCTGGTTCTCGCGGGGCGAGATGTGGGACATGAACATGTACGGCAAAACCAGCCTTTCCGACCTGGTAGCACTTAAGCAGAATCCAAAAGTTACACTCTCCGAGGAGGAATTTGCCAAGCTTGACACCTATTTCCAGCTGCTGTGTCAGAACGTGCGCGAGCAAGCGGAGAAGGACAATCACGCCATCGTTCATTCGCTGTTCAGTACCTTCATCCTCGAGATCCTGTCCCTGATGCGGCGTCAGCGGGAGCAGGCCGCAGCGGCGGCAAGCAGCTCCGGCGCCAAGCTCCACGGCAAGCTCCTGGCGGACGAATTCGTCAAGTTGGTGGAGCAAAGCGACGGCCGTCTCCGCCGGGTCGAGGATTTCGCCGAGCAGCTGAACGTCACGCCCAAGTACCTCTCCAAACTGCTGATGAAGACGATGGCCCGCAAGCCGCGGACAATTATCGCGCTCTTCACGCTCAAGGCGATCGAGAACCGCCTTCGCTACAGCGACAAGACGATGCAGGAGATCGCCGATGAGCTCAACTTCTCCAGCGCTTCCGCCTTTGGAAAATATGTCCGGGAACATACGGGCATGACCCCGCTGGAATTCCGCAAGAAATATCAACAAAAGTAACCATATGAAAAGATCTAAGTGTTTGGTCGCCCTGTTGGCGACCCTTTCCGTAGGGCTGGGAGTCACTTCCTGCTCCAGCATGCTCACCTCGCTGTCCGAGTCGCTCAACGCGCTGAACGAAAAATTGTCGGAGGGTGTTGAGATCGTCCCGGTGCCTGCGGAGGCCCAGGCGGAGGCAGCCGCGCGGGCAGAAGCCCGGAAAGCCGCCGCATCGACGTCCTCCAGCAAAGCCGTCGCCCAGGCGCCTGCGGGGACAACGCCCGCTCAGAAAACCCCTCCGAAGAATGCGACCGTCTTCGAATTCGTCGGCACGCCGTACACGCCGCTCCCGGCAGGGACCGACGGATCGGTGGGCACAAGCGGCACTTATGTCCTGTTCGGCGACTGGCCGCAGACCATCATGGCCGCAAACGTGACGGTGGACGAATCCCAGGTCGCCTATGTCGGCGCTTTTACCTACTACAAGGGCAGCGACGGAGCCTGGTATGTCAAAATCCTGGAGGATAAAGCCAGCGGCTATGAAGGCCCGAACGGTTTCCGCTACAGTGACGGTTCGCGGGTCCAGTTCTACTACAAGAAGTCCTACCGCTACTTCAAGGTCGAGCCCATCAAATGGCGCATCTTGACGAACAATTACAATGGCACCGGCAAGAAACTCCTGCTCGCTGAGTCCGCCCTGACCAGTGAGATGTTCTGCGAGACGTTCGGCGATCATACACATTTCAAGAATATGGATGGCAATCATTACTCCTTCACGCTGGACGTCACGATCCGCCAACTGGAGAACGGTACGTATATCCATCACAACAATTACGAGCACAGCCGCATTCGCGCCTTCTTGAACGGTATCGCCTACATCCAGGGAGACGAGAATATTTACCTCAAGGGACTTAAACCTTATACGCGGGTTAATGAGGAATTCGTCGGCCGCGGCTTCTTGCAGACCGCCTTCACGCCGGCGCTGCAAAGCAAGATTGCTGTCACCACCGTGGATAACAGCAGTCGGCAGAACTCCGGACTTGACCTTCTCCAGACGCTTACAGCACTGGATCGCAGCCTTTACGACGGGACCATGTACTATGAGCGCGGAGAGGAGCACAAGCGAGTGTATTTCCCTAAGCTCACCAGCAACAACACGAAGGACAAGGTGTTCCTGTTGAGCCCGAAGGAGGTGACCCGTAAGGATTATGGCTTCATCGAGGTCCCGCCCAAGGTGACTCCGGAGAATGTCATGGATAAGTTCTGGTCCGGCGAGAAATGGAAGTCTTCGGAACAAACGACCACCTACAAGGGTCTGGCCCGTCCGCTGACGGATTTTACCCGGGCACATGGTTCCGCACATTTCGACGATGAGACCTCGACCACCTGGTGGCTGCGTACGCCTCTTCTCCCGGTATATTTCCACACGCTCTTCTCTGAGCGCCTGGAGCAGCAGGTCATCGGCGTGAATGATTACCCTACACTTTTCGAAATGGGCGTGAGTGGCCGTAACGGTGTCGTCCCGGCCATCTGTGTCAACTAATCAAAATCATTATAATCAAACGTTTTATGAAGCGATTCTTTCTTCTCTGCCTCTCTGCGTTTGCGGTTCTGGCTACCATGTCGCCGGTGTCCGCGCAGAATGCGAAAACCTTCTTCATTCCAGAAAACGAGCGCAATTTCGCCCAAAAGCTGGGCGGCTACTCCGAACTTGACTATTTGTATAACGAACCCTCGCTCAACTTCGACAAGAAGGCGGGCAAAGCGCTCATCGAGGAATACAACTTCCATAGCTACGACAAGGCCTTCGAGAATCTCCCCACGATTCCGGACGTTTCCGAGATTGACACGCGCGAGAAACTCTCGGAGTGGTTGAACAAGGTTCGCGCCGCCGACTGGGCCTTGGATCTGCAGGAACCGCGCGAGGATGTCCAAGCCGCCAAAAAGCGGCTCGCCGATGCTCAGATGGAGAACGCCAAGCGGGCCGCCAAGGGCCTGCCTTACGACACGGAGCTGCATTTCGATCCCAAGGCGAAGCAGTATGATGCCGTCATGAAGAAGATGCGGGTTTATACGGATCCGGTATATAAAGAAAGTCAGAACACTATCTCGCCCTTCTCGCAGAGCGATCCGGGTTACAAGGATTATATTCTTGAATTCCCGCTTGTCGGTACAAACAAGACCATCCTCAACGAATTTGCTCCGCTCCGCAAGCAGATGTGCCACGAGTGGTTTGCTTCAAGCGCTTGCAAGAAGGTGGCTCAGATGGATGAGTCGCTGGTCGAGCGTGCCAAGGCGGAAGGCGTTAAGCGTGCTCCGGACTGGTTCGTCGAAGGGCGTAAGGCCGAGCAGGATGTCGTGGCGGCCTACAACCAGCAGCTCCTCAAGCGCTGGCTCCCGAAGGTGAAGGCGCACCTGGATAAAGAGAAAGCCATCATCCCGAAGGCAATTGCGTTATTGCGCGAAGTCGAAACGGTTCGTGGCGATGACGAGATGACCTTGGAATTCGTGAACGCTTATCTGCAGGGGGAGGCCTGCGTGGAGATGTTCTTCAGACGCTACTACGCTTGGCTGGAATTCATCGGCAGCGCGCCGCTCATCCAGACCCCGCCGACCCTGGAAGGCAAGAAACTCCAACTCTAGAAAAACATAATTCGAAGATATTAGGTACAAAAAAGAGCGGCGCATCGCGTCGCTCTTTTTGTGCCTCGGGCGGGGAGTGAAAATCCCGAAACAATCCCTTTCGCTATCTGTCATAATTTCAGCGAATTGGCGCCTGGCTGCTGATGAAGGCCTACTTCCTGCCGGGCGAGCTGTTCTTCCTGGCCATCCTGCTGTTCTCCTATTTCGGCACGATCATGCACTGGCGCAAATGGCGCGTTCCCACCCTGATCCTGGGCCTGGTGGCCTCGACGGCCCTATTAAGGCCCATAGGAATATCCCCAAACAAGGTATCGTTATGTATCTCAAAGACTATGTAGAGAGACAAGAACTCCTTCAAGAACACGAGGGAACATAACCAGCATAGCGCAGCGACAACACACCAACTTCCCCTTATTGTTTGACGCCTTGGAGTGGCGGAGTATGGTGGAGTTCCGCCCCGGCCATGCCCCCGTTCCGCTGCACCAGAATGTCGTTATGGTCGGGTTTTACTGTTGCATCTCTCGCTGAATATTATTATTTTTGGTCCAAACAGATTAATAGGTAGATAGCCATGGAAGGTATTCTCCAGAACAAACAGCCCTACGAGACTCCTAAAGTGCAGGTTGTCAATTTGACCGAAGAAGACAGCATTCTTGCCGCCTCCGATTATTGGTCCGAGCCACTAGACTAATGCATCGTCGGTAATCGCCCCGACCGCGCCGCCTGCGCAGCGGAATCCCGTCCCCAAACCATTTCATTGATAGACCTGCGACAAAAAACACCTAAAGCGTGGCGCTTAAACCCCTGAGTGACAGGTAGATAGCACAAAGTCTCCCCCTTGAAAACGAGGGGGAGACTTTATGTTTAACCGCTGTATATCAACCAGTTAGCCGCCACGAGCCCTGACCAGGGAAACTGGGGAGAGCGGGGAAGTCGCGTGTGCGGCCTACCGTACGAAAAGGTATGTGAGCTGCTGGAGGTGCTGTAACCCTAGTCGTCCGGAGGGAATTGGTAGTGATAGCTGGTCTGATTCATGAATTGGACATCACTTTCAAGACCGAGTTCACGGCATACCGGCGAGGCGTACTCTTTCTTTGTTTCGTTAATTATCATTTCCTATTACTTTATTTCTTTCCCGAAGGGGAAGATGGTGGCGAGGGCCAGCTTGAAATGCATCATGCCCCAGGGGATGCCGACGATGGTAATGCAGAAAAGCGCCCCGCAGAACACATGCACCAACGCAATCTCCCACCATCCCAGAAGAATCCAAAGGAGATTCATGACAACGGAGATGCAGCCCGGCTCGCCAGGGCCGTTCACCAGCTCGTGCCCGAACGGCCAAAGCACATAGGAGCCCAGCTTGAACAGCTGCAAACCGAAAGGGATACCAACTATCGTGACGCACATCAAAAGCCCCACGATAAAATAGATGACGGCTATAACAAATCCACCAAAAACCAGCCAAAGAAAATTACCTAGAGATTCCATGATTTAATACTTTATTCTATCTACCAACTGCAGAAAATAATCGTTAGACCATATGTCCAGTTGGGGTAAAAGACTCTTGTCAATATAAGGAATAACGTCCTCTTTGACGTCATTAATATTTGTGGATGCGAGCTTATCACGAAGCAAAACAAGAAAGTCGTCTAGACTCGTATCCTTGCCGTTGAATTCACGAATACGAGCTTGCAGGTGTTCAAAATTAAGAGGCACATTATTACGGACATACCACTCAAAGTCGAACCAGTCGCGTCCCTTTACCCGACGTTGCCAAGAACGATAAACCAAAGCATGCATTTTCCCGGCAAATAAGTCTGGGAGAGTGAAACAGCGGGTCATGAAAGAATAGGGCTGCATAAGAAGTTTCTGCTCCGTGTCAAAATGAAGCGGCGGATCTGTATCCAGTTCAATCTTTACCTTAATGCTCCTTTTCGTTTGAAACTTAATATCATAAGCCTCTGTATTCTCTTTTAAAAAAGCAGATTCCACTCGTCCGAAACCTTTTTTCTCCTTTTTAGCGATAGTAATATCAAAGCCTGCCATCCGAAACTCTTCGCGAATAGCGTCAAAGTAGTTTTCTAGATGAATATCCTCCCTTTTCTCGGATAGTGAGAAATCCATGTCTTCCGAGAACCTGGGCAGCCCGTGAAATAACCTCAGACATGTGCCCCCGTAAAAAGCGGCATGCTCAAAAAAGCCGCCGCGACGAAGCCCGGCCAAAGCAATTTTCTGGCATATCTCCTGTTCCACGTTAAATGATGGCGCGTCTCCAACAGTATTCGTATAGGATGCCAACATTGATTCGATCGTCGTCATTGCTTTATCAACTTTACAAGGTTTAACAAAATCCTGGTTTTACGGCCGGCATGGGCACATTCTTCTATGATTTGAGGATCCAGTTCGGAGAGTATGTCCATGTCCATACGCATATCCTCCTCCAGATACACGGCTAAAGCCTTAATCGATTGAGGCGGGACAAAGGAATCATATTGGATGGTATCGCACAGGGCCTTTTCCCTAGTGGCCATCAGGAAATTAACACCGCCCGATGCCACACTCTCGACACCTATAGGGAAATATGCGGTCGGGACTTGCATATAACTGAATATACCCATAGGAGTATCGAAAACCCGGGATCGCTTTGTGGTAACAGACGTTATTCTACGGACACCCTCCGGAATCATTCCATAAAAACTTAAAGCCCATTGCAACGACACGTAAGACGGCCCGTAGATATGGTTCGCACAAAGCCTTGGATCAGTGTCCCGCCCCGTCAACTGACTGTTGACAACAAATAAACTGCGCCGAAGGCGAATAAGCTCACCACTGCGCTCCAGTGCCTGAACCTTCTTCTCCGAAGCAGCGAGATGAGAGAAAACACTCTTAACTTCGCTACCGGAGACAGGAATTCCAGCGAACTGTATAAGCGGGTTTGTCTTGAGCATGTTCTTCTGTTTTACTGCAAATATAACATTATTTACATAGAAAAGGAAGAAAATGTTCTTTTTGTGCGCAAAAATTTAGAAAAGATGGTCTTAATTACGGCTCTTCATAGTAATATGAATAATCTATGCCTTTCATAAAAGTTTCGCGATCGTCGATCTTCTCCGTAAGAGCACTCATAAGGAGGGCTTTTATCGGCGCCGGGTCAACAACGCTGAGGCGCATAGCATCCAGATAAACGCTCTTGTCGATCCGGCTCCAATCGACGCACTTCCTTAAAGAGCGTTTAAGCATAAGATCCAGCCAGATACGGGTAGTGCGGCCATTCCCTTCCATAAAAGGATGTGCCACATTCATTTCGACGTATTTATCGGCAATCTCATCGAAGGTCTTCTCCGGCATTTGCTCGATAGCCTTCAAACTTTGATGCAGATGAATGGCATTAGCAAAAGAGAAGCCTCCTTTGCTAATATTTTTACTACGGATTTGGCCAGCAAAATCATAAAGCCCACCAAAGATATAAGAATGGATTTGCTGAAGGCAGCGTACCGTCCCCGGTTCAAGAGCGTTCAACAAGCCACATTCAAAAAGATCATATGCCTTTTTCTTGCTTTGCCCGTCGATAGTATTGTCGCTGTAGGTAAACCACTCCAAAAAGCTGTTTGCCCTATTATTCGGATAATGCTTAGCGAGAGTCTGGACACCCTGTGCATCCAAAGCATCTGAGGCGCGCTGCTTGCCGTCGGGAGCCTCGAATTTGAACTGGTTAGTGCCACTAACCAGTTCGATGTTCTCTTTACAAAATTTACCTTTCAGGTATTTCCAATAGTTGCGACACTTAGTGTAATCCTCCTCATCATTGATGGCCCGCACAATGTCTGTAGCCGAGAACCACCACTTGTTGTGCTCCTCGTCCCAAACGGCCCGTACTTCACGGTCGTTGAAAAAACGGATAGACTTTTTACTCATGCCATCACCATGTTAAAAGAAGTTGGTGTAATAGTTCGCCAGTTTATCATCCATTTCCTTCAACTTTCGAAGAACTTGGTTGTAGAGCGAGTTGGCATCAGCATCATCTTCGGGCTTAAAGTGGCTCTCCACGAAAGTCTTTAAATCCTTCAGCACATTGCTTTTACCCTTCTGCGTCGCCAACTGCTTCTGCTCACCCTGCACACGCGGCAGCACCTTTTCTAGCAGAATAGCCAGTGTGGCTTCGCCTATCAACCCTTCTATTTGGTCTGGCATTGGGAAATTCGCACGTTCTATCAACGTACTCAGATATAGCACCAGTTCGTTCTGTACACGATAACTAACGCGGAATGGCGTTTCATTCAATATGCCATTGATGCTGTCTGCATCGGCAGTACCATCAGAATCACCTAACAATGCTGGGATGCGAGTAGAAATCACATCTTTGTATTTTGCAAACCGCACATCGTCCAACACTTCGTATGCTCTTACAAATTCTGCTTTGAACGCTTCAAGCGGTATCGGTTCGTCCCTGTACTCAAGCAGCATCCTGCTCTCTGGCGAGAACATTTCCGACATCTTGCCGCCATTCATCTCAATGGTAAAAGCACGGTCTATCACCTTCCGCGAGAACTGGTGTGTGGTGTCATCCATATTCACCGTACCAATCACGAAGAGATTATCGGGCAGCGTCAGTCCGTTCTCCTTCAGATATGTGATGATTTCTGCGTCCTTCTCGGAATACAAATTTCCATTTTCCCCTTGAAGTTCACAATTACTAAAGACCTCTTTTCGTAATAAATACTGTGTATGAATATTGTCACCAACTATTTTGCGTGTTTCCAACACGCTTAGGTATTCAGCAAAATATTGCTCTACTGGTGCCAGATTCATCTCATCCAGACAAAGGAAAAACGGCACATCTTTATTCTGCGAGGCTTTATAGGCAAAACGAATGAAGTCTTTCAACTCATATTTTCCCGACAAAGCACTATAATACCCCAACAGTTCCGTTGAGTCATGCCAGTTCGGTTTCACTTCCACCAGACAATAATTCCCCGGTGTTGTTCCGCCTTCATTCCGCAGTTCTCCATCAGGACAAGTCATAAATGCCAACTCCTGCACCTTCTGACTCTTGCCTGTGCCAGAGATTCCTGCAAGGAGAAGGAAGGGCTTAGTGCGGAGAGCGGTTATATAAATTTTGCTTGAACATAATAAGGCGTAAGAATCTGGCTTTTTCTGTATTGCCTTATCTCCCTTCTTGTCTTTGTTCTCTTCTAAGAGATAATCATATATATCCTTCGATTGAGATAAAAAAAGCTGATATTGCCGTATTGCATTTGAATACATCTGTTTGCCTTGTATGTCAAAGGGCTTGCTTTTTATTTCCTCAGCAATTAAATATACAGGATAAGGATACAAAATATCATACAGATTTTCTGTACCTGAAATCTCTTTCGCTACAGTCCTTACATCTTTCTTATTTGGCGTACTATTGCTATATGTTGCAATGGTATGCTCACTCTTCCCTGACTTTTTCAGGTAGTTAATATATAGCTGTTTTACATCAATTTTACGCATAACACTTCTTTCTTGAGATTTCCAAAACATTATATTTGCTTACTTGTTCATTTTGATTATAAATACCATCATGATAAATGTTTATTTCTAAATTTATCATTGCAGGTTGATTATCAACATAA
>JAEEGJ010003500.1_pt1 | contig 59969 bp, 30 predicted proteins | sample 8958761 | NCBI WGS metagenome assembly JAEEGJ01 (sample SAMN16246546, study PRJNA631951) | gut metagenome | biome: gut microbiome; feature: rumen; material: RS-attached | host: Bos | place: Iran: Karaj | collected 2018-10 | reverse complement strand
ACATCACCGTCGATGAACTGCTGCACTACATTAAGGGCCCCGATTTCCCGACAGGCGGCATAATCTACGGCTATCAGGGCATCCGCGACGCCTACGAGACAGGCCGCGGCCGCATTGTGTTGCGCGGAAAGGTTGAGATTGAGAACTCAGAGCACGGAAAATCGCGCATTGTGATTACCGAGATTCCGTACAACGTGAACAAGGCCGAAATGATTAAGCACACGGCCGATTTGGTTAACGAGAAGAAGATTGACGGCATTACCAACCTAAACGACGAGTCGGACCGCGAGGGTATGCGCATTGTTTACGATTTGCGCAAAGACGTGGTTCCATCGGTGGTGCTCAATAAGTTATACAAATTCACCGAACTGCAGTCGTCGTTCAGCGTGAACAATGTGGCTCTGGTCGACGGACGGCCTTACACGCTGACTCTCAAAGAGTTGCTTACCAACTTCATTGAGCACCGTCATGATGTGGTTACCCGCCGCACTAAATTTGAGTTGCGCAAAGCCGAAGAACGCGCCCATATACTTGAAGGATTGATAATTGCAGTTGACAATATCGACGAGGTGATTGCCATTATCCGCGGGTCGAAAACACCCGACGAGGCTCGCAAGGGCTTGATGGACCGCTTCGCGCTGACCGAGATTCAGGCCAACGCCATTGTCGAGATGCGTCTGCGCCAGCTCACAGGACTGGAGCAAGATAAACTGCGCGCCGAGTACGAAAGCATCTGCAAACTGATTGAGCACTTGAAAGCACTGCTCGAGAGCCGCGACCTTCGTATGCAACTCATCAAGGACGAGCTTATTGAGATGAAGCAGAAATACGGCGACCCGCGCCGCACCGAGATTGTTCCCGATGAGGGCGAGTTCAACCCCGAGGATTTCTACGCCGATGAGGACGTGATTATCACCATATCGCACCTTGGCTACATCAAACGCACGGCTTTGAGCGAGTTCAAGACGCAGAGCCGCGGCGGTGTCGGCTCAAAAGGCAGCAACACCCGCGACGAGGATTTCATCGAGCACATGTACAACGCCAACATGCACAGCACAATGCTCTTCTTCACACAGATGGGCCGCTGCTTCTGGCTCAAGGTTTACGAGATTCCCGAGGGCACGCGCACATCGAAAGGCCGCGCCATTCAGAACCTTCTGCAAATCGACCCGAACGACCGCGTGATGGCATATATTAATGTGAAGACGCTCACTGATGCTGAATACATTCAGAACCATTTCATCATGCTCATATCGAAACAGGGCATTGTGAAGAAAACCAATCTGGAAGCCTACTCGCGTCCGCGTCAGAATGGTGTGAACGCCATCAACATCCGCGAGGACGACCAACTGCTGGCCGCAGCGCTCACCGATGGCAAGAACGAGATTATTCTTGGTGTGAAGAGCGGCAAGGCAGTCCGCTTCAACGAGCAGGATGTCCGTCCGATGGGCCGCACAGCCACTGGCGTCAAGGGCGTTACGCTCGAAAACGGCGACGAAGTTGTTGGCGTTGTGAACGTGGGCGAGGAGAAGCAGGATATTCTGGTTGTTTCAGAAAACGGCTTCGGCAAACGTTCCGACCTTGACGACTACCGCATCACCAAACGTGGCGCAAAGGGCGTTAAGACTCTCAATATCACCGACAAGACTGGCGACATGGTAGCCATCATGGGTGTGGTTGACGATGAGGACCTGATGATTATCACCAAAAATGGTCTGACTATCCGCCAGACGGTGGCAGAGCTGCGTGTGATGGGCCGCGCCACACAGGGCGTCAAACTCATTAAGCTGCGCGCCAACGACGCCATTGCAGCCGTTGAAGTGGTTCCGCACCAAGACGAGGAAGAAGCCCCCGCCGAAGGAGAGCAAACCGAAGGGCAGACTGACGGTCAAGCCGAAAATCAGGCCGACGAATAACATCGCGAAAAGCATAAAAATGAGAACGGGTAGGGCGACTTACCCGTTTTTTTATGGATAATATTGGATTTTTGGTGAATAAAATGTTTCAACTATCAAAGTTAGGACTATATTTGTAGCATTTAGAACTAACAAAAACAAATAATATGAAACGTTTTGGATTAATGTTTACATTGGTTGCCTTCAGTGCTACGGCTATGGCACAAGGAGCCAAAGTTACAAGTGCTACCAGCAATATCAAATATGGGCAGCTGGATAAGGCAAAAGATGCTATCGAAGAAGCAATACTTCACGAGAAAACAAAAGGTCAGGCAAAAACCTGGATGGTTCGTGGCGATGTTTACAAAGCCATTGCTGAGTCGAAGAACCCTGATATGAAGGCTTTGTGCGCAACTCCGACACGTGTTGCACTTGATTCGTACAAGAAAGCTATCGAACTTGATGCGAAAGGCAATCTGCGTAAGCAAATCAATAACCAACTTTCGTTGATGTCGTTTACGGTTGTCAACGCAGCCTACGAATTCAATGACAAGAAGGATCTTATCAACTCTCTTGACTGCTTCGAACAATCACTTTCAATTGATAGTATTACTGCCCCCGGTAAAATTGACTCTGCAATTGTATACAACGCAGGTTTGATTGCCGACCAGGCAAAGAACTACGACAAAGCTCGTTACTACTACAACCGATGCATCGATGTTCGCTATGGCAGTTCGCAAGTTTTCGGTCTGCTTGCCAACACCTACAAGAATCAGGGAGACACAGCAACATATATGGCAACTCTTGAGCGTGGTATGAAGGTTTATCCTGAAGATTGCAATCCTCTGCTTGTTGAACTCATCAACCACTACATATCGAATAATCAGTCAGATTTGGCTCTTGAATATTTGGCAAAAGCCATAGAGCGCGAGTCTAACAATGCGTCTTTTTATCAGGCACAAGGAGCATTACTCGATAAGATTGGCAAGCCAGATGAAGCAAAAGTATCATATGAGAAAGCTATAGAAATCAATCCTGATTTCTTCGATCCATGGTTGAATCTTGGTGTTCAGGTATATAACAAGGCTATTGAAATGGCCAAAGCAGCTAACGACATTCCTACTAACAAGCCGAAAGAGTATGATGCTGCAATTGACGCTGCATATGATCAAATGAACAAGGCCATCCCTTATTTTGAGAAGGCTCTCAGCGTTAAACCGGATGATACCTATACAATGCAGGCTTTGAAAGAATGCTACTACAAACTGCGCAGTAAACATCCTGAGTATAACGACAAATACAACGATATCAAGGCTAAACTTGATGCTGCAGATCAGAAATAATGATTTGAATGTTAAAAACTAAAAACAACCGCATCTAATTGGTGCGGTTGTTTTTTTTATGCCAATTCTGCAATCATTTCTATAAAAACAAGCAGAGACGCCACAAAGTGACGCCCCCGCTCTCTTAACCACTAAAAATCAACTAATTATTTCTTCTTCGTCAATTCATATTCAATTCCAGCCATAAGCCCCGAGATTTCTGCCAGGCCGCGCATACGGCCGCAGAGCGGGTAGCCTGCGTTGTAGATGTTCTTGTCAGCGTCAAGGTCGTTCAGGATGCGGATACCGTGGTCGGGGCGGAAGGGCATACGAATGTCCTTGCGGCCTTCCTTGATGCGGCGCTGCTGCTCCTTGAGCAAGGCCTCCACAATGGCAGGCATATCAAGGCTGCCTTTCAGGTGGCCCGACTCGTAGAAACTGAAATCGTCCAAGTGCTGCGTGTTGCGCAGGTGCACAAAGTGGATGGCGTCGGCAAAGCGCTCGGCAATGGCCACAAGGTCGTTGTCGGGGCGGCCCGAAAGTGAGCCAGTGCAATAGGTGATGCCGTTGCGCAGGCTCGGATTGGCTTTGCGCAGCCACTCCAGGTCGTCCATACAGCCGATGATGCGCGGCATTCCCAGAACAGGATACGGCGGGTCGTCGGGGTGAACGCACAGGTTCACGTTGTACTTCTCGCAGGTCGTAATCACGTCGTCAAGGAACCGCTTCATATTGGCGCGCAACTTCTCCTTGTCAATGTCCTTGTAAGTCGATATGTACTTCAGGAACAGCGCTTTGGGGTCTTTCACGGTGCCGTCAATCACGCCGTTCACAAAGCCTTGCGTCAGCACAATGATAATGTAGGTCAACTCCTCGCATTTCTCCTTGCTGAAGGTCTTGAACAGTTCCTTCGCCTTTGCCACAACCTCGGCGGGATATTCGTTCTCGGCGTTGGGGCGGCAGAGAATGTAGCAGTCCCAAGCCACAAAGGTTGTGAAGTCGAAATATAGTCCCTCGCCGCCGCCTGGGTGCTTGTAGGTGAGCGATGTGCGCGACCAGTCGAGCACAGGCATAAAGTTGTAGCAGACAGTGTCGATGCCGCACTCGCCAAGGTTTTGCAGCGATTTCTTGTAGTTCTCGATGTGCAGGTCGCGCTCGGCCGAGCAGGTTTTGATGGCCTCGCTCACGGGCAGGCTCTCCACCACGCTCCAGCGCATTCCCTTCGCCTCGATGGCGTTCTTCACTTTCAGAATCTCGTCTTTCTCCCATACAACGCCGATGGGAAGGTGGTGCAAGGCTGTCACAACGCCTTCGACACCCATTTGTACCAAATTGTCGAGCGTGATTGGGTCGTTGAACCCGAACCAGCGCCAAGTTTTTTCTAGTGCCATTTATTGTTTTATAATTAATTGATAATTAACAGACTAATTGAATAACTGAAGGATTGAAGGATTGAATGTTGAATCGGTGAATCGATGAATCATAATTCCTAACTTCTAACTCCTAATTTCTAACTCCTAACTCCTAATTTCTAACTCCTAACTCCTAATTCCTAACTCCTCAATCCAGTTTATACTCCGGCAGCGTCTCAATCTTCGGATTCTCGTAGTTGGTGATGCCGATGCGGTACTTCATAAGCTTTTCGAGTTTCTGCTGGAACGGCTGGCAGCCGTCGGGCAGGGCCATTCCTGAGAATTGCTGGAAATACTGGATTGTCGCGTCGCGCCACCAGATAGCGTCCTTCGCCTGGCGCTCAAGCCGAACTTTTACGTCGGAAAAACGCTGATGGTCAACATATTGCTCAACCGAGTTCCAAATATCGACAAACGAGCGCGCGTCGTTGATACCCGATTGGAAGGTCAGGCACAACTCGTCCCAGAGCGTGCGTCCGCTTTTCATTTTGTAGTCCCACGGCAAATGGTGGAACCACAGAATCAGGTTTTCGGGGCAGGTGGCCACGTCGTTGTACAACGATTTCAGCGGCTCGTGATACTGTGCCACAGCGCCCGAGCCCTTCATAGTGCGGTCGAAACCCAAGCCGTCGGCGGCAGCCTTGTGGTAGTAGGCGGGTTCCCAGTCGGGGCGGATAGAGCGGTCCCACGGGCCAGGTCCGTAGTGGTCGGGGCCCTTGAAGGTGTGGTGCAGGCCGAGCGGCATTTCGTATTTCACGCACGCTTCACGCGATGCCACCATTAACTTCCCGACAGAATCGACAAACTTTTTCTCTTTCGAGAATGTCTGCATAAGCCATTCATTTGCAATCTGTTCCGACGACAGTTCGGGATTCCACGCCATTCGTCCGTAGGCGTACCAGTTTGCTTGCGCGAAATGGTGTCCGCACCAGTTGCGGTCGTTGCCCACGTTGCTCACACCCGCAATGGCCGTGTATTTATATGGCATAACCTTGCCTTCGGTGATGGCGCCCACAGTTGAGCCTTCGCCACGCTCGTAAGTGTCTGAATCCAAGCACTCTTTCCACATTGGGTGCATAAACACCAGATGGTTAGAGTGGCCCAGATATTCCTGCGTAATCTGCACTTCAACCATTGCCTGTGTCTTCTCAAACTGTCCGAAAAGCGGGCTGAACGGTTCGCGCGGTTGGAAATCCACAGGCCCGTTCTTTATCTGAATCAACACATTATCAGCAAATTGGCCGTCGAGCGGCATAAACTCTTCAACCGCCTGTTTGGCGCGGTCGGGACTTTTGGCGTCGTACACAAAGGCGCGCCACATAACAATTCCGCCAAACGGCTCTAGCGCTTTGGCAATCATATTGGCACCGTCGGCGTGAGTGCGGCCGTAGTCCTGCGGTCCCGACTGCCCTTCAGAGTTGGCTTTCACCAGAAAACCGCCAAAATCGGGAATCAGTTTGTAGATTTCGGCAACCTTTGCATTCCACCACGCAACCACTTCATTATCAAGCGGGTCTGATGTTTCAAGGTTGGCCAGATGTTTTGGCGCCGCAAAGTTCAGCGACAGATAGACCTTCAGTCCGTATGGGCGGAAAATCTCGGCTAAAGCCTTCACTTTCAGCAGATAATCTTCGGTCAGAATGTCGGCGTTGGCGTTCACGTTGTTCAGCACCGTGCCGTTGATGCCCACCGACGCGTTGGCGCGGGCGTATTCGGCGTAGATGTTGCTGTTGGCGGCCACGTCGTCGGCATTGATTTCGTCCCATTTCCAAAGCGAATGTCCCGCAAACCCGCGCTCAATGGTGCCGTCAAGGTTGTCCCAGTGGTTGAGCACGCGGCGCTCGAAGGCGGGAACGCTCGTCAGTTTGCCGTTTTGAGCGGCCAGTCCGTCAGTTTCCTGAAGGCGCAGAAGTTCGTACGAAGCGTAGAGCAGACCAACTTCGCTATTGGCTGACGCACAGATATTTGCGCCCGAAAAATCGATTTCAAAACCTTCCGTTCCAAGTTCGGCCACGGCTTCGCTGTTCAGTTCCAGTTCAACCTTGCGGTCTGATTTCCAATATTTTGCAATGTTTTCCTGCGCAATCTGCAAGGTCGTCGGGCCGAGCGTAGCAGGCGCTTCCATTTGTAACGAGTTGAACCACAGCAGGTGACCGTCGTCGCCGATGGTTGTACGCGTGTTGTTGTTTGAGCACGAAGCCAAGGCCAGCAGTCCCGCCGCCACAAACGTCATTGATGTTAAATTTTTGATTCTCATTGCCTTATAGTTTAATTGGTGACTTTTTTCGGTGAATCGGTGAATTGTTTAATCGGTGAATCGTAATTCGTAATTCATAATTCATAATTCATAATTCATAATTCTACCCTAATGCCTAGTGCCTGTTGCCTAATGCCTTATCGATGACTCTCTCACAATCAAATCCGATTTCAGCACCACTTGATTGGTAACATACAGATTGTTAACACCTTGCAGGTGGTCGATAATGTGGTTTGTCGCCATTGTTCCGAGTTCGTTGGCAGGGTAGTTGATGGTTGTCAGGTTCGGTTTCACAATTCGACTTGTGATGTCATTGTTGAAGCCCACAACTGCCACGTCGTCAGGCACTTTCATTCCCAAATCCTGCACGCCCGTGATGAATCCCGCCGCCGACATATCGTTGCTGAAAAACACGCCGTCGGGCATTTGTCCGTTGGCTTTCAGTGAGTTGGCCAAATCCTTACCCGACTCAAAATCGATGTTCGGCATTAGCAGCGTGCGGTGCCTGATTCCGAGCCTGTCTAGCGTCTCGTTGAATCCGCGCTCGCGCTCGCGATACACCATTGATGTTGATTCGATAGTGGCGTGCACAATGTCGCAGCAGCCTTGCTCTGCAAGGTGAGTGGCCACTTTGCAGGCAGCCGAGTAGTTGTCAATCGAGAAACTTGCGCAGTCAAGGTTGGGGATGATGCGGTCGAAGAATACGAGCGGAATGCCAAAGTTGTTGAACGGCTTGAAGTGTGCCACCGAGTCGCTGTTTTTGGCCACAGCCACCAGAAGTCCGTCCACGCGCTTTTCGAGCATTGTTTTGGCATTTGCAATCTCTTTGTTCGAGTCTTCAAACGACTGAACTATAATTAGTTGGTATCCGCGCGAAGCCGCTGCCTTTTCCGCCCCGCTCAAGAAGGCCGAGATGAAAAGGCTGTCCAGCCTGTGCACAATCACGCCGATGGTGTTGGTTGTACCCTTGCGAAGGTTTGCAGCGAAGGGGTTGTTGCGGTAGCCGAGCCTTTCAGCGCAGTCGGCCACTTCCTGCCGAGTTTTCTGGCTCACGCTGGCGTTGTTGTTCAGCGCGCGGCTCACAGTCGAAGCCGAAATTCCTAACTCTTTGGCAATGTCGTAGATGGTTATTTCGCTTTTATCCATTCCCTGAATGTTTGTCTGGCAAATATACAACTTTCGCAACAAGTTTTGCAATCGGTTGCAAGAAAAATTTACAGAAATTTATTATATGGGCTATGCAAAGGAGCGTAATAGAGAATTCACACATTTTTTTACTACTTTCGTGCCGTTAAAATTTGTGACAGTATGATACGAAAACCTATTTGCTGGATACCCATCGCGGTGTCTTACGCTGTTTTGGCATGGTTCGTCTATTTTGTTATTAATCCGTTGTGCTATAATATTTTTCAGCAGCCGGCCTTTGTGCTAACTTTTGATTTTTTCTGGTCAAAAGTTGGCGTGCCTGGCGGTTTGTCTGAATATATGCAAACTTTCATCGACCAGTTCACAATGTTCCGATTCTGGGGAACACTGTTTTTGGTTTTAGAATTATTTGCGACAGCATTCCTGACAAGCAGACTTGTGCGTAAACTGACGGGCGACAATGAATATGTCTGGGTTTGGGCACATGTGTTGGCTGTGGCTCTTATGTTTGTGACATGGATTGATGTGAAGTATGCTTTTGTGGTGAATATGAAGGCGTTGTTGCTGGTGGCGGTGTTGAATATTCATCTTATGTTGGAGCAACGGAAATGGTATCTGTTTGTTGCTCCTTTTGTGGCTATATTTATATATATGTCGTGTGGACCAACACCATTGTACATATTCGCGGTTTGTTGTGGCATATTATATTTTTATGGTAAAAGCCAGCAGCGCCTTGTCAATTTGTTGTCGGCGGTGGCAGTATCTCTTGTGCTCCCGTTTGTGATATACAAATTCGTTTTGCCAATAAGTTCAGAAGCGGCATTCTACAAAGTGTTCCCGCATTCTTTTATGTATACAAATTTTGGTTTTACTATTTCACAATTGTTCATACTTCTGTTTATTCCTATTTTACTGCTGATTGGCATTTTTAAAGAAAAAATACTATCCGTTTTAAAACCTTTATGGGCTAAAGCATGTGTTCTTTGCGTCCTGTTTGTAGGTGTTTTTTTCCTGGCCAAGAACTATGATAATCCAATGGAACGATTGGCGTATAAGATGGAAGTGGCGGCTTATCATAATGATTGGGACAAGATTCTGAGTTATGTGAAGAAAAATCCGAAAGTTTTTGAACGCAAGAACTACGACCGCAATGTCAACTTTTATTACTGTTTGGCATTGGCTGAGAAGAATCAATTGGCAGATAAAATGTTTAACTACCCACAGATGTTGGGAATAGATGCACTTTTTCTTGATGAACCAGTAGCAACGAGCGTTTGTCTGCCTGTGGCAATGTTTTATTATGATTTAGGGCTTGTCACAAATGCGCTTCATTATGCTTTTGAGGCTCAAACCACATTTACTTCAAGTCATTATACAATGCGGTATGTTGTTGATTGCTTGATTATTATTGGGGATTATGATTTGGCAAAAGAGTTCTTGACAAAGTATGAAAAGACAATGTTTTCACGTAAATATGTGGCAGAACGGTTAAAAATCATAAATGGATTAGATAATGTCGATTCTGATTTCACTCTTGACTATCTGAGAAAAACCAGAGAGGCACATGTTGTTGAGGATTTTTATATGCACGGTAGGCAAAACAATATGTTGATGATATTGATGGCTAATCGCGAAAACAAGGTTGCTGCTCAATATATTGCTTGCAGTTTATTGTTGCAAAACGATTTGGAATCTTTCATAAAAGTAATCAAGTCAGGTATTTTGAATATCGATAATAACAATTTACCGAAGGCCTACCAAGAAGCAATCATTCTTTATTTGGCGACTGCAGAAAATGTAGATCCGGAAATAGAGCAGATTAAATTATCGTCATATATAAGGAATTCATTTTCCGATTTTGCGAGAGTAATGACATCAAAACCAGAAAATTTGAGGGATGTGATTGATGAGAAGTTCCCCAAGACTTATTGGAGGTATTTTTACTTTGATAATCCGATACATACTAATTCAAGATTGCTGGCTCATTAAAAAAGTTAGATATGAAAAAGATATTATACGCAGCACTTATAACGTTACTGTTTTCTTGCTCACATTCGTATGATGATTGTCCAAGCATCGACAGTCAGCCATTCATCTATCCTGATTACACCAATATTGTAATCCCAGTTAATATTTCACCGCTCAACTTTAAGGTTAGTATTTTTAACGACCTTCTTGAGGTTGAGGTTCGAGGTAAAAATGGGACTTACAAATACAAATGCAAGGATGGAAAATTCATTTGCAATGAGCGTAAATGGCATAAAATGTTGGCAGACAACGTGAACGATACGTTGTTTTATACAGCAACAATTATCGATACGCTCGGGCAGGCAGTACGTTGTGCTCCATTTTGGCAGTTTGTGTCGCCCGACAGTATAGATTCGCACATAGCCTACCGTCTAATTAATACAGGCTATGTGCTTTGGGACAAGATGGGTATCTACCAGCGTTGTCTTGAAAACTTTAACCAGAAGCCTATAATTGAGAACCAGTCAGTTGATTATGCTTGCATGAACTGCCATTCGTTCAGCGCGCAAAATCCGAACACAATGTTGCTTCATACCAGAAAATTTAATGGTGGTGCAACCATATTGTATGATGGTAAATTGCAGAAATACAACACAAAAACCGATATTTCAATGTCGGCTGGAGTCTATCCGTCGTGGAATCCGAACGGCTACTTGATTGCAATGTCAACTAACTTGATAAGCCAGCAGTTCCACAATGATTATAGGAAGCGTATTTACGTATCTGATTCAAAATCAGACATAGTGCTGCTGAACATGAAGACTCAGACGCTGACCACTTGTCCGCAGTTGTCGACCAAAGATATGGAAAACTTGCCGGCGTGGGCACCAGATGGCCGCACATTATATTATATAAGTGCGCCGCAACGAAAAGGAGAGAAGGGTTTTGATACCGACTATTGGTACAGTTTGTTGCGAATAACCTATGATGAAGCCACAAACTCGTGGGGAACAGCCGATACCGTTCTTCGTGCAAGCGATTTAGGTGGCAGTGTTACCTTCCCGAAAGTTTCGCCTGATGGTCGGTACATTGCTTTTACATTCGCCAATCGAGGTTATTTCACTCCTTATAACAGAGAGGCCGACATCCGCTTGCTTGACTTGAAAACCAACGAAATAACTACTCCAAGAGGAATCAATAGCAGTTGTTCTGAGAGTAATCACGGATGGTCGCACAATGGGCATTGGCTTGTTGTTGGCAGCAAATGGCCCGACGGAATGTTCACCAAGCCATATTTCGCTCATTTCGACGGCAATGGCAACTTCTCGAAACGTTTCCTTTTGCCACAGGAGGACCCTGATTTCTACGACGATTTCACGTTGAACTATAACAACACCGATTTCATTACTGGTGAAGTTCCAACAACGCCAATCCAATGGCGTGATGCCATCAAAGCCGACCCGGTTCAAGTCAACGCAGACCCGTCAGTCAATATTGACGCACTGTCAGGTGCTACCCAACCGGCTAAAAAGTGATAATTCAGATAAAAGGAAACCGGTTGAGTGTAGGTTTCAATGACTTGTACCTTGTAACTTAAAACTTTAAGAACTTAAAACTTCAAATGAATCCGCAAGTTGAAAAAATGTCGCCATTCATTGTGATGGAAGTGCTCGAGCGCGCCAACGAGTTGCAGCGTCAAGGCGTTGATGTGATTCATCTTGAGGTTGGCGAGCCCGATTTCGATATGCCAGATTGCGTGTCGCAGGCAACGGTTGAGGCTCTGCAAAAGTCGAAAACGCATTATACTCATTCGTTGGGTGATTTTGCTCTGCGTCAGGCAATTGCCGATTTTCACAGGCGGGAATACGGTGTCAGTGTCAATCCCGATTGCATTGTTGTGACCAGTGGTTCGTCGCCAGCCATCCTGCTGGCACTGATGGTTTTATGCGAGGCTGGGGGAGAGGTTATTGTTTCCAATCCTGGCTATGCCTGCTACAGCAATTTCATTTTGGCGTGCGGTGGTGTGCCTGTCGAGGTTTCGCTCAAGGCGGAAGACGGTTTTCAGTTTGATGTTGAGGCTGTTAAGCGGGCCATCACGCCTAAAACACGCGCCATATTCATCAACTCGCCAATGAATCCCACTGGTACATTGCTGAGTCCCAATGTGATGGCAGAGTTGGCAAAGTTGGATGTGCCGATTCTTTCCGACGAGATTTACCACGGCCTTGTCTATGAGGGACGGGCGCACTCGATGCTTGAGTTTACCAGCAATGCTTTCATTCTCAACGGATTCAGCAAACGCTTTGCAATGACGGGCTTACGTCTAGGTTATCTGATTGCGCCACAGCAATATATGCGTAGTTTGCAGATTCTGCAGCAAAACCTTTTCATTTGCGCCCCGTCGCTGGCTCAGTATGCGGGAATTGCCGCCTTGCAGAGTGCCGACGCCGATGTGGTTGCAATGCGCCAAACCTACAACGAGCGCCGCACATATATGATTGGCCGTTTGCGGCAGATGGGCTTCACCATTCACACTGAGCCGCAGGGCGCCTTCTACATCTTTGCCGACGCCAGCCGTTTCACGACCGATTCATACAAGTTCGCCTTCGACATTCTTGAAAAAGCCCACGTTGGCGTTACGCCTGGCACCGATTTTGGCTCGAACGGCGAAGGTTTCATCCGCTTTTCGTACGCCAATTCGCTCGAAAACATCGCGAGAGCGCTCGACCGCATTGCTGACTATCTGCAGAAAAACGGCTGAAAAATCCGTTAGGCTCTGCTGTCGGCTTTCCGCTCGCAAAAAAAAACAAGAATTTATCACCGATTTTTTTCAGTCGCAGCCAAACTAATTATTAGTTTTGCGCTTGCGTGCCGTGGACCATAGCGAAACGGCCGAATCTTCGATTGATAGTCGTTAAGATATTTATTTATAACACTTTAATTTAAATACAAACAAGATGGCAAAAGAGAAAAAGTTTATCACTTGTGATGGTAATCAGGCCGCAGCGCATATCGCGTATATGTTCTCTGAGGTTGCAGCCATTTACCCAATCACACCATCTTCGCCAATGGCAGAAAACGTTGACGAATGGGCAGCTCAAGGCCGAAAGAACATCTTCGGCGAGACAGTTTTAGTTCAGGAAATGCAGTCGGAAGGCGGTGCCGCCGGCGCTGTTCACGGCTCACTTCAGGCCGGTGCGCTGACAACCACTTTCACCGCTTCGCAGGGCCTTCTGCTTATGATTCCGAATATGTACAAAATCGCTGGCGAACTCATCCCGACAGTGTTCCACGTTTCGGCTCGTACGCTGGCTTCGCACGCACTCTGCATCTTCGGCGACCATCAGGACGTTATGGCCTGCCGTCAGACTGGCTTTGCAATGCTGGCCGAGGGTTCGGTTCAGGAAGTTATGGATTTGGCTGGTGTGGCTCACTTGGCAACACTCAAGAGCCGTGTTCCGTTCCTGAATTTCTTCGACGGTTTCCGCACTTCGCACGAGTATCAGAAAATTGAGGTTGTCGAGCAAGACGATCTGAAGGAACTGGTTGATTGGGACGCAGTTAAGGCTTTCCGCGAGCGCGCTTTGTCGCCTGAGCGTCCTGAAATGCGCGGTATGGCTGAGAACCCCGACGTGTTCTTCGCTCATCGCGAGTCGTGCAACCCGTACTACAACGCTGTGCCTGACATTGTGGCCGACTATATGGACAAAATCAGCGCCATCACTGGCCGCAAGCACCGTCCGTTCGACTACTACGGCGCCAAAGACGCTACCAACGTGATTGTGGCTATGGGCTCTGTCACCGAGTGCATCAAAGAGGTTGTGGATAAGAAAGTTGCAGCAGGCGAGAAGGTTGGTATGATTGCCGTTCACCTGTATCGTCCGTTCTCACTCAAATATTTGAAAGAGGCCATCCCCGCATCGTGCAAACGCATCTGCGTTCTCGACCGCACCAAAGAGCCTGGCGCAAACAGCGAGCCGCTGTTCCTTGACGTTGTTGACGCTCTGACCGAACTTGGCCTGATTTCGAAAATCGAAGTTGTTGGCGGCCGCTACGGTCTGGGTTCGAACGACACCACACCTGCGCAAATCATCGCCGTTTACGACAACCTGGCTATGAACACCCCGAAGAACCACTTCACTCTGGGTATCACCGACGACGTTACCTTCACTTCGCTGCCTGTCGGCGAAGAAGTTTCGGTTGCGCCCGCTGGTCAGTTCCAAGCCAAATTCTACGGCCTTGGCGCCGACGGTACCGTGGGTGCAAACAAGAACTCGGTTAAGATTATCGGCGAGACTACCAATAAATATTGCCAAGCATACTTCTCGTACGACTCGAAGAAATCGGGCGGCTTCACCTGCTCGCACCTTCGCTTCGGCGACGAGCCAATCCGCTCGACATATCTGGTTACAACACCGAACTTTGTGGCTTGCCATCAGCAGGCATATCTGAATATGTACGACGTTACCCGCGGCCTGCAGAAGGGCGGTACGTTCCTGCTGAACACCATCTGGGAAGGCGACGAACTCATCGCCAACATCCCGAACAAGGTGAAGGCTTACTTCGCAAAGAACGACATCAAGGTTTACTACATCAACGCAACCAAGATTGCACAGGAAATCGGTCTTGGAAACCGCACCAACACTATTCTTCAGTCGGCATTCTTCCGCATCACAGGCGTGATTGCAGTTGACAAGGCTGTTGAGGAAATGAAGCACTTCATTGTGAAATCGTACGGCAAGAAGGGCGAGGACGTTGTGAACAAGAACTACGCTGCTGTTGACCGCGGCGGCGAGTACAAGGAACTGGCTGTTGACAAGGCTTGGGCCAATCTGCAAGACCAACCGAAGGTTTACACCGACGGCGACGACTTCATCAACAAGGTTGTCCGCCCAATCAACGCACAAGACGGTGATTTGCTGCCTGTTTCGTCGTTCAAGGGTATTGAGGACGGTACTTGGGCCGCTGGAACTGCCAAATTCGAGAAACGCGGCGTTGGTGCTTTCGTACCTGTTTGGAATTCAGAGAATTGTATTCAGTGTAACAAGTGCGCATATGTCTGCCCGCACGCTTGCATCCGTCCGTTTGTAATGACCGAGGACGAGAAGGCAGGCTTCGGTGGCGACACCATCCCTGCACTCGGACCACAGTTCAAGGGAATGTACTTCACAATGCAAGTGGGTGTTAAAGACTGCTTGGCTTGCGGCAACTGCGCCGACGTCTGCCCTGGCAATCCGAAGAAGGGCGGCCCCGCTCTCAAAATGGTGGCTTACGACGACACTTCGGCCGAAGCCGCAAAAGAGGCTGCCAACTGGAACTACTGCGTTGAGAAGGTATCGTCGAAACAAGACCTTATCGACATCACAGCCAATGTGAAGAACTCGCAGTTTGCAACACCGCTGTTCGAATTCTCGGGCGCTTGCGCAGGTTGCGGCGAGACACCATACGTTAAGTTGATTTCGCAACTGTTCGGCGACCGCGAGATTGTGGCCAACGCAACTGGTTGCTCGTCAATCTATTCGGGCTCTGTTCCATCGACACCGTACACAAAGAACGCCAAAGGACAAGGTCCAGCCTGGGCCAACTCACTGTTCGAGGACTTCTGCGAGTTCGGTCTTGGTATGGAAATCGCCAACAAGAAAATGAAACAGCGTCTGACCCGCCTTATGACCGAGGCTCAAGAGTGCACCTGCTGCACCGACGATATGAAGGCTCTGTTCCGCGAGTGGATTGAGAAACAAGAGGACGCTGCCGCCACAAAGGCTCTGGCACCGAAGATTGTTGCCGCCTGCGAGGCTTGCGGCTGCGACACCTGCAAGAACATCCTGACCTACAAAGACCACCTGGTAAAACGTTCGCAGTGGATTATCGGTGGCGACGGTGCTTCGTACGACATTGGTTACGGCGGTCTCGACCACGTGATTGCTTCGGGCGAGGACGTAAACATCTTTGTAATTGATACTGAGGTATATTCGAACACTGGCGGTCAGTCGTCGAAGGCTACACCGCTGGGTGCAATCGCCAAATTCGCCGCAAGCGGAAAACGCGTTCGCAAGAAAGACCTTGGTATGATTGCCACCACCTACGGCTATGTTTATGTGGCTCAGATTGCAATGGGTGCCGATCAAGCACAAACGCTTAAGGCTTTGAAAGAGGCCGAGGCTTACCACGGACCATCAATCGTGATTGCTTACGCACCTTGCATCAACCACGGTTTGAAGGCTGGTATGGGCAAGAGTCAGGCCGAAGAGGCTAAAGCCGTTGAGTGCGGCTACTGGCATCTGTGGCGTTTCAACCCCGATTTGGCTAAGGAAGGCAAGAATCCGTTCATTCTCGACTCGAAAGAGCCTGATTGGTCGAAGTTCCAAGAATATCTTATGGGTGAGGTTCGCTTCAACTCGGTTAAGAAAATGTTCCCGAACGAGGCCGACGAACTCTTCAGCGCCTGCCAGGAAATGGCCAAACTGCGCTACCAAAGCTACGTGCGTATGACCAAAATGGATTATTCGGCAGAATAACATCTGCTTGAGATAGCGAAAAAGCCCGACGGTGACGTCGGGCTTTTTTTGTTGGTGAGTGGAAGAGCGTTCGTGATAAAGGGGGAGGCAACTAACCCATTCACAAATAATATTACTCTTCGTATGTCAATGTGTAATAATATCTTGTGGTTGTATTCCCATTGTCATCATAATTTTCATTTGTGTATGTTACAATGTTGTTTTTGTACACATAGTTAGTATTCTTGCTTTTTAAAATATCATTTTCATAGAATGTAGATTCTATTAAATTTCCTTCATCGTTGTATTCATAATATTCTTCTGTGATGTTGGTGCCCCAAGATACTCCTGTTGCATTATATTTATGATATAAGATATATTCTCGATTTGAATCGGTGTATACAGTCTCATCATAAAAATTCATATTCTCTTCACCATGATAATATGAAATTTTTAATGTAATTGACTGATTCCCATCGATACTTGTTTGAATAAACCATGTTGGAATTCCGTCTGACGTGCTTTCTGTTGTGGTTTCTATTATATTACCATTGCCGTCGTATTTGTATGAACATTTTATTTCTTCGATACTTTTTTGACCGTCAGCTTCAACAACTTCAGATTTTGATGATACCATATATTTGAGGTCAGAGTCTGTGTAAACTTCGGTTCCATCAGTTTTTTTAGTTCCTTTGTCAGTGTATTGTGTGGTAGAAAAATTCACAGTGTTCCCGTTGTACTCATATCGGCTTTCTATTATCAATTTATCATTTTGATATACAGTAATTGCCCTTCCATGTTGGTCATATCGGTACTTGTTTTTTTCTTTCACTTCTCCATCGTTGATAAATACATATTCAAGAAGATCACCGTTGGCATTGAATTCTTCTGTGGTAACTGAAGAAACAATGCCGTCATCAATGTGTGTTGTCTCTTTTTTGATGCGATTACCGTTTGCATCGTATTTGTACTCTTCCTTTTCTTGATATACGATACCATCCACAGTCCATTCACGAAGTTGCGACAATAGCATTTTTCGTTCAGTGGTAATGGTAACATCGTTGTCATCGTCAATTAATGAGCAACCGCTAAATGCCAAAGCAATCGTTAAATAGACTGATAATCCAGGTTTTAACATCTTTTTCATATCGTACGATTTTATTGATTTTCTGACTTGTTCGTGAAATATGGAATACAACAATACTACAAATCTATATAATTCCGACATTATTATCCCTTTTGTGGCATTTTTTTATGACAAATGGATGAATTATCGAATGTTGAGTTGACTGAACAACTTTTTGCTTTTCAAGTAGTAGCCAATAACAATGCTGCCGTTGTAGCACTCGTTGTGGTTGTTGGTTTTGCGCGATGCTTGCAGTGCGTTCCGTTTGGTGCGAAGAGCGCCGATTGCTTTGTAAAAGGCGATGTGCGCCCGCAGAACCGCCCCAAAGAACCCGAATTGCAGTTTGGCAAGATAGAGTCCGGTCGACAGGCCGTCGAGAATCATGCGGATAATGAGTGTTCGGTGGAATCCTTTGTCCGGAAGATTCTTATAGAGCATAAAAAGATTGTTGCGGTAGTTGAGGAATAGTTTGCGGGGATTGTCGTTGGGCAGTGTTCCGCCGCCAACATGGTAAACCACCGACTGTGGCACAATGGCAATGCGGTAGCCCTTGTTTTTCAGCCGCCAGCAAAGGTCAATTTCTTCCATGTGGGCAAAGAAATCGCTGTCGAGACCGCCTGCTTCAGTGTATAATTTGCTTCTGACAAACAGGCACGCACCTGTGGCCCAGAACACATCGCGGGTGTCGTCATATTGGCCGTTGTCGCGCTCGATGCTGCCCAAAATGCGCCCGCGGCAGAACGGGTATCCGTATTTGTCGATGAATCCGCCCGATGCACCGGCATACTCAAAATCAGTCTTGTTGCTGTATGCGAGCAGTTTAGGTGCGCAAGCGGCCACATCGGGGTTGGCGTCCATATAATTTGTAAGCGGTTCAAGCCAGCCCGCTGTTACTTCGACATCAGAATTGAGCAGAACAAAATACTCGGCGTCAATGGCTTCGAGAGCCTTGTTGTAGCCGCCGGCAAAGCCATGGTTTTGGTCGAAGCTCAGCACTTTGACCGAAGGGAAACTCTCGCGCAGAAAGTCGATGCTGTTGTCGGTTGAGCCATTATCAGCCACCCACACATCGGCCCCGACCGAAAACTCGACCACCGACGGAAGAAACTTCTCAAGAAAACCCTTTCCGTTCCAATTCAATATTACAACTGCGGTTTTTGACATAGCCAGGTAGTTATTGCCAGACAAAAATAAGAAAAATGGGATAGAAGCCGATGACTTATGTGGTAGCGGACAAACATTTCTAACATATTTGGTTTTTTGAATTTTGATATGCATATCTGTATTGTGGTTGAAAAAATTATTTTTGCCAATGTTTTAATCATAATAAATCGGAAAAATGATAAACGGCAGCTCCATTGCGGTAGTAATCCCATGTTACAAGGTTGAGCGGCATATTGAGAAAGTGGTGTCAGATATTCCGCAATTTGTTGACCATATAATTTTAGTCAACGATTGCTCACCGGACAATACATTGTCGATACTGAATAAAATTGCATCGGTTGATGCCCGGGCAATTGTGACTTCCAATGCGAAAAACATGGGTGTTGGCGGGGCAATGCTTACGGGGTTTAAGTCGGCTTTGCAGATAGGGTGCGACGTGGTTGTCAAAATCGACGGCGATGGTCAGATGGATTGCAGTTACATTGAATCAATGGTGTCCAAAATGTCTGATGATGTTGACTATGTAAAGGGCAATCGGTTCTTCGACAGAAAAATGTTGTCGGCAATGCCGAGGGTGCGCCGACTCGGAAATATGGGTATCGGATTCTTGGTAAAAATGGCATCAGGTTATTGGGAAATATCGGACCCGACAAACGGTTTTTTCTGTATTAAGACAAGCACTATTCAAAAAATTGAAACTCAACGAATTGCAAATCGATTTTTCTTTGAAAGTTCGTTGCTTATTGAATTGTATTATACGGGTGCTGTGATAAAAGAGATTTCGATGCCTGCAATTTATGCTGATGAGAAATCGAACCTATCTGTTTTTAAGACATTGCTGACGTTCCCGCCAAAATTGTTGCACGCATTCAATAGGCGAATATTGTTGCGGTATTTTGTGTTTGACTTCAACATATGCTCGCTCTACATATTGTTTGGTGTGCCGATGTTTTTGTTTGGTGTGATATTCGGAGTTGTTAAGTGGATTCAGTTTGCATCAGTAAATACACCGGCACCGACAGGAACAATCATGATTCCTGTGCTTGCCGTAGTGTTGGGCTTCCAACTTCTGCTTGCGGCTGTTCAATTTGACATTACATCAAAGAATCCTTTTAACAAGAATTGAAATGTTGACATTGATATCTGTTAAACAAAAGGTAGCCAGAAATATAAGTCTTGTTTTTATCTTGCTTCTGGCTTGCTTTCTTGTATTTAAATTGTTCAATTCGCATCGTTACCGCCAGCCGGAAAAAGTTATAGCAAACGATGTGATTTCATATTACGCATATCTGCCGGCTGTTTTTATCGAGCACGATTATACACTCAAATTCATGGAACATGAGCACAAAGGGACGTACTGGCCTGAAGTTTTGGAAGATGGCACAAGAGTCATAAAGACTACCATGGGATTAAGTATGCTCTATTGTCCGTTTTTTATTGTTGCTGACGCTGTTGCCCCCCAAATGGGCTATGAAGCTGACGGATTTTCATTACCTTATGCCTTTGCGTTGTCGTTTGCTTGCTTGTTTTATGTGATTGCGGGCTGTATATTTTTACGAAAGGTGCTTCTACGGCGCTTCAGCGAATTGGTGACAACCGTAACTTTGTGCATAGTAACTTTATGCACCAATTTGTACTGGTACACAATTTATGAGCCGGCCATGTCGCACGCCTTCAATTTCGCGCTGATTTGTCTGTTTTTATTTTTGACAGAATGCTGGCATGACAAGCCAACTTGGGTCAATTCGGTTTTTGTGGGATTGACAGTAGGGTTGATTTCTCTCATTCGCCCAACTAATGGCATTGTGGTGATTTATTTCTTGATTTATAATGTGTTCAATTTCGAAACTTTGAAACAAAAAATTGACATATATCTTAAAAATGCTTTAAAGATTGTTTGTGTGGCATTCGTGGCATTGGCAGTTTGGCTACCACAAATAATGTATTGGCATTCGCTCACTGGCCACATTTTCTTCTATTCATACACTGATAATGAAGGATTCTTTTTCAGTCATCCGGTATTTTTGAGAGGTTTGTTCGGATTCCGCAAGGGATGGCTGCTCTATACCCCGTCAATGATTTTGGGTGTTGCGGGAATTGTATTGCTGTTCCGAAGATTCAAAGAGTATTCTTGGGCTGTATCTGTTTTCATGTTTTTGAATCTGTATATAATGCTGTCGTGGTGGTGCTGGTGGTATGGCGGCAGTTGCGGACTTCGTGCTGCCATTGACTGCTACGGAATTATGGCCATCCCGATGGCGGCATTTATTGCTTGGATAGGAAGTCGGACGGTTAAACTGAAGATACCGCTTATCTGCATTGCTATCGCATTGTCAGGATTGTCATTTTTCCATAATCTGCAATACAAGCATGGCTCAATTCATTGGGACTCAATGAGCAAGGCCGCTTATTTTGATTCGTTCGGACACTTGCGTCAGTCCGAGAATTTCCAAAACTTATTGCAAGAGCCCGATTACGCGGCAGCAAAGCAAGGCGACCGATAATAGGAGAAGAAAGTTCTTCTTCAGCGTTTTTTTGCGTACAAGTTATTCCACGCAGTCGATGTTTACATACAGATTGTCGTAAGTCATCCGCGACTTGTGGTTGTTCCAAATGTAGAGTTTGAAAATGTCGCCGTCGATTTTTCCTTCGAAAACTATTGTGGTTCTGAAAACAAATGATTCTTTATTGCCAGTATTTTTGATTTCATTTTCTTGATCTTCAATAGGAACAGCCAAATAGTAACTATGCTCGCCGTTCTTTTCGCACACAATCTTTGGCAATGTGGCTGATGTGTCGAGGCTCTGCAGTGAGAATCTTACATCAACTTTAAGTTTATGGCAGTCGCGTGTCAGTGTGATATTGGGACATATTGCGCCGAATGTTGTACTATTGTCAATCATTAGGCATTTGTCGCCGTCAATGGTGGTCAGTTGTGCCTTAAATGTGTCATCGGTCAGGTTGTTAAAATCCGTATTGATGTGGTACAAAGTGGCAATGCTGTTTTTGTCGGGTTTGATAAGGTAGTCATTCGCCACATAGCGGCTGAGTATTCTATAGTTGTCAAGAGTATGGTTGATTGAGTCGCAAACGTTTTGATTGTCAATTTGTTTGAGCATCATATTCTTGCTTACCGAAAACAGTCGGTTGCTGCTTACAAACAACGTGTCTGATAGAAAACTAACCAAATCGCGGTTGTCCATCATAAAAGCCAATTTCTTTTTGCTGCTGAAATTAGATGTGGTATCGAAAACCGAACCAATCCAATGACAATATTCTGAGGTTTTAAAGTTGTAATTATTTGATAAATAAGCGATTGTTGACGGAGTGATATCGAGGTGTGATACGATGCTTTCCATTGTTTTGTGTTGTTTCAACAATGGCGAATAAATAATCAGAGGCACATTATATCGCATGAGTATGTTGTCCATATTCAGCAAAGGATACATTCTGTGGTCGCCAGTGATTACGAAAATAGTGTTTTCGAAATCGGGGCGGCTGCGGTAGTAGTCGAACAGTCTCCTGACGCACTCGTCGGTGTACATAAAGCATGCAAAAATGTTCAGGTTTGCATTGATGTTTTTCAGCTCCTGCTTGTTTGTAGATGTGGCACGTTGGGCGGCCAACTTCTTGTATTTTTCTATTTGGGGAAGGTCGAACGGCTCATGTGTGCTGAGAGTCAGATAGATATCGGCGGTTGGCGCATTGCTTGTCTCTGTTTTTTTATGGTTGATGGCCAACTCGAACATTTCTCCATCATCGAGCCCCCAGCGATGATTCTTTTTCAGCGCAGTGTTTCGGGTACTGTCCGATGTCTCTGGTGTGGCTTCCAGAATATAGCCTATATGATTGCTTAACAAGAATTTGTCTTGGCCGTCGAATGCAGGGCTGCCACCATAAAAGAACGATGTGTGGTAGCCGTTTGCGGCAAGTTCTTTCAGTAGCGAGTTGTGATCTGGGATGGGTTCCCACATGTTGGCAAATCCGCATTTGCCGTGAGGGGCCGATGCCAGAATGGCCGGCAGTGCGCCGTAGGTGCGTTCGGTAGTTGAAAGGCAGTTTTTCCAAAATAGTCCGTTTGCTGCAAGGCTGTCGATGAAAGGCGTGAAGGAAACTTCTGGATTATCAACACCCGTGAGCTTGCGGCCAAATCCTTCAATCACGATGTACACAAAATTAGGCATTTGGCCATTGCTGGTTAGGTTGAGGAACGAACCAAGAACATCATTGTCATCGGCTTTGCGCCAAAACGGATATTTAGTATCGGCAAATTCGAAATTGTCAAGCAACGAGTGGTATTGCCGTGCGGCGTTGGTAATTTCATCGGCATTGGGGGCCGGCTCATCATTATTAATGTGGTCGGTAATGTTGATGAATGAGTATGTAAACTGATTGACTGCCAAATAGAAATCGGCGTGAGACCGATACCCGACTTCGTTACGCACAATATTGCGGTAGCGGAATCCGAATGATAACCAGGCCGATAGAAGCAAAAGAACCACGGGAGTTACGATGTGGAGTTTTACTTTTTTCGCGCCCCAAATCAAACAGATAGTCAGGCCAATGCTCAAGGCCACATTTGCAATTGAACCAAGCGAGACCGATGTTGATTGCAGCACAATGTTTTTGACTTCGGACGGTGAGTAGGTGAACAATATATGGTCGAGGGGGCGCGACATTATGCAGAAATATTCGGTGAGCAGGCTTGTGGCCAATGCGTAGAGAACGATTGCAGAGCCAGCGATAATCCGGGCGGTTTTTGGTGCAAAAAAATGCACAAGGCAATAGGGAAGGAATGTTGCTATTGCTACAGAACCGGTTAGCACAACGTCGAATTTCACCCCCGACATAATAGTCCAGAATATTTCTGTTTCGGGTCTTAGCCTGATTGAAGTGATTGCATAGAACATCAATCTGAGAATCAGCATCGTGGCGGCAAATGTCAGATTGACTTTTGTCCACGATTTAATGGATTCCTGTATTTTTAATTTCGTTTCCATCATTTTGTAGTATATTTCAAACTAATATTTAAATCGGCCAAATGTGCCTTGCAATTCTTTGGATTCCATATATATATCTTTATTACATCGCCTTTTTGGTATTGGTAGTTTTCGGCTCGCAAGTTATAGGTGGTTGTAAAATCGGTCCATTTGTTGAAATCGCAGAACCAGTTGCCGTTTATTTCTTCTGTGCTCCAATGAATCTTATCGCCGCCGCGTGAGATTTCCGTAACAATTTTGATGCGATTCTCGTTGTCTGGTGCCGAAAACTTGAATTTTGAAGTGAAAATAATCTGGCTTTCGTGCCCAGTGATTTCGTATGTACAGAAGTTTAATGGAAACTCAGGACTGATATCGGCGGCATTGCCTCGTCCATCGAAATCGCCGACTTCGAGCCCTGCTTTTTGGAACAGGAACATGCGTTCGCCGTGAGAGTTAACTTTGAAAACGGTATAGAAGCCATTTTGCTGTGTTTTGTTCTCAAGCAAGGCGTTGTTCGATGTAACATATTGGTCGAGTGCACGATAACTTTTTAATAAACTGCTGATATTGAGCGAGTCGGCAACGCTGTTCAGAGTCAGATGCTGGCCGTCGAAGCCGATTTGTTTCGTGCCGTTGTCGTCGGTCAGGCAACCGAGGGCAACCATCCGGCTGATGGTGCGGCTGACATCGAGGAGCGGGGAGAAGGTGGTGCAGCGGAACTGCAGCGCGGTGTCGAGTCCGCGGTTCAGCAAAGCCACTTTGTCGGGCGTGCTGATGCCGTAACGCTCTTTGAGCAAGGCGAGGAATGATGGTGTGATGTCGCGGTGCGATGTCAAGGCGTCCATCTGTCGAGCACTTTTCAGCATAGGCGACCAAATGACCAACGGAACGTGATGAACTTCAATGGGTTCGGCCGATGTGTTGAAACTATGGTCGCCTGTTATCACAAAAATTGTGTTGTCGAATCCTGGTTTCTGCCGATAGCCGTCAATCAGTTGCCGAAGGCTTTTGTCGAGGAATAGATATGATGAGTAAGCACGTATCATAGAACTGTTTACGCTCACATTCGCAGCGCTGGCGATTGACTGATATTGATTGATGTATTTTTCTTCGTTGGGATATACAAACGGGTCGTGGGTTGTCAGCGTCAGATAGACGTCGATGCGTGGTTTGTCATCGTTTTTGATTGATTTTAAGGCTTCTGCAAACATGAAATCGTCATAGATTCCCCAATTGTTGCGTTGGGGAACGGAGTCGTAAAGGTGCTCGTCGAGAGTGAAATCAATCTGGTTCTGGCGCATGAAGTAGCACATGTCGTCAAAACAAAGCCATCCGCCATAGAAGAACGACGAGCGGTATCCGTTCTGGTGCAGTATTTTCAGCAGTGAGTGGTATTCGGGGGCGTTGTCGCGAAGGTTCATAAAGCCGGTTTTGCCCATCGGCAGCGCGCCAAAAATCGATGGCAGAGCCTGAATTGTCCGCATTGATGTCGATAGGCAGTTGGTCCAGCAAAGGCTATTGGCGGCTAGCGAGTCGAGGAACGGTGTGGCCGACGGCACTGTGCTGTTCTCGCCGCTGAACTCACGCCCAAGACCTTCGACAACAACAAAAACAAGGTTCGGCTTTTCGTCTTTTAGGTTGAAAAAGTCGCCCAAGGTATTCTGGCTGTTGTCGGTGTGCAGGAACGGAAAATCAGTGCTTACAAACTGATGGTCAGGGAAATGGCTTTGGAAGAATGCGGCATCTTCGGTTATCGGATTGTCCGATTTTTGGTTGAATCTGCTTGCGACGCTGCTCACAAAATGGCGCAGTTTGTTGTCGGCAGTGTATTGGTCTTTAGTGTTGTCCATCATCGGCCTTCCTAAGCAAAATCCAGCAAAAATAATTAGTAGATAAATGCCATACATCCAATTCTTTATATGGTAATCGCGTCTTGAAGCCAAATAGTAAAACGCAGGAATGCCAATAATGAAAATGTAACTCCACCAAGCGGCCTTTTGCGACGAGCCGATGATGCCGAAAATCTCTTTCAGCGAGTAGGCGAAGAGTGACCTGTCGAGCGGTACGCCGGCAATAGAGTAGTAGGTGACGAGTATGCAGGAAATCAGAATGGTTGCGGTTGATATTATTCTGAAAATCAGTTTGCTGAGTTTTGACGCGAACCAATCAACAACAGCAAAAACAACAAAGAATGGCACTGATAGGCGCGCGATGAACCAAATGTCGTATATTCCACCAATAATGTTTATTTTCAAACTGTTATCAAGACCGTATGTGGGTTGTAACAAAAACACTTCATAAAGCCGGGCCACGGTAACCACAACCAGCAACGGGATAATAATGGAAAGATATTTCTGCAGTATGTCAACAATTTTGCGAATTATTTGAATGTTAATGGTTTTCATTGTCAATAGGTAATATTGATTTTTGCATTGCGGAACCGAATTGTGGCACCGTTAATGTTCCAGAAATACAATTTTAATGTTTTTTTATTGAAGTGATAAATGAACGGGCAGCGGATAATTGTTTCATAGTGCACTTGCTGAAAGCCGTGGGTTTCATGCATATAGCATTTGTCCCAGAATATGCCGGTGATGTCGGCGACGAGTAGCGGCAGCTGGTCGGCGGGTGTTTGCTGTGAGTCAACATCAACATCGACACTTAATTTTATATGGTTGGTTCGGCCCAATTTGATTCGGGCAATGGTTGTGTATAGGTTTTCGGTGGTAATGGTGTCTTCGGTTATAAATAGAGTGTTCTTATTGTCTTCATTTTGAGTTAGTTCGATGTTTTTGTAAAAGAAAGGCGTTGTTGCTTGGTGGTAACAGGCAAAGCCCAGCAGCAGCAGAGTGCCGCCCATCAAATATTTTTCGGCTTTGGGTAGCCAAGCGGGCGTTTTTATCTTGTCGAACAGTCTGACAATCAGTTTGTAAAGCGGTCGTATTGCCATCGCCACAGCGATAGATGTTGCGATAAAAAGTGTTGCGGCAAGCAGACCGGTGGCGGCATTGGGCGTTGCGGCAATGCCGAAGAACGGTTGTCGCAGAAATCCGTGCACGGCGAACAGAAACATTGAAATCGAGCCTAAAAACGCAAAGGGACGGCGCACAACAGCGAATCGTGTAATCGGCTTGTGCACAATATTATAGGTGATGACAAAAACAATGCTGACAGCCAGAAAAGTGAAAGGGTAGAAGGGCTCGAAAAAGTTGCCGAGAGTGAACACCGCAAGTGCCGGAATCAACCACCAGCGGCTTAAACAAGTATCGCGGCGCAGAGCCAGCCATATACCAAAGCAGAACTCGGGCAGGTGGCCAGGGGCGTTCTGCATTGCGAGCACAAAGCCAGGGTCGTGGTCATAGAGAAACAGTGCCGTCATAATCCACAAATAGGAAATGACCATAGTGCCAGCAAGAATCTTGGTGCCGTGCCGTTGCGTCAGCCCCAGAATTATCGGGAGCAAAATGTAGAGTTGCACAATCAGTCCGAAGAACCACCAGGGGCCGCATACGGTCACGCCTGAGCCGGGAATGAGAGTGTGTATTAGAAGCATTTTCCGGCCTATCTCGCGCCAATCGCCAAGGGCGGGCATTTGCTTGAAAATGATTAGGTTGGCAATAGCAAAGGTCAAGATTGCGACTATCAGCAGCGGGTAGATTTTTTTCAGCCGCGAACCCATAAATTCCCCCCAGCTTTGCGGTTTGCTGAGCATCGATTTTGTGAGCCCGTAGCCGCTTATCAAGATGAAAAGCTGGACGCCGAAATGCCCCAAGTAACTGAAAATTATATTGATAAATTCCTGTGGCTGGGCGGTTATCTGTTCGGTGAATTTGTACACCGTGTGAGCCACAAATCCGAACTCGTTCTCGCCGGTTGTTGGCTCAACCCAGCGGAAAAAGTTGTGCAACATTATCGCTAATATCGCCAAACCTTTGATAATCAGACTGTCGTCTTTTGTGAATTCGGTGCGTTCCATTGCAGTTTTCAGTCCCGCAAAACTACATCAACCCATCTGCATTTCCAAAATGTTCGTTTTTGCGTTGCCCGATTCAAAAAAACGGCTTGCGAATCCGCTTGTAACCGAAAATTAGTGTAAATTTGAAATTGCTTTCGCCTTTTGTGGCGTTGGCTGATTTTTCGAACTTAATTGGCGAGTGATATGTTGTTCAGAAGCCTACGTAAATTGTTGATTGCGTTGCCGATGGTATGTTCAATGGCAGCGTCGGCGGCCGATAGTCTGGTTGTCTATTCACAGATAAATGTCTATCCGTATTATTTTGATAATGAAGGTTCTAACGAAGGCGTGTTGCCCGATGTGCTTACCGATGTGCTCGGTAGCAAGTACGGAATGAATTATTTTACAGCCACTTGTGAGACTTGCGACGAGAATTTCCGTCCCGACATCATCTGCTGTCCGGCCGACGAGCCGGTTCCCGACGGCTATGTGAAGTACGAGATTCCGCTGCAAATCAACTATGTGGTTTGTTTCCGCCGCAACGAGCCCATCGAATCAATTTTCAGCCTTTCCGACAAGAAAGTCATTATCATCCGCAACGATTATCCCTTTGAGGCGCTCTACCGCCACCGCACGGCTCACATTTTGAACGTGTCGTCGGCCGACGATGCCCTGCGCACCCTGTCGAGCGGCTACAACGATTGTGCCGTGCTGCCTCTCACCGAGGTGCTCCAGGCCCTCGACGACGGCAAGTATCCCAACATCGAATTTCTGCCTACACCGTACATTGTCAAGCCTTTAGCCTTTGCCGTTAAGAAAGAGGCCAAATCGCTCGACAGTATGCTGAACGCAAATTTGCAGAACGAGCTGTCGAGCGGCAAATTCGCCACCATCAGCGAGCGGTGGCTGGAGTACGGCATCCGCGTGCGCGAGGGCGTGTCGGGCTTCTGGTGCGTGCTTGTAGTGCTGTTGCTGATAACCGTTTTGGTAATGTATTTCTGGATTCAAACCCTCTACGCCGAGGTCAATGACTCTACTCGCGAGCATATCAACAATATGATTCACAATCCGCTGTCGCCGCTTGTGATGCCGGCGGGCAATCCGCTGCTGAAAAAAATGATGTCGAGCGCGCCGTTCTGGTTCGCCATCAGCAACCAAGATGGGAAAATTGTGCGCGCCAGCCGGGCTTTCCTCCACGGCGTGGCCCAAATCGACGATTTGCCGTCGGGCGGACTGAAGTGGAGCGATTTGTTCGACGAGGCGACGGCGGAGCAGCTGCTCGATGCCGACAAGCAGATTTTCGACGGAAATGTGAACTCGGTGCTCAAAACCATTGAATATAATTCCAAGTACTTCAACGCTTCGTGCTGGACCATCAAGCACCCGTTCAAGTACGACAACCGCCCCGAGGTGTTGGTCATCACGGCGGTGGTTTCTCCGGTGTTCGATTCTAATTTGTTCTACCACAATATGTTGCCTGAAGATATGATGCAGACGGTGATTGATTCCACAACAGACCTTGTCTACCTCAAATCGACAGACGGCACTTATCTGCAAGTGAACAAGGCCTACTGCGAGCACTATGGAATCACTCCGGAAAACATTGTTGGAAAGACAGATGCGGATATGTACAGCGAGAAAATGGCGGAGCAGAACCGCGAATCAGACCAGACGGTGCTCGAAACTGGCGACGCTTGGACCGAGCAGGCCTGGCACGCCGATGTGCAGTGCATCGACCATAAATTCGAGAACCGCAAGCTGCCGCTCCGCACCAACGATGGCCGGATATTCGGCATTGTGGGCATTGCGCACGATATTACCGACATCGACCGCCTGACAAGGCAGATTAAAAGCTCCAACGATAAACTGCAGGAGTCTGACAGGCTCAAACTATCGTTCCTGGTCAACCTTAGCCACGATATCCGTATGCCGGTCAAGTCAATTATTGAGTACAGCGATATGCTTGCCGACAGCGACCTGACCTACGACCAGCGCATCGAGATAATCGAAATGGTTCAGGCAAATGGTAACTTGCTGATTGACTTGGTTACAGATATGCTCGATTACTCGAAAATCGAGGCCGGATACATCCAAATCAAATATTCTGATTTCAACCTGAACTCGGTGGTGGCCGATGTTTACAATATGGCCAACAGCAAGAAGATGCAGCTCGGCAAGGACAATATGTACATCTCGCTGCTCATCGACACCATTGAGGATGATGTTATGATTCACAGCGACTCGTTCCGTCTGATGCAGATTCTGAAGAATATGCTTACCACCATCATCAAGTTTGCCGATACCGAAACTGTTTACTTCGGTTACCGCACGGCCGCCGACAAGGTCTATTTCTTTGTCAACACCGACCGCGGCGACATCTCGCGCGACGAGCTGACGGCTTACCCCGACACGCACGAGGGCACCAACATCTCAATCTCGCAAATCGAGGAGTCGTACGGCATTTCAATCATCATCGCGCAAAGCATTATCGGAATGATGGGCGGCAAACTGTGGGTTGAGGATTTGAACTCGGGTCACCCCAGCTTTATCTTCTATATTCCTTATAATCACGAAGAAACGATGTCAAGCATTATGTACGACTCGCGAAACAATGAGTTTGTGATTCCCGATTGGACGGGCCACACAATGCTTATTGCCGAAGATGAGGAGCTGAATTTCATCTTGCTGCAAGGCTTGATGCAGCGCACTAAAGTGAAGATTATCTGGGCGAAAAACGGTGTTGAGGCGGTTCGGCAATACAAGGACAACCCCGACATCGACGTGGTGCTGATGGATGTGCGTATGCCCGAAATGAACGGTTTGGAGGCTTCCGAACTCATTTTGGCGTACGACCGCAACGCCGACATCATAGCGCAGACGGCTTACACCATTCCGGAGGTGGCCGAGCGCTGCCAGAAAATCGGCATCCACCGCCTGCTTGAAAAGCCGATTGACCAGGGCGAGCTCTTTGCCGAGTGCGACAAATATATGCAGCATAAACACGCAGCCAATGATAATGAATTGATGGACTGATGCTAATGCGTGAAGGATTGAAGGATTGAATGAGAGAATTAATGAAAAATATATGGAAACGTGGGATAGAATTGCTTTCAGGGATGAAATGAAAAAGCGGACTAAAAGGTTTGCTGTTCAGTGTGTTAAATTCTATCAAGGTTTGCCTAATAATCAAGAGGCTTGGGTAATAGGAAAGCAATTTCTGCGTTCTGCGACCTCGATTGCGGCAAATTATCGAGCTGCCTGTAGAGCTCGTTCTGGGAGTGAGTTTTTTAGTAAACTTTGCATTGTTGTCGAAGAGAATGATGAAACATTGTTTTGGTTGGAATTGCTTGAAGAAACGGGGATTGTTGATAAAGAAACAATCCGTCCAATCTATGTGGAATGTGAAGAAATTCTCAAAATAATGGTTACATCACGAAAGAATAGTGACCCCAAAAAGAACAAGTAGTTTTTCAATCCTTCAATCCTTCAATCCTTCAATCCTTCAATCCTTCAATCCTTCAACCTTATGGACCGAATTGATTTTTTGCGCGCCGAACTTAACCGCCATAACTACCTTTATTACGTCAAGGCCGAGCCTGAGATTGACGATTATGAGTATGACCAACTGATGAACGAGCTGATGGCGCTCGAGAAGGCCAACCCCGACCGTTTCGACCCCGACAGCCCAAGTCAGCGCGTGGGCAACGACATCAATCAGAATTTTCAGCAGGTTTACCATCGCTTTCCGATGCTCTCGTTGGGCAACACCTATAATAAAGAGGAAATCATCGAGTTCGACGAGCGCGTGCGTAAAGCGCTGGGCCACAGCGTGAAATACATCTGCGAACTGAAATACGACGGCGCTTCAATCAGCCTGACATACGAGCACGGAAGGCTTGTGCACGCCGTGACGCGTGGCGATGGCGAGAAGGGCGACGATGTGACGGCCAATGTGCGCACAATCAAATCGGTACCGCTGCGGCTGCCCGAAGGCAACTATCCCGACCTGTTCGAAATCCGCGGCGAGGTGCTGATGCCGCGAGCCGTGTTCGACAAACTGAACGAGGAGCGCGAGGCTTCGGGCGAGATGCCGTTTGCCAATCCGCGCAATGCCGCCGCGGGCTCGCTCAAAATGCAGAATTCGGCGCAGGCCGCCAAACGCCAACTCGACTGCTGGCTCTACTTCCTGTTTGCAGCCCAACTGCCCACAAACTCGCACCTTCAGAATATGGAGTGCTGCCGACAGTGGGGGTTCAAAGTGCCGACTTTTGTTGCGGAATGCTCGTCGATTGACGACATTCTTGCCTTCATAAACCATTGGGACACAGAGCGTCACAATCTGCCGTTCGATATTGACGGAATTGTTATCAAGGTTGACAGCATCAGCGACCAACGGGAGTTGGGCAACACCGCCAAAACGCCGCGCTGGGCCATTGCCTACAAGTTCAAGGCCGAGCAGGTGCAGACCAAACTTCTGTCGGTGTCGTTCCAAGTTGGGCGCACGGGTGCCGTCACGCCTGTGGCCAACCTTGAGCCTGTGCAACTGGCAGGAACCACCGTCAAGCGGGCAACGCTGCACAATGCCGATTTTATGAAACTGCACGACCTGCACGTCGGCGACACGGTGATGGTGGAGAAGGGAGGCGAGATTATCCCCAAAATTGTTGGCGTGAACACCGATTTGCGTCAGTCCGATGCTGCGCCCGTCGATTTCATCGAGTGCTGCCCCGAGTGCGGCACGCGGCTTGTCCGCAACGATGGCGAGGCTGCCTGGTATTGCCCCAACGACGCCGCTTGCCCGCCGCAGGTGCGCGGCCGAATCACGCACTTTGTCAGCCGCAAGGCGATGAATATCGACACTCTTGGCGAGGAAACCATTGATATGCTTGTGTCGAACGGCCTGATAACCAATGCCGCCGACCTTTACGATTTGACTGTCAGCCGTTTGCTGCCGTTGAAGAAGGATGGCCGCGTGTGGGCAACCAACATTGTGAACGGCGTTGAGCAGTCGAAACAGATACCGTTTGAGCAGGTGCTGTTCGCCATCGGAATCCGTTTTGTGGGCGCCACGGTGGCCAAGATTCTGGCGCGTCAGTTCGGCTCAATCCAAAACCTGATGCAGGCATCGTTCGACGAGCTAAAAAACACCGACGAGATTGGCGACAAGATTGCGCAAAGCATTATCGACTATTTTGCAGAAGACGGCAACCGTCTGTTTGTCAATCGGTTGATTGGCTACGGACTGCAGTTCGAGATGAAGCGTCAGGAAGCCAAAAGCGCCAAACTTGCGGGGCTGACCATTATTGCAAGCGGCAAACTCGAGCATTTCAGCCGCGACGAGATTAACAAGGCGATTGAAGAACACGGCGGCAAGCCTGTTACATCGGTGTCATCGAAAACCGATTATTTAATTGCTGGTGAGAATATTGGCCCCAACAAACTTGCTAAGGCGCGCGAGTTGGGCATTCCAATCATCACCGAGGCGGAGTTCCTGCAGATGATTGCTGATGATGGTGACAACGCGCCGAAAACTACAGAACTACAAGAAGAAAAATCTGCCGACACAAAGCCGCCCGTTCCACCCAAAGGTAGTGGCGAACAGTTGAGTTTGTTTTGATTTTATTGATTACTAATTAATTATAAATTTTATTTTTATGATAAAACAACTTTTATCGTCGTGCCTTATATGCGCGTCGGTCATTTCGTCAGTTGTCGCTCAGGAAATCCCGCAGATTGGCAATGTCCTTAACCGCGACAGAATCTCGCTCAACGGCGATTGGCACTACATCGTGGACGTTCAGGAGGAGGGTTATTATGACTACCGAATGAACCCGACGCCGTGGGGTTTCTTCCTCAACGCCAAGCCGCAACGCCCCGAAGATTTGATTGAATACGACTTCGACAAGGCTGCAACAATGCAGATTCCGTCCGATTGGAACACCAAGAACGACCGCCTGTTTTTCTATGAGGGCACGGTGTGGTTCAAGAAGTCGTTCAACTACACCCAAAAGCCCGGCAAACGCGCCCTACTCTATTTTGGCGCGGTGAATTATGAGGCTATTGCTTATCTTAATGGCAAAATTCTCGGCATTCACGAAGGCGGTTTTACGGCGTTCAATTATGACGTTACCGACTTAATCAAGGACGGCGAAAACGTTGTAATTGTGAAAGTTGACAACAAGCGCAAAAAGGAAAACGTGCCGACGCAAATTTTCGATTGGTGGAATTATGGCGGCATTACACGCGATGTTTTTCTCGTGGAGACCGACGAGGTTTACATCCAAAATTACAATTTTGACCTCGACAAATCCAACAAAAACCAAGTGTTTTTCAGCGTAAACCTCAACACGAAATCCGCCGGAAAAACGGTGGAAATCTCAATCCCCGAACTCAAAATCCGTCAGTCGTTTACGTCCAACAGGAACGGCGTGATAGAGGGCGCAATTAACGTCAAAAACCTGACACTTTGGTCGCCCGAAAATCCCAAACTCTACAACGTGGAACTCAAACTCGGCGCATCAATCCTGAAAGACCAAATCGGATTCCGCACAATCGAAACCCAAGGCAAAAAAATCCTCCTGAACGGCAAGCCGATTTTCCTGCGCGGCATCTCTATCCACGAGGAAAAGACCAATGGCGGCGGTCGTGCAAACAGTCCCGAAGACGCAAAAAAATTGCTCTCGATGGCGAAAGAATTGGGCTGCAATTTTGTGCGGTTGGCGCATTATCCCCACAACGAATATATGGTGCGCGAGGCTGAAAAAATGGGCATTTTGGTATGGTCGGAGATTCCGGTGTATTGGACGATTGATTGGCGCAACCCCGGCACGCTTATCAACGCCAAGCGTCAACTCACAGATATGATTCTCCGCGACCAAAACCGCGCCAACGTCATCATTTGGTCCATCGCCAATGAGACTCCGCACGGCAACGACCGCGAAAAATTCCTCGCACAACTCGCCTCTCACGCCCGTTCGCTCGATTCCACACGCCTGATAAGTATGGCGATGGAGGTTTTGTCGGCGGCTAATTATCACAACAAATTGCAGGACAATATGAACAAATATGTCGATGTAATTAGTTTCAATCAATACATCGGTTGGTACCGCGATGTGAACGACGCGCCCAAAATGACGTGGGAGATTCCATACGACAAGCCTGTGATAGTCAGCGAGTTTGGCGGCGGCGCGAAGTATGGTCTCCACGGCGCAAAAAATCAGCGTTGGACAGAAGAATTTCAGGAAAACCTGTATATAGAAAATGTTGCGATGCTCGACAAAATCGACGGACTTGCCGGCACGACGCCGTGGATTTTGAAGGATTTCCGCTCGCCCCGCCGCGTGCTCGACGGCGTTCAGGACTATTACAACCGCAAAGGCCTCTATTCCGACAAAGGCGAGAAGAAAAAGGCGTTCTATGTGTTGCAGGATTGGTATAAGAAGAAAGAAATTTGGAAATAGATAATTACAAAACAATTAGGGGCGAATGTTTATTCGCCCCTAACTGTTTTTATTTGAATTAGCAGAGACGGTGCCCAAACACCGCCCCAACCGATATCAATCATTAATCATCACCCGCTTAGTTGTGTTTCCAACCTTGATAAGGTAAACACCAGTGCCGTTTATGCGGATCTCTGTAGAGACATCAAAATGCGGCTCTTCTACAACCAAACGGCCCATTGCGTCATAAACAAATATCTCGGCATCAGCATTTTCCACAACAATGGTGTTGCCGTAAGCGTAGATGTTGACTGCGTTGGCAGCTGATTCAGCAACGGCTGTGCCTGCGTTATTTTTCCAAACTACAGGTCTGTTATCGTAATTCCAACTTTCGTCCCAACCATCAGGTTTCGACGCCGCTTCACATTCAAATGAGGCATTTCTGCAGCCTTTAAACGCCGACATACCAATGTTGGTGACTGAACTTGGAATTTTCACGGATGCCAGACTTGAACAGTTCTGGAATGCACTCATTCCTATAGATTCAACCGAATTCGGAATCTCAACAGAAACCAAATCGGCACAATCCTGGAAAGCATAACTGCTTATTTCTGTCACAGAATTCGGAATCACAACCGATATCAAACCAGACTCTGCGAAAGCGCTATTACCGATAAACGTAACCGAATTAGGAATTTCAATAGATTTCAGACTGCTGCACTCGGCAAAAGTGCAAGCGCCAATAGCCTCGATTGTGTTTGGAAGAGTAACTGACTCCAAACTGCTGCAGTTGCTGAATGCATCGTCACCAACGCTTTTTATAGTGCTCGGAATTGTTACTGATTTCAGAATGCTGCAGTCCTTAAAAGCCTCGTCGCCAATAGCAACGATGGAGTATTCGTCACCTCCAAAATTAACTGTCTTCGGTATTTCAATGTCGGTACTTGTTCCATTGTAGCCATCTATTTCAACCTGCATCTTGCTAAAGCTAATAATGCCATATGTGAAGTCTTCTGGCTTGACTCCTTCATTGTTACCACCGTTCCCGGCTTTGTTGAATGTCGCACTGACAAGAATAACGCTTCTATCATTGCCTACCGCGTGTACCGAATTGGTATTTTCAACGGGATTGTCGTTTACAAGCACATTCCCAACAACATAGCCCTCATCGGGGGTTGGTGTAATTGTGAACGTTTCGTTCTCCAGTATTAGGTCCTTGTCAACCTCAACAGTTCCATTCTTTATTTCGGAATCGACTGTAATAATGTAGAAACCAACAACTTTCGAGAAATCTCTGAAAACAATTTCCTTACTATAAGAATCTACCAAATCCATCGGCACATAAAGCGTGCAGTTATCATAATTGTCGAAACTAGAACTGTTCACGCTCATAACGAACCGGGTGCGAATAATCACTTTCTCCAATTGCCTGCACATGTTAAACGCACTGCTAAAACTATTGCATGTTGATGGCAGACTGACATACTTGACGTTGCTGGAACTGAACATTGAACTGCCGAGGCCAGTGATGCCCTCTTCAACAACCACCGACTCCATTTGGTCATTATAAACAGCCCAAGGAGCCTTTATTTCAGTATGAGTGTTGAAATCGTATCCATAACCATCAAGCCAACCTTCGCCACTGATTGTCAGTGTTTTGGTCAGAATATCGTAACGCCATTGAGCGGTCAAGCCGCAAGTTCCTTCGCTTGCAACGAACGCTGTGCTACTGATATTTTCTACCGAATTCGGGATAACAATCGAATCCAACTCAGTGCAACCGCTAAAGGCGTTATCGCCAATGGTTGTCACTGTATTAGGTATAACGACGGCTGTCAACTTGTCGTTGCCTTCAAACGCCTTGTTGCCAATGCTGGTTACGGTGTATTCATTGCCATCAATCTCAACCTTTTGCGGAATGGTAATAGCGGTCTCCGTACCAGTGTAACCTGTAACCTCCGCCGAATTGTTATCAATGATTTTGAATGTGAAGTCTGAGTCCGGGGTTTCTTCATTATTATTTTGATTACCTGAAGAGTATCCCCAAACAACCGGACGATCATCGTAATTCCACGCTGAACTCCAGCCAGTCGGTTCCGATTCTGCCTCGCAATAGATTGTCAGGTTCTTGCAATATCTGATTCCATCGCCCTCTATTGATGTTACTGAATTTGGAATCACAATCGAATCCATCTTGCCGCAACCACAAATTGCCCACCAACGAATGGTTTTCACAGTGTTTGGCAGAACCAGCGATTTCAAATTCGGGCAACTGCTAAATGCTCCATATTCAATGCGTTCAACTCCATTTGGTACAACGAATACAGTATCTGATTTGGCGCAAGGATATTGAACAAGCCGTTTCATGTCGGCACTATAAACCACACCGTCAACCGAGACAAAATTAGCGTTATCTTTGTCTACATATATGGCAGTCAGACTGTTGCGCTCGCAGAACGGGCCCTCACCTATTGTTGTTACCGAACTTGGAATAACCACAGATTCAAGATTTTTGCAACAACGGAAGGCATTGCTCTTGATGTTGGTGACAGTGTTAGGAATGGTGACAGAAACAATAGTGTAGTTATCGCGGAACGCCTGATCGCCAACAGCCGTAACGGTGTACTCCACACCTTCAATGGTGGTTTTGTGCGGAATGACAACGTTGCCGCTTGTGCCATAGTAGCCAGAGACTTCAGCAGTGTGGTCGGTGCTGCTTAAAATGTCGAACCTGAAATTGGTAGAATCGGCTGCCGTTTCATCATTCGGATTTTCAGGAATCGTGCTCTCTTCTGCAAATTCAGCCGTCAAGGTTACGTCAGATGTTACCGTGATGGTTTCTGTGGCATTTGTCGAGCCATTGCTCCATTGCACAAATTCGTAACCCGTTGCTGGAGTGGCTTTGATAGTAATTTTTGTGCCGTTTTCAACAGTTCCGCCACCCTCAACTGTGCCATACGCACTATTGTTGGCCGAAAGTGTAACAATCCATTTCTTATTGTTCCAAACAACAGTGCCGCCATCTCTGTTCCAATCGCTGTTCCAACCTTCGGGTTTGCTTTCCAGATTGCAATAGATGGTCGCGTCTTTGCAATTCCAGAAGGCATCGTAACCGATTGTTGTAACTGTATTTGGGATTTTAACCGATGTCAAGCCGGCGCAATTGTAGAATGCCTTATATCCGATGCTTGTGGTGCCTTCGGGAATGACAATTGATGTCAGGCCAGTGCAGCCCTCGAACGAACTGGCTCCGATGCTTGTCACCGTACTCGGAAGATCTAACGAAGTCAGACTGGTGCAGTGATAGAACGCTACATCGGCAAGGCTTGTAAGGCCCTCAGAAAGTTTGACTGATGCCAACTTGCTGCAATCCATGAATGCCCGCTCCGAAATGCTTGTAACACCCGCCGGAATAGTAACTGAAGTCAAGTTGCTGCAACCTGCGAATGCATAGCCGCCAATGGTTGTTACCGAATTTGGAATGACTACCGATGTCAGTTTGCTACAATTGCGGAACGCCTGATAAGCAATGCGGGTAACACCTTCTGGAATGGTAACATTTGTCAATGTGTTGTTGTTCAAGAAAGCACCGCTGGCAATGCCTGTAACGGTGTACTCATCACCTTCAATGACAACTTTCCTCGGAATTAAAACATTGGCATTTGAGCCTGAATAGCCTGTTACATCAACAGTGAAGTTATCGGGGCTTGTGATGTTGAATGTGAAGTCGCCAAGATCCGATGTATATCCCCAAACAACCGGACGTTCGTCGTAATTCCACCATGAATCCCAACCCGAGGGTTCTGATTCAGCCTCACAATAGATTGTCAGGTTCTTGCAGTTTCTGATTGCGTTACCTCCAATTGTCGTTACCGATTTTGGTATCACAAATGATTTCATATTGCCGCAACCACAAATTGCCCACCACCTGATGTTTTCCAGCGAATTAGGGAAAATCAGCGATTCCAGATTCGGGCAACTGCTAAATGCACCATATTCAATGCGCTCGACCGTATTCGGAATTTCAAACACGGTGTATGGTTTAGCGCAAGGATATTGCACAAGACGTTTCATGTCGGCACTATAAACCACGCCGTCAACCGAAACGAAATTTTTGTTCTCTCTGTCTACATATATGGCAGTCAGACTGTTGCGCTCGCAGAATGGACCCTCGCCTATTGTTGTTACCGAACTTGGAATCACCACATATTCAAGATTCCTGCAATTGCGGAAGGCATTGCTCTTGATGTTGGTGACTGTGTTCGGAATGGTGACAGCAACAATTGTGTTGTTGTTGCGGAACGACTGGTCACCAACTGCCGTAACAGTATACTCCACGTCATCAATTGTGGTTTTGTGTGGAATGACAACGTTGCCACTTGTTCCAGTGTAGCCTGAAACCTCAACTTTGTGCTCGCTGCTGCTTAAAATACTGAACCTGAAACTGGTGGAATCAGCAGGCGTTTCTGTAATCGGGTTTTCAGGGATTTCCTGATTGCCTTCTGGAATTATAAAGGCAAATTCTGCAGTAAGTGTCAAATCTGATGTCACTGTAATGGTCTCAGACGCGTTTGTCGAGCCATTGCTCCACTTTACAAACTTATAACCAGTTGCAGGTGTGGCCGTTATGGTTGTGGTTGAACCTTCAGCAACGGTTCCTCCACCATCAACCGTGCCATACGAGCTGTTGTTGGCCGCAACTGTAACTGTGTATGTTTTTATTGCAAATTCAGCCGTAAGTGTAGTGTCTTTAGTCACAGTTACAGTCACGGATGCATTTGTCAGGCCATTACTCCACTTCACGAACTTATAACCAGTTGCCGGAGTTGCTGTTATGGTTGTGGTTGAACCGTGATTAACGATTCCGCCGCCACCGACCGTGCCATACGAGCTGTTATTGGCAGCCACTGAAACCGTGTATGTTTTTATTGCAAATTCAGCAGTAAGAGTAGTGTCCTTTGTCACTGTAATTGTCGCGGTGGCGTTTGTCAACCCATTGCTCCACCTTACAAACTTGTAACCTGTTGCTGGTGTGGCTGTTATTTTTGTAGTTGAGCCGTTAGCTACAATACCGCCGCCACTGACGCTACCATACGCGTTATTGTTTGTTTTAACATTTACAGTATACAACCATACATTTGCCCCTAAGTTCCAAACAACTGGTCTGTTACTAGAATTCCATTTCTCACTCCAGCCACTTGGTTTCGATTCGGCTCCGCAATACAAAGTCAGGTTGCTACAATATCTGAATACATGTTCTCCCATACTTGTCACATTCTTGGGTACGGACACTGCTACCAGATTGCTGCAAAACATAAATGCATATTCTCCTATGCCCGTTACAGATTGCGGAATAGAGACTAATTGCAAACCAGAACAACCATAAAACGCATAATCGCCGATGTATGTTACCGAATTAGGAATGCTTATTGTTGTTAGTTTGCTGCAATCATAAAAAGCATGGTTACCAATACTGGTTACTGATTCCGGGATGGTTATTGATGAAAGCTGACTGCACCCATCAAACGCATGTTCTCCAATAATCTGGCAATCACCGTTAATCTCACACGATGTAATGTCTTTAGATTTTGCTTTAACAAGCATTAAATATTGTGTTTCGTTATTTCCCAAATAGAAAGCGTTATCATACTCGTTATACTCCAAAACACTACAATTGGCAAATGCATTTTGACCGATGATTGTTACTGATTCTGGTATTTTTATAGTTGTCAGTTTATTGCAGTTTTCAAAAGCATCGTCTGCAATTATTTTGCAATTACCATTAATACTGCAAGATGTAATGTCGGTTGATTTGGCCTTAATTAGAGCAAAATAGGGATTGTCGACTGTTCCCAGATAGTAGGCGTTATCGAACTCATTAAAAACAAGTTTCTCGCATCCGTCGAAATTGCCGCCAAGGTGCTTAACCGATTCAGGAAGAATAACTGATTCCAAGTTTTCGCAATCATAAATCGCATCGTTTTCAATATCAGTCACAGAATTAGGAATGGTAATGGATGTCAAATTATAGCAGTGCGAAAATGCGAAAGAGCCGATACTTGTCACCGACTCTGGTATGGTAACCGATGATATTCCAGTTAGGACAAACGCAAAATCACCGATACGCGTAACCGTATTGGGAATGGCATATTCTTCGGTTACCGCACTATTCATATAACATATTAATTCTGTTTTATCTTTGTTGAAAAGCGTTTGGTTCTCAAACGAATAATAATTGCTATTAACAAGATTCATACTAGTCAGATTATCACATTCCCTGAACGCGTTACTTGCGATTTTTATAACACTTGAGGGAATGGTTATGGATTCCAAACTTGTGCAGGATGCGAATGCCTGGAAATCGATTTCAGTAACGCTTTGAGGTATTGTTACAGATGAAAGACTAGTGCAACCCTCAAATGTTTGTCCTTCAATTGTTGTAATGCCTTCGGGAATAGTTATTCCCTTCAGACTGGTACAATCACTAAATGCAAAATTGCCAATATGCTTAACGCTATTTGGTATGTTAATCTCTGTCAGATTACGGCAATGACCAAATGCGCCATTTTGAATGTCGGTAACAGTATTTGGAATAGTGTATGATGTGTCAGTTCTATTTTCTGGACAACGAATTATTACTGTTTTGTCTTTGTTGAATAGCACTCCATCAACCGAAGAATAGGTTTGGTTGTCACCATACACATTTATTTCCGTCAGACCACTACACCCGTACAACGCATTACTTCCTATTTCCGTAACAGATTTGGGGAAATTAAGCGTTTCAAGATTATCACAATATCTGAATGCATCTGCGCCAATGCTTGTAACTGTATATGTTGTTCCTTCAATTTCAACAGTTTCGGGTATCAAGACACCTGTCATTGTTTTATAATCGTTTGACTGCACAACCTGCACTGTTGTATCGCTTGTGATTTCATAATGCAATGGTTTATATCCCCATACAACAGGTCTGCCTTCTGGATTCCAATTATCATACCAACCATCGGGCTTTTCTGCAACAATACAAGCGATTATTATATTATCGCAATAACGGAAGGTATTATAGCCCATAGTCTCGACATCTTTTGGAATGGTTATTGTAAGCAATGCGCATCTCTCGAACGCAAATTCGCCAATAGCCGTAACCGCATCAGTGAGTGTTACCTCGGTTAGTTCTCGACAATCGTAGAACCCACATCTGCCGATGGTTGTAACGGTGCCAGGAATTGAATATGAGCCTGTTTTGCCAGAGGGGCAACAAATCAGCGTTGTTTTATCTTTGTTGAACAACACTCCATTTTCCGACGCAAAAGATGTGTTGTCGCTATCTACGCTTATCTCCGTCAGTTTGCTACAAAAACCAAAAGCTAAATCACCAATGCTAGCCACCGAGCTACCGATAGATATTGTGGTCATTGCTGTGCACTCAAGGAAGGCTCGATCGCCAATCGATATTACCGAGTTTGGAATGGTTATAGAAGTCATCGCACAACTTATAAATGCGAAATCGCCAATGGTTTCAACCGAATTGCCGATGGTTATGGAGGTCAGAGCTATACATTCGTCGAACGCGTTTTTGCCGATGCTTATAACTGTGTTGGGAATGACAACCGACGTTATGGTCCAACCTTGAAATGCATAGTCGGCAATGCTTGTAACTGTGTAATCTTCATTGCCATAGCTAATAGTTGAAGGAATATTAACCGTAGCTCGGGCATTGTTTTCGTCTATACTGACAGAAACAGTTTTGTTTACATTGTCAGTTACTGTGAACTTCAAACCATTTGAGGTAAATGTTGTCTGTGCCCATGCCTGCCCGACAAGCATTGCGGCAATTGCAATTGAAAAGAGTCGTTTCATACGTATATTATTTTAATTTTCAGATTATTACAACACAGCAAAACGCTTTAGTCGCATTTTAAAACAAGTAAAGGTAAGAATTAAAAATCGTAAAACAGAATGTTTTTTGACAAAAGGAGATTGAACGGAGGCAAAAAAGGCGGAACGAGCTACTCTCCCATTAACCTATTAATCTCCTGATAGAGCAATCGTACATCGTCGTCGTTCTTCATGCGGATATGATTATGGAAGAAGAACTTACGAAGTGCGTCCTTGTACTCGGGATATTGGCGAAGAAGCAAGCGGCGGTATCTGGGAACAGCCTTCAAATCCTTGCCATTCCATGTGTAGCGATGCGTTTTATGCACAAATTCACCTGTTTTTTTCAATGTCAGATTGACATTGCCATATTTTTTCTCTAAGGCTTCGCATTTTTTAATAACTGAAATGCTGTCTTCGAGAATGATGGCAAAATAACGCCCGTTTTGTTCATTAAGATTCTTATTCACAACGGGTTTGAACGTTTCAACTTTTCCCTGGTGCGGATGGGTTAGAGTGAACTGCGCAATTGATTTCTTGTCAATGATTATTACACTGTTAGTCAGATTGTTCTGATAAATAAGGTCGTCTTTAAAACAATCGTAGCGCAGTTGCAATCCATCGTACGTCTCACCGCTTTTCATGGTTACGCTACCGGTCAGCCAGTCGCCCAAATAAAACGGCACACCATCGATTGTGGCGTAATAGTGCACAAACGGCTCGCCTGTAATGTGCTGTATGGCCGATTTTTTCGTCATTTTGCCCTGGGCACTAACGGTTACTGCCAAGGCGATGCAAACGGCTGTCAATATGTATTTTATAGCGTATTTCATAATCTATCTGACGTTGATTTGCTTGAAGTCACTGAAGATTGTTCCATCGCGCCCGATGCCGAAAAACTCAATCACAAACTCGCCCGTCTCGTCCGACATCGTTGCGCTGATGCTTTTCTGCGAGGATGTGTTCACCTTCGGATTCCAATAGACGGTTTGCCGCAAATCGGGCAGCCGGTCTTTCGACGGCTTCGCTTCAGGCTGCGCAACTGGCTGCTGAAATCCCTGAACCACAAACCGATAAGTGCCTGGCACATGGCAGTTTTCCCAAAAATCGATTTTGTGAGTCCAGACAGCCACAATACCACTGCCGAAACTGATGTTGCCCAAATGACGCGGTTTATTCTGAGTATCAACACGTTTTACGACAGTACTGCCTTTGCCAATCAACTTGTTAAGGTCGGTCAGCGGCACACCATCGACAAGCAGAAGCGGATTGGAGGAGACATTGCCGTTGTCAGAAACAACGCGCAGTTCGGGTTCGCCGTTCTTACCTTTACGCATACGAATAAACGGCGTAATCTCACGCGTAATCTCACGGAAATCATTGAGTTCCACAAAATCTTCAGTAAGAACTGACTGACGAGGTTCGCCCAAAACAAAATGGTCGAGCAATTCAGCAGGACGGTTGTCGATTCCAACAGGTGCAAACTGTTGTATCTCGAACGCTTTGGCAATCAAAGCCTTATCTAGTTCAGCACTGTCAACTTCCGGCAGAACTGTTTCGTTGTTGGATTGTCCGGTTATGGTGAAGCCAAACTGGTTGCGGAGCGTGATTCGCGCGCTGCTCAGCGGTTCCATCTGCCGGTTGAACGCGCTCACAAACACTTCCTGCTGACCATAATAATTGTGCAGCAGAACGCAGAACGAGCCTTCGCCGTCGGTGATGTCGTATTTCAAACGGATAATGCTGTCTTGCAGCGAAATAAGCACAATAGCATTATCAATTGGCGTGCCCGAAACCGAATCGGTCACAGCGCCGGAAACCAAAATGCCATCGTATGGGGTGAGCGACGTGTACCCTTCGGCTTGATTGTACTGCATACCCTTACCGAAAACAGGTTCCAACTCATTGTCCCATTGCTTTTTACCAACAATTCGCACCATTGCCGAAACCGAATCGGGAGTGTTAAGTGAAATATCAATCTTTTCATGTGCAGCAAAATCTGACTTGGCTATGCCGATTATCTTGCTTGCCGATTTGCGATTGACTTTTGATTGTTGGCTTCGCATAACTAATTGTGGCTCTTTGTCGAAACGATTGCAGACGAAAAACTCGCAACTGCAAAAATGATTGTCAGTGTTTGGGAAACAAGTGTATGCACGAAGCCTGTAATAGCCGGTCTTGAGCGTGTCGGGCAGGTTCATCATCCCGGAGGCAATTCCGCCAGATTGTTTGACAATTGAGCCTGTAACCCAATGATTTTCAACATCAGCCACATCAATAAAAATATCGTTTCCCGGCATTGTGTCGCTGGTAATTCCTTCGTGAAGGAACAAACAGAAAAGCGCATCGTCGCCCGAAATGTAACTGCTGCGGTCGGTTTTAAGCCAAATGGGGTTGTCTTCAGTCAGTTTCTGCGCCTGTGCCCCTATGGTTGCAGTCAAAACAAATAATATGGATAATATTCTGATAATCATTGCGCTAATTCTCGAATGGTATGGTGAAATCCTGTGTTTGCTCATATACTGCAACAGTATCAGTATCAGGGAAATAATCGATATCGTACCTTACTACAACTTTTTGCTTCTCTTTCAGACTCAACGCGCAGATATTCTGTTTTACTGCCGAAGCACAGAAGTAACCAAATGCCTTGTCGCCCGACTCGCAAGTCATATTTCCAATTGGCTGATTCTCAAGTTTTCCGAAAAAATACTTGGTGTTCTCCTGCTGGTCTTTAACCGCTTTCCAGAATTTATACTGTTTTTCGGTCAACGAATATTGCGTGACGCGGATAAACTCTCCACGGTCGTAAACTTCAAACTCTTCCATGCCAAGAACTAATCCTCCTATTCCACCTTTCATTGCTGCATCAGTCGTCTTATATAGTTGGTTTGCAACAATTTTGTTATTGCCATAATTGCCAGCGTCGGCAAGAAACAGGTTGTCTTTGAGGTCTAATGGACGATAGACATAGCGCTCAATTGGTACTGAACCCGGATAATGCTGGCGTGTCTGCAATACGACTTTGCATTCATATCGGTAATAGGGAGTGAACCCGGCGGCATCGGTTGTATTTGTAGCGCAGATTCCCATATCTATTTCATCGTAATAATTGGTCCCGTTCTTAACAATTTTCTTTGTTTCGTAATAAAGGCCTGACACTTGCTCGATTTCCGGACAAGGAAGCAACATTTCCCATGACGATGTGAATGTTTTGCCGTCGACATTGGTCGCATACAATCTGTAAGTTTTTCCGGGCTCACCCACAAACATCGACGAATCACTTAAATAATTGCCATCGTTGTCAATTGTCATTTTGTATGTTTTTCCATCGTTACATTCAATAATCACTTTGGCATCAGTTACAACATCCTCGATGCTGTTATTGTTGTACCCCGTTGAACGAGTGATTCTTACGCGATAAGGCCCCGGCTGGTCAGTTATCATTCCGTCGAACACGTAGGCCGTTTCCGACACATCAACATTTGGTTGGAAATATTCCTCGCAACTGGCAAGAAGAACAACGGCGATTAGTATCTTTAAATATCTCATAATCAGAATTTCAAATTGAGGGTTATGGATGGAATCGGCACGCCGATAATCGCCAGTTTATAAAGTCCGTAGGAATTGTATTTGTTTTCAGCCGACGGCTTATCTTTCTTATAATAAACCGAATAGACATTCTTATGACCATAAGCGTTGTAGAGCGCGAATGTCAGCGACGGGTGGATTTTCTTCTTCTTATTCATGAAACCATCGTAGGTGGCCGAAAGGTCAAGCCTATGATAGGCAGGCAGATAATACTTATTGCGGTCAGAAAAATTCACAACTTCCATTCCTTGTATCTGATACTTGTATTCGGGGTATGTGGCCGGCCTTCCGCTTGTGAACACAAAATTGGCCGAAGCATTCCAACGACGCGTAATCTGATAACTAGCCGTCACGCTCAAGTCATGCAGATGGTGCGTCGAGGCCTTGTAGTATTCGCCTCTGTTGATTTTTTCTTCATCGAACTGGCCGTCAACTTTAATCTCGGTGTTCGACAGCGTGTAACTAATCCATCCTGTCAGGTCGCCGATGTTTTTCTTGACCATCAACTCCAGACCGTATGAACGAGACTCTCCTTGCAGAACATCCTGCTCAACGGCTCTGTTCATGCTCATTACCGCGCCATTTTTATAATCAAATTGATTTTCAATCATTTTGTAATAGATTTCTGCCGACAAATCGAAAATTTCATCAACAACAGTTGTAAAAAATCCTGCCGAAACTTGCTGGCAATTCAGTGGTTCGATGTTGCCATCGGCCATTTTCCAATAATCCGACGGCATGGCCGATGTGCTCTCGGTTATAAGTTGCTGATACTGGCGGGTATAACTATATGATGCCTTTATTGAACTGGTAGGACTGAGTTTGTATCGCAAACCGATTCTCGGCTCAAGCCCCTGATAAGGTTTTACCTTCTCGCCATCGGCATAAGTGGTTGAACCTCTGATACTATTCTGATTTCGAGGCAGGCTGTCAGAATAGGTGTTCTCGGTGCAACTGCCCACTTTACTGAACCATGAGTAGCGCACCCCCACAAGCAGACTCAGATTGTCGCTAATTGAGTAATTGTCAGACACAAAGCCCGCAAATTCCAAACCTTTTTCGTGGTCAAGTTCCAGCGGTTCAACCGAAGATTTGTCGTTGTAGGCTGTCATCTTTCCTGGATTGATATCCAAACGGTTGCCTTCGATACCGAAATTCAGATTGTGGTCCGACAAATCGAACAGAAATTCGGCTTTGCCGCGAATGTGGTTGATTCCTGTGGCCACATCGCTGGCCAACGACTCTTGAGTTAAATCGGAAAGTGTTGATTTATAATCGGAATAGGCTGCCGATAGTTTGAATTGCAACGCATGGGTAATAAGCCAGCGATAATTCATTCCGCCAATCAATGACGAATAGTCGAACTTATTGATATTGTTATAGTTGAAATAGTCGGCGCTCTCATAGCCGAAAATGTCAAGTTTATGGTTGCGACCCAAGTTGAAATCAATTTTTGCAATCAAGTCGTGAAAGTTGGTCGAACTGTTTTTTATGTTGACATTGTGCGACTTATGCAGAATCCAATTTGAGTAGGTGGCACGACCGCCAATATAGAAACTGCAGAAATTCTTTATCGGCGCTTCAATGAAAAGATTGCTGTTCAGAATGCCAATGCCCGCATTGCCGTGAAATTTGGTGGTGTCGGCCTTCTTCAGACTGATATCCATGACCGACGAGATGCGGTTGCCGTAACTTGCGGGCTGCGAACTTTTATACAATTCCACGCCGCTGATGGCGTTTGGCAGGAAGGTCGAGAACATTCCAAACATGTGTGATGTGTTGTAAACCGGAGCCTCGTTGAGCAGCACAAGGTTCTGGTCGACGTTGCCACCACGAACATTGAACCCTGTCGACATCTCACCGGCAGTCTGCACGCCCGGCATAAGCGTCATACTGCGAACAATGTCGGCCTCGCCCATCAGCACGGGTAACTTCTTGATTGTCTGCATATCCATGGCTTCAACGCCCATCTGCGTGCGGTTTACCTGACTTTTGCCGCCAGCAGCCGTAACCGTCACGCCTTCAATAGCAATAGATGCTTCCATCAATTCAATATCGAGTTTGCCGGGACTCAGCACGTCAACCTTAACTATCTCAGTTTCAAGGCCGATGAACGACACTTCAATCTCTGTTTGTCCGGCGGGGAGCATCAGTTCGTAGTGGCCGTTGACATCGGATGTAGTAGCCAGTTTGTGTTTCTTATCCTGAATCACAGCGCCCGTAATCGGCGTTTCGGTCTTGCCTTCGCGCACAATGCCTTCAACCTTGTTCTCTTTGTAACGGCCCTTTTCCATCAGATTTCCAATCACTTTCACATAGCCGACCATGCCTTCGGTCAGTTTGTCGTTGTCAACGGTGAATCCTTGCGGAATAAAGATGATGTTGCGTTCCTGAAAAATGATATAGGTAAGTCCGTAAGCCGCTATCGCATTGTCAATAACCCATTTAACTTCTTTTCCTTTGGTCGCAGTCGGAATGGTGATGCTGTTCACCCAATTGTCTTTGTAGAAGAATCGCACACCGGCTGTGGCTTCGGCCTTGTCCAAAAATTCGGTCAATGGCCGCCCCTGACACTCAAAGTCGGCCTTGGCGCTGAGTTTTTGCGCATTGGCAGCGGCTGTCAGAAACAGAAGAACAGTCAGTGTCAGAAGAATATTTTTCAAATTGCTGATGTTTAAACGCCGTAAAAGTATGCTTTCAGACGAAGAAAACATCGCTTTTTTTATATGTGTGGTACGTAAAAATGGTTTTATTATCGATGTTTAGGCTATTCTGACACAAGTTAAGGCTGATTTAACCGATGAAGGCATTTCTATAATGATGGTGCAGCAAACAAGTTATTCTTTACCTAATTCAACAATTCTGGTCTGTCCGTCTTGCGTTTTGAGTAGGAATGCTTTTCTGCAATCCAAATCGGCAAAAGACTTCTTTATGATGGCTTTCTTTCGCAACTGCGTATGCCCGAATACTTGGTATGTTTCCTTAAGAAAATCAGTTTTTTTAGGTTGTTCGCGCACATCGGCCCATACACACGAGCCAGCTTCGGCGTCGCCTCTGCGCAGTTTGCTGATGTTCATCAGCTCATCATCAATAAACGCGACGAATGTTGCCGAGTCTTTCATCTTGCCATTCAGCGCGTTGCAAATTGATGCGGCATCTGTTGGCGTTTCCGGGAAATACTTTTTCCACCAAGCTTCAAGTATACCAGAATGTGTGAACAGATAGTTTTTTCCGTCCAATTCCACGTGCGTGGCCATCAGAAACAAAGGCATATTTTCGTGCAGAAGTTTATGGATATAGTCAGCATTGATGGTGTCTTTTCGGCTGAACCACAAGGCGATGTCTATATAATGAACTTCGTGATTGCCAATCAGCAGCGTCACTCTGTCCATATTTGCTTTCTTGAAGGCCAAAATCTCTTTGAAATTTGTCAACGCTTCTTCCGGGGTGATTCCTTCGTGCGAGTAAGGGTCAAGGTAATCGCCAAGGAAAATAACCGGCAATTTCGGATATTTAGCTGTGGCTTCTTTCCAATATGAGCGCCCGTGAATGTCGGGGATTACCAACACTTGAGCTGAAAGTTGAAATGTAAAAAGCAGAGCGATGGTTAGTAATGTTACTTTATTCATAAAATGTGTGTTTATTAAAATTCACAAAATAAGACTGTGGCAAATTTACTTTTGTTACATCGTTTTTGAAATATCGTGAATCACATTTCAACAAAATGAAAAGCGTTTGGTTGAATTATGCGAAACTTAAGTATATTAGCCACGCTTAAGAAAACATAAAACGATTCAAAAATGAGTGAGACAAAAACATACCAGTTGTCGAACAAAAACGGTTTGACAATTGAATTTATGCCGCGCGGCGCAAAAGTGATTTCGGTGCAACTACCTGATACTCAAAATCCAGGCAAGAAGGTTGACGTGATGATTGGCTACGACACCGTTCAGGAAGCCATCGACGGCGATGCCTACATTGGCGCCATCTGCGGACGCTTTGCAAACCGCATCGCAAAAGGCCATTTCGTGCTCGATGGCAAGGAGTACCAACTTGCGCTGAACGACGGCCAAAACCACTTGCACGGCGGCCCGACAGGCTTCAACAGCCGCGATTGGGATGTGAAAGAAACCAAAGTTGCCGGTCGTGCCGGAGCCTACGAACTGACGCTTTTCAGTCCTGATGGCGACGAGAATTATCCTGGCAATCTGAACGTTAAGGCCATCTACTCGCTGACCGACGACAATGAGTTCATTATCGAGTTTGAAGCCACAACCGACAAACCGACAGTCATCAACCTGACGAGCCACCCGTATCTGAATATGCGCGGGGCAGGCAGCGGCCCGGTTTTCAGCCATCAGATTGAAGTTAACGGCAAGCAGTTTACGCCAATCGCCGATGGTGTGCCGTCGGGCGAGATTCGCAACGTTGAAGGCACCCCGATGGACCTTCGCAAGCCTGTTGCCATCGGCGACGCCATCAACACACCGTACGAGCAGATTCAACTCTTCAAAGGCTTCGACCACAACTGGATTATCGACAAGCCTGCTGGCGAAATGGGCTTCTGCGGCCGCGTAACCGACCCTGAATCAGGCCGTTTTGTTGAAGTTTACTCAACACAGCCGGGTCTGCAGGTTTACACCGCAATGCACTTCAACAGTTCGCAAATTGGCAAGGGCGGCAAGCCGTTCTGCTCATACTGCGCCGTGGCTCTCGAGCCGCAAGGCATTCCCGATGCGCCCAACAAACCAATGTTCCCGTCGGCAGTTCTGCGCCCGGGCGAAGTTTACCGCCAGACACTGGTATACAAGTTCGGTTGGTAATTTATTGAATAATACAAAGTTAAAATCCCTGCCGGTTGGCGGGGATTTTTTGTTTGGGGGCATTTCAGAAATACCTACACACCAATAGAACTTATTGGAAATGCAGATAGGTTGATGTAGTTTTGCGGTATAAAAAAGTATTAGAAAGCACAAAATTTGCAAAGTATCGCATTGCAAAACAGCAACACAACTCATTAGTAATGAACTCAATTACCATTTCAAAATTTCATAAAACTGTCGTTGACGCACTTCATAGATTCATCGTTGCCATTGCCCCGCTTCTTATTGTAATTGCTGCGGCTAGGCTCTACGAAATGCTTCTTCTCCTCCCCGTTTACGGCCTTGGTAACAGTCTGAAAATAAATGCCATTGGCGTGTTATATGATATTTGTTTCGTTGCACGTCTGTCAGTACCCGCTTTTGTTGTTTTTGCCATTTTAGATTGGTTAATCGCGAAACACAGCAAACTGATTTTCAAAATAATAGCAACCGCAACCATTCTAATTTCGTGCATACTCATCACCTACTACTCCATTGCTGGAGTTCCGCTTGACAAGTCTCTTTTTGCATATTCGCTGAAAGAAGTTTTCGGCATCATCGGCTCGTCGCAGAAGGCGGCTTGGTGGAGTTACATTTTCATTGTAGGCATCCCGGCGTTTTACTTTTGGGCATCGGGGCGAAATTATGGCATAAAGAATTGGATGTGTGCCGTTTACCTATTGATTGTCATTGTCGGATTTTGCTTAGGAAGGCCGATGATGGACAACTCAAAAGACCAGTACACCGCCGACAACAAACTGCGCTATTTTGTGAGCAGCGTCACAAGTAGTTTCAATCAAAAATCGGACAATCCGATAACTGAAGATGCTGCACTCTTCCAAAGCCATTTCCCTGATCATCAGTTTGTAAACACTGATTTTCCGTTCCTGCACACCGACAATAGCCTCAACACCTTAGGCAACTTTTTCAATCTGAAAGACGAAAAGCCGAACCTTGTTTTTGTGGTTGTTGAAGGCCTTGGACGCGAATTCAGCGGCGAGAACAGCGCCGTGCCATCGGCCACACCGTTCCTCGACTCGCTGGCGGCTAACAGCCTTTGTTGGAACAACTGCTTATCGACATCAATGCGCACTATTCAGGCTCTGCCATCGATTTTTGGTGCGCTTCCGATGGGTAAAACCGGCTTTATGAACCTTCGCGACAACGCCCCCGAATACCATTCACTGCTGAAAATTCTGCACCAGAACGGCTACCGCTCGTCGTTCTTCTATGGCGGGTGGCTCTGCTTCGACGACATGTGCTACTTCATGCGCCAAAACCAGATTGATTTCACTCTCGATGAGCACCTTTACGACTCCGTTCCCCAGCGCAACAATTGGGGAATCTATGACGATTTCATGTTCGCAGAAGCCTTAAAATCAATCAAAAACGATAACAAACCACGCATCGACGTCTATCTGACGCTGACAACCCACGACCCTTTTGTATATCCCGACGAAGAAAAATACATCAATCAATATCAGTCAATCGCCAACGCCGCGAATGTGAGCGTAAACAGTTCTATGATACGTGCTTACTCATCGTATCTATTCCTTGACAAAAGCCTTCGGCAATTGATTGACGGCTATCGGCAGAAACCAGGATTCGACAACACGATTTTTGTGATAACAGGCGACCATAGTTTCAACACATCGGCCGAACCCATTGAAGTTCATCACGTTCCGTTGGTCATTTGGTCGCCGATGCTGAAATGTGCACGGCAGATGGACGCATTGGCTTCGCACCGCGACATCACGCCCTCATTCCTCGCCTTGCTTAAAGAACGTTACGGCATCAGCACGCCCGACAAAGTGGCATGGCTGAACCGCGGACTCGACACTGCGCAGCAATTCCGCTGCACCACCTTCTCCCCGCTCCTCGATCTCAGCCGCACCATCAGCCGGATGGTTGCCCTCGGTTGCCTGACCGACGACAACGGCACGAAACAAATCGGCTTCAATGGTCAGCATCTGACTCTGAACAGCGTCGCCGACTCGCTCAATATCAGCAGTTTATTAAAAAGTTATCGTGCACTCGACCAATATGTTACGTCGAACAACGCCTTGCTTGAGAACAAAACACAGCAAAATGGCTTCTATACCGTTTTCAAAGTTAACTCTCACGGCGAACGCATGTTCCTGTTCCAAAAAGCAGGGCTCGAAGTCGGCGATTTCGATGGACGAGGCAATGCCGCCGATATCAGTCCTGAGTTTCCATTAAACTTCTGCACCTACGAAGTCACTGGGCACGAAAGCCAGATTATCTTCACAACCAATTTCAAAATCAATGTGCCTGACATTGATAACGGATTGAAGATTGTTACCGAAATAACGCGCAACGGCGAACAGATTCATTGGAGCGCCGAAGAACCTTGCGGCAACTGGTTCAGCGATTTCAACAAATGGGCCGATTTCACAACCACATACAACATGCGGGCCGAAAACTACCAATACCAAAAAGGCGATGTGATAAAGATATACATTTGGAATACAAAGAATTGCAAGGCGCATTTGGCTGATTTGAACATCTCTTTGAAATATGCAGTTGACTGAAAAAATACAGGAATCCTTCGTATCGTGGGCAAAGGCGAATTTGGCATTTGCCGCCACAATGCTATTCTTGAGAATACTCTTTTTCTTTAATCTCGTCATCAGAATCAATACCGATTGGTCGAAATTCGGGATTATCATGTCAGGATTGAAGTTCGATGTGGTTTTGGCTGGTTCTGTGGCAGTTGCGACACTCATCCCCTATTGCCTAATTCACTATTTCTCGCCCAAGACAGCACGCATAACCGCAGGTTCGGCCATTGCGCTGTACGCACTGATTAGCAGTCTTTTAACTGAATATTTCTGTGTAATGACTCGTCCGCTCGACCACGTACTTTTTGTTTATTCAACAACCGAAATGGCAGACATTGTAATGTCGTCAACATCGGTTTCTCTGGCCGCAATTATCAATATTATTCTAAGTATCGGGCTGCCAATTTGTTTGATTATTGGTGCTAAAAAACTGAAATTCAATTTAGTGCCGTCTGTTGGTTTTCTGCTGATTGCAACATTTCTCGCTTTCGGATTCCGCTATCAGAAGATGGTTCGAGAAGAATCTGGCTACCGGCAACAATCTGATTTTTATCTTGCAGTCAATCAGTTATCGTTCTCATTCATAAATATTACCGATTATTTGAATGAATACGCCAACGCCCCCGAACCGACCAATGCAAACATCGCAGAAGCCGCGACCCGTTATCATATGCTGCTCCCTCAATTCGAGTACGATGACACGAATTATCCTTTCTGGCGCAAATTCAATGATTGCGATGTTTTGGGAAGATTCCTAAAGAAAACTGACAATGGTGCAATGCCCAATTTTGTGTTCATAATAATTGAAGGATTCGGTCAGGAACTGACTGGCGTTGCGAACCCCGAAGTGTCGTTTACACCATTCATTGACAGCCTTGCAGCCAATGGCCTTTATTGGAAAAACTGCCTTTCGACAGCAGAACGCACATTTGGTGCACTTCCTGCAATTTTCGCATCGGTTCCGCACGGCAAAGGCGGTTTTGGCAATCTTTGGAACCCCATTCCTGACCATAACTCGATGCTGAAAGACCTGTCTGCCAATGGCTATCAAACATCATTTTTTTACGGAGGCAGCCCATCGTTTGATGGTCAAGACATTTTCTTGACTAACAATCATATAGACTACATTCTCAAATGCACTCCCGATTCTACCGACAGTGAGCGATACAAAGCGCAAAAAGAGAACCATCGTTGGGGACTCGACGATGGCGAGATGTTCGACCTTGCCATAAAGCACAAGCAAACAGACAATTGCGGCAAACCAACCGCTGACATTTTTCTTACTCTAACCACACACGAGCCGTTCGATTTTCCTGAAATTGCCTCATATATGAAAAAGGTTGCGGCCATGCCCAAATCGCGCAATAAACTGGAACAGAAAAACATACGCGCAAATCAGAACATTTTTGCCACGTTCCTTTACACCGACGACTGCGTCAGAAAATTGTTCAACTACTATAAAATCCGCCCCGATTTCGAAAACACAATTTTCGTAATCACTGGCGACCACCACATGGGGCCCTTGCAGACAGCGCAAAACCCGCTTATGAAATACCATGTGCCGTTGATTGTGTACTCGCCAATGCTCGAACGCACAAAAACAATGGAGGCTGTTGTATCTCATCTTGACATCACACCTACAGTAATCTCATATCTGTCAACAAATTACAATTTCAAAATAGGAACACATTGCCACTGGTTGGGCACTTCGTTCGACTCAACCAGCACGTTCGTCTGCCGAAAAAAACAGGCTTTCATGCTGAATAACCGTGATGTGGTTGATTTCTTGACTGATTCTCTTTTAATTAGCAACAATCGGCTGTTTGCGGTAAATAGCGACCTTCAGACCGAACAAATTGACAACCTATCAGTTTGCGATTCAATCAGACAAAATCTAAATGACTATCAAACTATTAGTTGCCATGCCGTGACAAACGACTATCTGATGAAAAACACAACCGAGGGAAAAACTAATATCTGCCACATAAACACCAATTTCGAAGGCCGCATTGACAGCGTGTTTAGAAATCAACTAACAACTATTAACAACAACAAATGCCTGATTATCAACAAAGATACGGAGTATGGGCAAATCTGTCCGAATCTCGAACTAAAGGACAATTGTAGAAAACTAAAAGTCGAAATCCGATTCACTTTGCAAAGCCTCGACACCACTACTATTCTACCCAAACTGATACTCGAAAAGAAAGGCAAACAAAACTATTATCTAGCCGTTCCAACAAATTCGAACAACGACAAAAAACTAAACACTGGCCAGAAAGAAAACTTTGTGCTAAAAACGACTGTTGAATTTGAACAAAACACTGATGGTGAAGTGTTTAAAATATACCTTTGGAACAGCCAGCACTCCTCAATGCTTTACGACAATCTGTATGTCAACATCAATCAATTGAGCGATAAGTAATCTTAGGCCTACCTGATTATTTACCGTCAAACGAAACCTTTATGTTCTTAAGTTTGAGCACGTTATCGTTAGTATAATGCCAATCGTCGGTTGCAGTTTTAATATAAACTGAAATGTCGGCTAAAGGTACATTATCCACGTCAAACTCTTTTGATATCAATAGTTTATACCACTTTCCCGCATCGATTTTTTCTTCAACTAGGAAACTGGTAATGTGCTCGCCAAAAACTTGTTTGTTGCGGCCACTACACTCAAAAAACAATTTCATCTGCTTGTCTTTGTACAAATTACCTTCGATGCTAATATCAGCAGAAAAAACGACTCGCAACCGCGATACCGACCTTGGCAGGAAAATTGGCTTGTCCATAATCAGTGGAAACTTTCGTGGCTCAATCTTGCTCGGCGGTTCCGGCTGCGCATGACATTCAATCGGAGCCACTGAGTCAACCGACAGATTAGCATAATTGCCACGGTCATAAATCGGGGAATGAATCAGTCTGTCGTTCAAATAGATATAATTGTTGACCTGCTTGAACATATCGAGTTTGCCAATAATCTTTACCCTAACTTGCTCATCGTTGCACATTGTGAAATTCAAACTCGAATCGATTTCATAAACAGCATCTTTCTCTTTGAAATAGAAATATTTATCGTAAAGAATCTCACCAATGTCGTGGGCGTAATCCATCGGCATAAACCGACAATTACTACGGAAATGGCGGCAAGTATCAAGTCCTCGCCCCGCCCAACTCTCGGTTTCGGGAACAGAAACTCCATAATTGTTATGCAACAATGCCAATATTGACGGCACAACATCAAGATGAGTCACAACTGCCGTGAAATCAGCAGTATGCGTCAATAGCGGAGAATAAATTATCAACGGAACATGATAAAAACCCAATCTGTTTTTCGAATCGATTTCGGCCGAATGGTCGCCCGTAATCACAAATATTGTATTCTGATAATCAGAGCGTTGCCGATACAACTCAAACAATTTCGACAGAGCATAATCGGAATAAACAACTGATGCTATCCTGCGAGAATTACTACGTTGAGCCGCTTGCGACGCCTTAGGCAACATGCCAATCATCGAGTCAACCGATGCCATAATTTCATCAAAATGCGGAGTATTCTCGCTAAGGTTGTCGTGAGCCGAAATGGTCACATAAAGATTGAACATCGGCCTACGTGCCTGGGCATCAATCACATCCATACTTCGACTGAACAGAAACTCATCATGATAGCCCCAATATGTTCCCCAACCGCTACCATCGCGACTGAAACATTCATCGCGAAAGTCAGTTGACATATAATCAATGTGTTGCGCCATGAGATACTCCATCACACAATCGAAAGCAAAATCACTGGCATAAAAAGCATTTGTCTGATAGCCAGCATTTTTTAAGACAGATATAAGGCTATTGTGGTTGGGCATATTGCCAAATTGGAAACCGCGCGGCCCGTGCGGAACCGAGCCTGTGAGAGCCGGAACCGCGCCGAAACTGCGCTTGGTGGTCGCCAGACAATTCCGCCAATAAAGACTGTGAGCCGCCAGCGAATCGAGAAAAGGTGTGTAACTTACACTCGAGCCATTTGGCCCAGACCATTCTCGCCCAAGCGATTCAACCACAACAAACACCACATTGGGCGCGATGCTATCGGCAGCAAAAAACGGCGACAGAGTGTTCTCTGCATCAACAAGTTTGCGTTCAAGCGGATAAGTAACATCTTCAATCCTGCGCTCGGGAAATTCTGCCACAAAATTTCGCAAAAGCGTTGTATCTGTGGCAATTCCGACAGTCAAATCAACCGACGCCTTATGATTGAAACCGTATAACGCACAATTGCGCAGCAGATACAAACTTTTATTGGTGATATAATTTTGAACAGAGGGATTGTCGGATTTCCGCTCGATGCGCGGCAACTTGCCTACAATGAGAATCGACAAAAACAAAAACAAAGCCACAACAGGCGTTACAAGCAACGGCATCCGACAACGGCAGATTCGCTTTACGAGCATCGGCGCAACCGCTATAAACGCAAGGCCTGCAAGCAAATAGAGCCAGAGCATATTTCCAACCGATGCCTTGACCGTGTTAACCATCTCGCCCAACGGTCGCAGCAGAATCTCATCGCCTAAAAGCACGCCACTTTTTGCTGCAAAAAAATCGAGTCCGATTTCGGTCAGAGCCAAAATTCCGACGACAACCGAGGTCACCGCTAGAGCACAACGCCTACTGGCAAAAAACAACACTGTGTAAAGCGCAAGAATACCCGTCAGAACAACTCCGCACGAAACCAAATTATGCAGCACCGACCAGCAAAAAATGCCGAATCCCGCGTTGCCTGCCGATAAAACCATGATGGTATCGACCAAGTGCAAGACCATCACGACAGCAACATAACACACTGCTATCCAACAAAATGGCGATGCAAAATCGTGTAATTTTTGTTTCATGACAACATGTAACTACAAGACACAAAATTATAAAAGTGCATGGTGTTATCAATGGTGATTCGGCGGTAGAAAAATCATCATTTATAGTGATTTTTCCATCCTAATCAACCTAAAATCAAAACCTAAATCCCCACTAATAGCGATTGCCAGTTTCAAACAATACTTGCACTTTTGCTGAAATAAGCAAGAGACAATATGTTACAGCGACATTTACTATCCGCATTTCTATCTTTTCAAACATTTTAGCATTACCTTTGCCATCCTATGAAAGCGTTGAAAATAACAATCATCACCGCATACATTGCGGTGTTGGCAGTGATGGCGGCAGCAACAGTGGTTGAAAAACTGTTCGGGACGCCGTTTGTTTCAGAAAATATTTATGGTTCAGTTTGGTTTTCAGCCATTTGGACGGCATTAGCCATTGCAGGAACAATCTACATTTTCCGTCAGCGGATGTTTGCACGACCAGTGCGTTTTGTGCTTCATCTGGCGCTCGTGACAATCCTTACTGGCGCGCTCACCACTCACATTTTCGGCCTTCAAGGCACCACTCACGTGCGGTTGGACGAGCCTGCCAACATGGCCATCGCTTCCAATGGCGGCCAGTTCATCAAACTGCCGTTCAGCATTGAGTTAAATAGTTTTGAGATAGAGACTTACCCTGGCACTCAATCGCCGATGGACTATGTAAGCCGCATCACATTCAAAACCGATAGCGACAGCACAACTGCTTCAGTATCAATGAACAAGATTGCCGAATACCGCAACTGGCGCTTCTACCAATCAGGCTACGACCCCGACGGCTACGGCACCTATCTGTCCGTGTCACACGACCCTGCGGGCATCGGCATCACCTATGTCGGCTATGCGCTGCTTTTCCTATCGATGATTCTGATGCTTTTGTTGCCTGGCGAAGGGTTTCGCCAGACACTCAAACGACTGGCAAACAGCAAATTAACGCTTGCCGCGATGATATTTTCTACACTTTTGCCCCTTTCGGCAATGGCAGGCAC
>JAEEGJ010003497.1_pt1 | contig 60038 bp, 46 predicted proteins | sample 8958761 | NCBI WGS metagenome assembly JAEEGJ01 (sample SAMN16246546, study PRJNA631951) | gut metagenome | biome: gut microbiome; feature: rumen; material: RS-attached | host: Bos | place: Iran: Karaj | collected 2018-10 | reverse complement strand
GCACAGGGCAATCAGAAAGGCCTCATTCAGGAAGAAGGGTTTTCCGGAGAACTCTACTCCCAGGGCGGGAAGTGCTATGGCAGATTCATCTCCTATGATTTCTCCGTTTTTGAGATCAAAGAAGATTATCTCAAAGAGATCGATATCCAGAGTTGCAGATTTGTAGGAGATAAGATACCGATTAAGACCAGTGGAATGCTGATCAACTCTGCTGACGGGACCTTTGTTTATTCCCAGAACGGCTTGAAAAAGATGGATCTGACCGATCCGGAAAAATCGGTTGAGATGTTTTCCTGGAGTGATACGGATTATGATCCCACCAGTGTTCTGCGACGGGTAAAGGTCGTCTCTGACTGCGAATTTTGTTTTTTCGCCTTGAAGGAAGAAGTTGCATCAGATGGTTCTTACAATGTGCGTCCGCATATCCTCCATGCCGTTCGTGCCGCGAAGAATCCGTATGCGGGCAGGACACGTCTGTGTGTCGGCGAATTCTTGGATGCGATCAACCGTGAGCTGGTGATCCGTTATAACACGGACCCATCCTCTACGTGTCGCATCATCCTCTACGATTATTCTGTCGATGTAGGAAGCGGCGGTTTCATGAATAACGAGGCAGATCTGTCAGATAGAGTATATCTCGACATAATCTCAGGAGACGGACCGGATATGCTTGCCGGTTTTTCGCGGTATGCCCAGTTCAACTCGGATAAAGTTCTTCTGGATCTGAATCCCCTGATCGATGCAACGGATGGAACAGGACTGGACCGAAACCAGTACTTCGATAACATCATCCGGGCACAGGAAGTCGGCGGGAAACTCTATCAGCTTCCGGTAGAGTTCGAGTTATATGGTCTTCTCGGGAATAAGAAACTGGTCGGTGATGCGAAGCCGCGTTCTTATGATGAATTCATGAAAGAGATGGATGCGCTGCCTTCTGATGCAAGCGTGATGTATCAGACCGATGATAAAGAGTTTCTCCAGATGTTTATCGGTGAGTGCGGCGAGAACTTCATCGACTATTCCGAACAGACCGTGAACTTTGACAGTGATGAATTCAAGAAGGTTCTGGAGATCGTAAAGAAGTATGGCATCCGGAACCTGAATCGCATGGAGGACTATCGGGATGATATGGCCCTCTTTATGGATGATAAGCTCGCATGGTATAGCATGTATATGTTCTGTCTCCGTGATTACGGAAGCTATCTGGCGAGGTTTGGAGACAACGTCACTTTCTCCGGTTTCCCGGGAAACAACGGGAACGGAGTAGTCGCAAACGTCGATACATCCATCGGTATCTCCGCCTATTCGAAAAATAGTAAAGAAGCATGGGAATTCATACGGTATATCCTCGCAAATACAGTGACAGATGACCTTAACGGGGCATTGAGGATCCCACTTTCGCGTTCGGGACTCGACCAGCTCAACCAGGCGCTGATCGCCGATAGTGAAGAGAAACTGAAGACCTGGAATCAGGATCCCGGGATGCAGCACCCGGATAAGTTAACTCCCGAAATGGCGGAAGCGTTTGTTTCCATCGTAGAGAGCGTGACGACTGTGCGGAAGACAGACCCTGCCGTACTGCTTATAATCTACGAGGAAGCACCTGCGTATTTGCTCGGGCAGAAAAGCGTCGACGATGTAGCGGATATCATCCAGAACAGATGCAAAATCATCGTTCAGGAGCGCGGCTGATTGTGTGATTCTACTCTGAAAGCGCTTGCGAGAGTATTCTGGAGTCTGCAATTATGCGTAATTCTCCTCTATATATAGTTGTATTCTCTTATATAATGTATCTGCTATCTGTTCCGGCTGTCGGCCTTGAGCGTAATATGAATTGATTTCATCTCGAATGATGCTGGAAATACCCCAGTCATGAATATATATGCGATCCACTGAATTAATCACCTCGATATAATCGTCAACCATCCACTGTTCTGCCGGTTTAAGCCCAGTACTCTTTGTTCTGTAGAACCCGGTCACCAGGCTATTCATAGCGGGATCTGTAATCTCCTCAGGATGCAAAAACGCTTTTGTTGTCATATCTAAAACGCTCTGTCGAACGGGTATCGACTGATTCAGTGCTACAGTCTTCTGAACCTCTTCCGAGAACATGTATTTTATAAATTCCCAACAGATCTCGGGATTTTTCGATGAAGTAGAGACTGCAACAAGTCCTTTGGGCTCGGCTATTCTCAGGGTTGTTTCTGCCGAAGGATAGCCAACATACACAAGACTTTCACCTACAGTCTTTTCCATATTTTCAAAAGACTCAAATTCTCCGATCGAACTAAAGCAAAGAAGCGCTTCACCATCTCTCAAATCGCTTTCTGAAGCAGGCATGAACTCAAATGGATAAGTTCCAGTCGAAACTGCTTGCTGAATCAAGGCGGTAAGATCTTCCACAGATAATCTTGATGCAGTTTCTCCTGAAGAGAATAGATCCATATAGTTATATCCTAGAACACACGACATCAAATCGATCGCATCATCTGTACCGTTGAAGAGAAGATCTTTATCTTGGGAGTATTGAACCATGCCGGGAAAGCTCATGTCATCTATTTCATCAAAGTCACGCTTCAGCATCCAATACCCATTCAAACGGTAGGAAGAGAACATCTGATAACAGTGATCCTCTTGATCAAACATCAAGCGCCTTCCCGCTTCGGTAAAGTCATCGAGGGAAAAAGAAGAATCATTCTGAATATATGGGTTCAAATCAGCAACTAAGCCATTTCTTCCCCAATACTCATAATCGAAATCATCTCCATAATATATGTCCGGAGTATGTCCATCATGAAAATACTTCATCAGGCGAAGTTGTTCCTGTCTCGCATCTGACCCGGAATCAAGAAACCGTCCTGTGTAATCATCCACTTCAATCTTGTATTCTGTGTTGGTCGTGTTAAATTCATAAATTGCCCATCCTAATGGCAAATCATCATATATACCAAATCCACCAAGAACAATTTTCTCTCGAGCATAGTTTTTCTTCTCGGGATTGTACGAGAAAAGGAGTATTTCGGCAGTTCCGTCCCCATACACATATCGTTTTGCAAAATGTTCATCATCCAGTGCATAGTACCAAGGCTGCTGATGAAGCATTTTCTTTTCCGGACGTATGTCGATGTCACTCCATTTGGCAAGTGTCAGAACTTGCTTGTTGGTACAATCGATCCTATACTCGCCACTGGACGTAAAATACCTATTTCCGTAGGTTTCTCGGGCAAAACTCATACCTGCATCTTTTCCGGAGATAACTTTCTCAACACTCCCACTTGCAAAATCAATAGAATAATAGTTAAACTCGCATTCTGAGGTCTCTTCGACAGCGAAGAACCTGCCATTTTCCTCGAAAACTCCATTTCCATCCACAGGTGTACTGAACGAAATTGCGATCTTATTCTCAAAATCGCCATTGGTCGAGTACTTTTCAACTCTTCCGGCTCCTTCAACAACAAATCCGTTACTACAAGATACTATGGACTTTGCCTGAAAATCCAATTGTGTATCTCTGATAAAGTCTCCATTGGTCTTGTTAAGAAATACGAGTGAAGGCAGAGGATCGGACGAAGGGGATTGATTACTGTTTTTAGCCTGCAGGTCTTCAATACTGTATCCTAGAAAAACATATGATTCTCCCACAACAGCATCTGGCACTTGTGCTCCGGATATCTCAAGTGTTGACACAAGCTTGCCCTTTTCATCAACTCGATAGATATCCGTGATCTGTTCCTGAATTACATTTTTACTGTCGACTTTAGTATAAAGTGCAACTACACAGAACTGATCCCTATCAAGAAGGATCTTCTTAAAATCCATCCCGTAACCGTCTTTCACAGGCAATTCAAAAAAGGTGCAATCATATCCCCCCTTGCTTTCTAAGGGTTTTGTTTTTCCGTCCTTACAAGAAGAGCATAAGGAAATAAGCATGCTCAGCATAACCAGGCATGCTAAAAGTCTGGTATAATGCAGTCGATTTGTCTTTTTTTTACTAAATATCATGTCCATATAAAAACGGATAATACTCTTCATCTGCCGGTCCGTGCGTTTTGGAATACAATGATTCCCCGGTCAGGGCGTTAATGTATACGGTGTATCTGTACATATCAGATGTTTTCGCCTTGGAAGAATCCTCCTTCAAGGCATCCACCCGCTTAACAAGAAGCGAGAATTCCCATACCGGCACAAGTATAAATTCTTCATCTTCTTTATAAATCCATCTTTCGCCGGAGCTTATCATTTGGGCACCGGGATGTTCTCGAAGACGCATATATCGAAGTTCGGCAGAATAAACCTCATAAGATACGCCGGCTATACGCTTCATATCGTAGTTTATAGCATCAGGAATACTCTCAAAGCAATCCTCTACCGGTACAATCTTGCCTTGGTCAACAAGTATTTCTTTTATCTTGTGAATAGTGTCATCTAAATAGATGATAGTCTCGCCATTTGTATACTGAAGCAGGTGATCAGGCGCAATATAATGAGCAGGTTTTACAACTCCTTCCCACTCATATGTCGGATACTCTGAACTTGTCAATCCGATACCATACTGCCCAGAATAGAATTCAGATGTAATCCCACACGGAATCCCATCCACACAAGAGCTGATGTAATACACCGTGGCTTGAGGTATCTTCATTTTCTTTGTAAAGCTAAACTCTACATCCCAAGGGTAATCATATAGATCCATATTATAGGCAAATATACTTTCGTCCGAAGACAGGTCAATAACACTAGAAGGAATCTTTTCCACACCCGGAATCTTTCCTACTGAAGACCTCTCAAAATTCAGAATATTATTTTTAGCTTTGGAAAAAGATAACGAACTGCACGTCGTAATATAGTTATCCATTTCGGAAGGATCATCCGGCCTTTCTTCCGGAGCCGAATAATAGGTCCGGCCATAACACCAGGCAAGGCTGATATAACTTCGTGTCCACGTATCATTCCCTTCCCACTCTTTAGTCGGATAATTCAGATTTACTTTGTAGACACTTGCAGTGCTTTTATCATGGTCAAGAACAGTAAACTTGTCACTTATATAAATCGGTAACGTATCATCGATCCTCGATGGATCCGAAGATTCCGTCGAAGATACAGTAGCAGAATCGACTGATTGAAGCGTACTCTCGACGGAAGATGAAGATATATCAGCAGTGCTATCGCCTGATACGATAGCACTGCTTTCAAGTTGCCGAGACGAAGTCTGATTCTTTGAACAGCCTACAAGACAAAGAATCAACAGAAGTGCCAAAAGTGTAAGCTTAACTCTTTTCACAGCAACGCCCTCTTCTCATGCATGCCAAACAAAGCATGCTGTACATGAATCACTCACATTTGAATTCGACTTCAACTTATATACATCATTCAATTTGCCAAAATTTTCCCAATAACTATAATAGTATCCATTCCCGTTTGTTGAAAAGGACGCGAGATGTCCAGCGGCAGTCAGATTAGTACCTACTGACTTATATGCCCTCGCATGAATCAGTGCTCCACCGTATGGCATCTCATTCATCGGCTTGGAACTAAACTTAAATCTATCTAGTTTTACATAGTACGTAGAATGATTAGATGAACCAACGATAGTATCTGTCTCAGACGAAAAACCACTTCCTCCAGAAGAAAAACTAATGTAACTGTATTGAGCATTAACTTTCTGAGGGAAAACATTCAAAGCAAATATAGTAACCATGCAAATAAAAAGAGAAATAAAACGTTTCATAAAACACGCTCCTTTCGAAGAAAAGCATTTAGACGCATTTAAATCCATAAGTACATGTTGCGATAGAGATCTCTAATTGGGATACTATCAAGGAGGATTCTTCATGTCAACAAAAAAGCCTTGAGCAAAAAAAGCCATTTTCTGTCATTTTTGCTCAAGGCCTGATATTACGGAGTTTCGGCTATTAAATCGGATGTATTTTCTCAGTCGCCCGATGGATCATCTCCTCCGCCATGCCTTTATAGAGCTGGCAGAAGCGGATAATATGGGCTTCCACATTTGACTCCATCTTCTGATTGAGCCACTCGATCGCAAGTCCGAAGCATTCACAGCGGTAGAAACGGAGGATGATCTCCGCATCGGACGGAGCGATCACCACATCGTGGAAAAGTGTTTTTGCATAGGTGGTAACGACGTAGTCGCATACCTTCCAAAGATACTGCTCAAAGACATCGCGGCTGACGGAATTATAGATATGAAGGATCGCGCGGCGATTCTGCTCGCAGAAAGAAATGGCGGCCCGGAGCGCCGTCTCGATCGAATCGATCGTATCGTACTTTTCTATGATCGTATCTGCCTCATCCTTCACCATCTCCTCGACCAGGGACGGCAGATCCTGATAGTAGTAATAGAAAGAATTTCTGTTGATGCCGCACTTTTCGACGATCATCTTGACCGTGATACTGGACATCGGGAGCTCCTCAAGAAGTTCCACAAACGTCTTCTTGATGGCATCTTTCATGAAACTCGGCATAAGCGTCATTGCTCCTTCCCTTCATACTAGATACGCCGTACCTATTATACCCCATCCGTACAAACTTGAATGCGCAATATCCAGCAAGGTAAAATCCGGGTAACGCGTCTTCCCGTTGCGAAGTACGACAGGACACTCATATTTGTATGGGATCCCTAGCTCAAAAGTTTATATGAGTAGTTTTGTGACTTTTTTGAAAAGAAAGGCCCTGCATCTGATATTCAGACACAGGGCGCCAAATGGTAAAAAAGCTAAGGTTTGTATATCACATCGTTTTCAGATCTATCCCCATTGCCAGAAGGATATTCTCCACATTCTTTACATGGTCTGTATCTAAGGCTTCCATGGAAAAGGAGATTGTATCGTTATAGCCTAGCACAAACAGAGCATCACTCCCTTCCGGAATCTTGCAGTAGTATGCCTCAAGGAAAAAAGCACCTTCTTCTTTCTTGATTTCCTTTACAACAAGATCCTCTTCATACCATCCGCCATAGTCCAGTGTCTCTTGAACCGCGGCCTTTGCAGATTCTGCATCACTATATACCCGGAAAAGAATATGTACTGACTTCGTGCCATAGACGCGGACCGTATTCTTTTCTCCTGCATCACGTTCTGTTACCGGTTCGATAGAATCTTTACACGCTTCGAGGAAAGCTTCTTCCATCTCTTTTGCAGTTTTAATTGCTACAGGCTCCTGACTCGAAGGCTCGGTCGCACTCTCCGATGATTCGGACGTGCTATCTTCCGACATAGACGACGTCTCATCTGACTCCGAGGAACTCTCCTCTGATACTGATGCAGTCGTTTCAGATACAGTAGCAGAGGATTCCGTATCCTTTTTTGATCCTTTACATCCACATGCCATTGCAATTGCAGAGACAACTGCAAATATCATAATCAGCTTCGTTTTTTTCATAGTCCCATTTCTCCTTATACTTAAAAAATTATATGTCTGTCTCCTGAAGATAGAGTGTTACTCTTCTTTGAATCATATCAACTACATGTTCAGCGGTGTTATCTCCGGAATAGTAGGCGGCCGCCTCTTCGAGGCATATATCGACGATCGATTGAGAACCGTGGAGATAGTGGTCTCCCCGCTTTATAATATTGCGATACATGTCCAGGTATTCTTCTTTCGTGTACATTAACCTATATGCGCCGCTATTCTCGACAAAATCATAATCTTGCTGCATTTTCTCTTCATTATATTTCCGATTTACCGAGATTCCTTGATTTAGCTGCTTACTTTTCGATTGGAAAGATTCTCCAACTGCATATTTTATTATTTCACTGGCAAGGTCAGGTTGTGAAGTTGAGGCAGATATCGCTAATAAACAATACGGCACCACATGAAGAGATCCATTTTCATTCGGGAATCCGACTATGACATGATCCTGGGACATAAACAGTGACCCCAGCGAAACTATATCCGCCCAATCCAGCATGTAAATACCATTATCCAGATCCGTAGATACATAGTCATCCCAGTTGCTTTTACATCCGAAATCTTTCGTCCATTTTAACAGGTTAAGAAAATCCTCACTGTTAAAGTACGCCTTGCCATCTCGGACAAATGTATCTATCTGAGCCATAATCCCGTGTTTCAGAAGATACTGTTTTGAAAAGATAGTCTGAATTCCGGAATAATCAGGGTACTTCTTTGCACTTCGATAAAAATCCTCATATGTCCAGATATAGGGATTCTCCACATATTTCTCAGAAGCACAGAAGCCGATAATATCGAAGTAGAGGCAGGCACAGTATGGTGTTTCCGCCCCCATGGTGATCTTATCGACATAGTACTCCTCTTCATCGAGCGTGGAAATCAGCGGTGTCATATCTATTAAATAGCCCAGCCTTCCCAACTCATCTAATCCGGCATCGGCATATTGATCAAAATACATATCCGGCGCCGTTCCATTCGCCAGATCCAGACTGATAATCGTATTGATCTCATTTCGTGCCTGTGCCCAGTTCTCTTCAGTCGCATTGATTTCATTTTTATAATCCCGCAAAATGAATTTGACTTCCGGATGCAGAAGATTCATCTCCTGAACAAGCTGCTCTACACAACTTCCTTCCAGATTATATCCCGCTATCACAAACTCTTCTTTTTTCTTCAGATCCTGCTTTTCTGCCGGACTCAAGTGATACCAAACAAGCATCTCATCGTTCAACTGCTTCGTGATTAACTCGAGTTCACCGTTCTCACGGAATCTCAGATCTTGAATAGATCCCCATACAGAAACGTCCTCCCAGGCAAGGGATACAGGTTCAGTGATGTCCAGACAGGTAATGCCGGTTGTCGTAACTCCGAATAAGTGTTCACCATGAGAAAATAGAGACCTGAAGACCGGCGTTTGAATAGCGGTTTCCGTCCATTTTGTACTCTTTTCATCTAAACGGAACAGAACCGTCCCACCATCTTTTCCGATGCCAACACATGTCCACTGTCCTTTATGGAAGATCACATTTGACTCAGCCATCTCAGGAAGTTCGATTGTTTCCCGGATATTTCCGTCTTCTGTTAAGGAATATATGGAAGAGGTGCCTTGACTATAGACAATTAGAGCTAATCTACCATCTTCGCTTGTCATAATATCCCGGATCGACATCATCTCCGGATTAGCATCCAACTGAATATGCTTGACCAGGCCACTATCGGATCGAATCATATCCAAGTAATACTTCTGTTCGCCCGTAGCATTATCCGCCTGTAAGGTTATCATCCAGCAGTCGTTTCCTTGGCATCGCATTATCCGGTTTCGAAGTGATGTTCCACATTCTTTATTCAAATCGAATTCTTTTATAGTTTTCCCGTTCTCATCCAGAAATAGCAATTTATTGTCCGGAGTAAGAACATTGCCCTGTTCATCAATCGGGAAGAGAGGATATTTCTTTCCTACGTCATCCCCAAGGTTCGGAATACACTGCTCTGCTCTCAATTTGGAATACATCTCAGACTCAAAAAAGGTCTGAACAATTAAGCCGTTATCTGCAAAATCCGCCCTGTACTCATTGGGAATGGAAAGAATCTTATTCTCTGTTAAGTAATATGGGAAGAGAGGAGAGACAGAAGCATCTTCTTTAGATGACTTTTTCTTGCATGCGCTACATAATAATACACTCATCACTAGCGATAAAGAAAGTACAGATCCGAACAATTTCTTTACACTTATCATTCTGTCTCCCCCCCCTTCTTTGATTAGCATGCATATAATACCACAATTGTTTGACTGGTATTGTTCAGTATTCCGTTTTTGTTATCCGGAGTCTCGAAAGAGAATTCAACATTGAAAACCTCACCAAGTTGATTATCAGGAAGAATTACAATGCTTTTTCCTAACACTTTGCTTGAAACTGATTCAGGATATTGTTGTTTAATCGTTTTATAAACCAGATCGCTTGCATCAGGTGATTCAAGTACATCTACAATATCTGCAGTTGCATCTTCCGAGTTCTTATCCATATACTCCTTAAACTCATCTACCATGAATCGTTCAAACCAAACTAGTTCTCCGTCACTGCTATAAATAAGGTCCAGGCCTGCGCACGTAGGTGTATTCTGAATATATCGTCTGAAATGGAAAGCATAGAGTCCGGCAGAATCCGTCGTCTCAGAGGGACGGCTATCATCAACAGCGAGCTGATAATCCTCAACAGAAATGTATTTAGAAGCTATCTCCATTGCTCTTTTCTTGCACTCTTCAATTGAATAATCACCATATTCATCATGGAATAATCGAATCCGGACAACTTCAGTTGTATCTGCTTTCACAGCAAAATCGCCGCCTTCAAAAGTATAAATGTCAGATTCGTAGGTATTAAAATAATCCAGTAATGAATACTGATATTCACCTGAATACTCTTTTCCTTCAAACACAATGCTGCACGTTTGGGGTGCATTTTCCCGAGGATGCATATTACACTGATCATACGTCCAGTACGAGTATTCTTTTACACTATTCGTCGAAGGTATGTCGTCCGAACAAGCACTTGAGAGTATCGCTGCATGAAGCGTACAACTCTTATTCTGCATTGTATCGTCAGTATTATCAGTCCATTGACTATCGGTCATGGGTTGGATGCCATCAGACGTTTTTGCTCCTTTGTTCTTATGAGAACACGCGGAAATGCTTATCACAAGAATAAGAGAGACAAGGAGTATGCTCAATGTCGTCAATAAGGTCACGATCTTTTTCAATGATTTCATATTTCGTGTCACCTCTTTAACTAAATCATTACTCGGATAATTAGTTCAACTTCTTCAATATTACAATCAAGATCGACCTTTATAGTTCGATACTATAGCGCAGATTTAGGAAAGTCAACGAAAATGGCGTGATCAAAAAGGACTCTTTCTGTCATTTCTGCTCGCGCCTTGAAATTACTGCGTTTTGAGCACTAACGGAAAAGCTTCAGCTTATCTAGAATCCGCCCTAATAGCATCCAAAAGTTCCTGTATTGTTACATGTAAGTGTTAACGTGTAATCTTTACTCTGGTTTAAATAAGTTGCTGTTCCACTGATTCTCGCATACGATTTTGTAGCAGAGGTATTCCCGCTAGTAATTGATGGAGTACTATTCCAAAACGATAAAAAACCTCTTGTAAACGACCCATCAGATGTTATACAAGTGCACCACCCGATCGTATACATAAAAGTACCTTCCACTCGTATCGTAAAAATCTTATTTCCACTTTGATTGAAATACTCCTTACTTGCACTGTTTGATGTCGTTACCTCTCCCGATGCAATCAATCGGTCCATTTTCATAACGATGACACTTTCAATCTCGCGATCCACATCAATCTTGAAAAAATCCCAGCCCAAGTCAGGATCAAGTTCTTCTTCCGAGATATTACAGTAGGTGGCCAATATCTCATTAAACTCCGTTTGTGTTCTAATCTCATGGGTTTCACAATAATCCAGCAAATTGAAAGGCTGCTCATCAGATGCTCGAACCATAATCATATTCCCACAAAGGGTCATAACAACTAGTAGTATCCCTATTATTTTTCTAACAGATCTTCTTGTCATTTGTCTCATCCTCCTAATTGTGGTTTTTTTGTTCCATTTACTATGATCCCCGTCTCATTATCCAGAACGGCAGGTCCTTCAATTCCTCCATTGGAGCCAAGAGTATTCCGCCTGTGAATTAGTCCCATTGCAAGTAGAATAAGAAGAATAACTCCAACGATTACAGTAATCTTTAAAGATCTTCGTTCCTTCTGAATCTGCTTTATCTTCCTCAATCTCGATTCTTCATCATCAAGGAGTTTCATTTTAATCCGAAGAATATTATGAGAAGCCTCTTGAATATTCTGATGGATATCCATCAATCCTTTCTCCTCTTTGGAGGAAGATAACAGTTCTTCCTCCTTAGGCTGACACAGATCATCAGAAGAAACTCCGAAGATAAGAGCTAACTCCTCTATTTCGCTCTCATTGGGCGTAGCATCGCCGGTTTCCCAACGGGAAACCATCTGTCTTGATTTTCCAAGACGGTTCGCCAGTTCTTTCTGGCTCATTCTACAGATCTGTCTGTACTTTTTTATCTCTTCTCCAAGCATGTTCTTCAACCTTACAATCATTTATTAAATGGTGAGTAAATAGAGTTTAAACACCAATCCAGATAATAAATTGCGACCATTGCAATCGCTATTACTATAAAGAGGATAATGATTCTCTTCTTCTTTTTCCTGATTCTTCGAAGTTCCTTATCGAGAAGATCATCCTGCTCTTTAGATTTGTAACTTCCCAGATCTTCAATTTCAGAGGACACGTGCTGTACTCTGTCTGCTATAGTATCGTATAGATATGCATCTTCCGCCTTCGGCTCTTCACTCTCTTGATTCCGGGTGTACAATTGCTCTCTTGAAACTCCAAGAGCTTCTGCAAGAATGTCTATGAACTCCTCCGATGGAACAGTTTCGTTTATCTCCCATCTTCCGATCGTTTTTGGCGAAACATGAACTATTTCCGCTAATTCTTTCCGTGATATATTACGTTGAATTCTGTAAAAGTGAATATTCTCCCCTAAAGATGTCATGCCAGTTTCCTTTAGTCTTTTCTTCCATTTACGGCCAGTTGAACAGAAATGTCAAGAGAAAACCATTGAGCAGAAATGTCATTTTCTGACATTTCTGCTCAAGGCCTGATATCACGTTGTTTCCGACACCTAAATTCAGAGTGGCGGGAGACGTACGGATGTCTTCGTGTCCAAGTTGCTCACCGGTCTTATACTGTCTCCACCGTGCCGAGGAATACCGGAAGTCCGGTGTCCTTATCAACGATCGCATATGCGTACGGGCGGTCGCAGGTCACGTATCTGGCCGGGTCCGGCTCCGCGATGCACTTCTCGGTCATAACGACCGCGGTAGCCGCTGCTGCTTTAGTACCCTTGCGGTCTACCTCGATATATGTCTTATGAATGACATCCGAGATATACACATCCTTTTTTGTCATGTTTGAAAAATCTGCGGCCGTATCACTGAACGCATCCTTCATACCCATGTCGCTCAGGATCGCGGGCAGGTGGATATCATATTCGCTCTTAAACTCCGGCATGACAGTATATACTTCCATGGAGTCATCCTGACTGTTCCAGAACTCCCAGTATTCTTCCGGTGTCAGGTTAGCGATGAATTCGTTGATATCTACATTCTCGTCTTCCGGAAGGATCGTCATAAACGTAAACTTCCCGTCATCGTAATCCTTAAGGAAACCAATGGCCTTACCATTACTCAAGTAAGTGGACTCTTCACCGCTTAAGTACATGACCTTCTGCTCTTCGCCTTTCCCGTTACGGAAGGTGCCTTCATACACGCTGTCTTCCGCATAGGAAGTCTCCCACTTGCCGTCAAATGCGATGGCATTTACAAGGACCATCAGATCATTGTCCGTCAGCTGCTCGAGCAGATTATGGATCCTGTCCTCTGTCTGCTCTTCGACCCACTTGTTGATCGTCTCGACTGCGCCCTGTCCAAACTCCAGCGTGCCGACCTCAGCTCCGAAGTTCTCCCTTACGTACTTCAGGAAATCCTCATATACGCTGTCAGCTTTATTCTGGTTGATCCATACCGAGTTTGCGATCTTCAGGCTATCATTCTTCAGCGAATTCATGTGATTCACCGCGAAACCAAATGCAGTCGGCTCGTCTACTCCCGGAACCATCGTATTCATCATCTGGCTCAGGGTATTTCCATTCGCACCCGCCGCAGTCATATTCATCGCGAAAAGCACTGAGTCCGGAGAGATCAGTACATTCTCTCCCTTCGCATCCTGTGCGCAGCGCTTCATCATCTCGAAGATAAACTTCGAGTATGCCATATTCAGTTCATCCTGGGACATGCTCTCTTTTCCGGACATTGCCGTGGCGAGCTCGAAGACTGCCTGCTGTCCGTTATCTCTTTTGACTGATGTCACGGGGATGTTGCTCTTCTTATTATTTGATCCGAAAGCGGATCCTCCGTTTGTTTTCTTTGCACATCCTGTTCCCATCGATAAGAGGATCGATGTGGTCATTAATCCGGCTACGACTTTCTTCGTCTTCATTTTCTTATTCCTCACTTTTTTCGTGTAATTATTTTTCGTGCTTTGCAAAACCTGATCTGCAAATTAGACGACAGAAATACCGGATGCGTTGCAAAAAAATAATTTCGAAAGGAAGATTCTCATGGGAGACCTCATCTCGCGGAGTGCTTTTCTATTGTGGTAAAATACCCTTGAATCCATGTCTGATTAGGGGAGATCACATGCACTACGATTGTCTGATCATTGACGATGAGAAGATCCTCGCGGATAATACCTGCGAGTACTTCAATATGTTTGAAGTCAAAACAAAAGCCGTTTACAGCAAGGCAGAGGCGCTCACTTTTCTCGAAGAGAATGACACCTCTTTGATCCTTCTCGACATCAATCTCGGGGATGGTTCCGGATTCGAGCTGTGTAAGCATATCCGTTCCACTCTCAATATCCCGATCCTTTTCGTTTCTGCGAGAAATACCGATGACGATAAGATCATCGCGCTCAATATCGGCGGCGACGACTATGTTGAAAAGCCGTATTCGCTCGGCGTTCTTCTGGCCAAAGTGAAGGTCATGCTCCGACGCTTCGGGTCTATCTCTGAGAAGGAAACATCGGACACTTTTGAGGACGGCTCTCTCCTGATCGATAAGAAAAACAAGCTCGTAACTCTCGATGGTGAACCGAAGAAGCTCACCAGCATGGAGTTCACGCTTCTTCTCTATCTTGTGGAGAACCCGGACCGCCTGATTACGAAAGCAGAGCTTTTCGATAACGTGTGGAAAGATAAGTTCACCTCTGACGGCACGCTCAATGTACACATCCGAAAGCTCAGAGAAGCGATCGAGGAAGACCCGAAGAATCCTTCGCGCATCCAGACCGTATGGAAAGAAGGATATAAATACGTCACAGGAGCAGGCAGATGAGAAAGAAGCGTTTTCTGATCCTTATCCTTCTGACATTTCTCCTCGAGGGTCTGATCACCGGCTTCTTCCTTTTCCGCTCGCAGGATACGAAGCAGGACACAGTCGCCATCAATGACTGCGTAAAAGTGATCGAAGAAAACTATGGTCAGGAGGACAAATACCTCAGAACTCCTTCCTATTCCCTGATCGATAACGATGGAAAACTGCTCTATAAAAATGCGGAAGATATCTCCACCAGTGTCAATGAAGCCATCCAAAACAACGACACGATCCTCGACATCAAGCAGGGAGATACGGTCGTCGGAAAAGTGCTTTTCCATAATGATACACAGGAAAGGATCGGGCAGTATCAGAAAGCGATCGCGGTCACGATCATCGCGAGCGCAGTTATTCAGGCGGTCCTCATCATCGCCTATGTGCTGTATCTGAAGCGGACGATCGTAAAGCCGTTCGATGAGCTTTCGCAGTTCGCCGGACGCGTGGCCGGCGGCAATCTCGACATCCCGCTGCCGATGGATAAGAAACACACCTTCGGGGCTTTTACCGAAGCCTTTGACCTGATGCGTACCGAGATCAAGAAATCCCGCGCCGCAGAAAAAGCCGCGAATGACGCGAAGAAAGAGATGGTCGCGAAACTCTCGCACGACATCAAGACCCCGGTCGCCTCGATCAAGTCGGCATCGGAATTCGGATATGAACTGGCCAAAGACGAGAAGGTAAAAGAACGCTTCAACCTCATCAATTTCAAGGCGGACGAGCTCACCGTCCTGGTCGATAACCTCTTCCAGTCGAGTGTACACGATGCGACGGAGATCGCTGTCAATCCGCGCGAGAACGACTCGTCTTCGGTGCGCGAAGCGATCCTGCATGCCGACTATCTCAAGCGCGCAGGCTCCTTTACAATCCCCGAGTGCAAAGTCTTTACTGACAAACTCCGCCTGCAGCAGGCATTTGATAATGTCTTCATCAATTCTTATAAATATGCGGACACGAAGATCCAGGTAGACGCCAAGCTCGAAGGAGAATACCTCAAGGTCGCGGTGCGTGACTTCGGCCCGGGCGTTACCGAGGAAGAGGTCGCCGTACTGAAAGAAAAATACAAGCGCGGCAAGAACAGCGAAGGAAAGGAAGGCGCCGGTATCGGACTGTATCTGACTTCCTATTTCATGAAGGAGATGGACGGGGAGATATTGATCACCAACGAAGACCCAGGGCTTCAGGTTCTGTTCCTGATCCGGACCGTCTAGGGTCGCAGGATCAGTGCTTTTCGAGAGGAAAAAATATAAGCCGGACGATTTAAGAAAGATTTAAGAGTTCCTTAAAGGCAGTTAAGACTTGAAAAAGTATGATAGTGCCATAAGGAGGCGAGAAACGCTATGAATGAGATTATCAAAACACATAAACTTTGCAAAACATTTTCTAACGGAGGCGTACAGCAGCACGTGCTCCGCAACATCGATCTTTCGATCTACGAAGGTGATTTTACCGTAATCATGGGTGCCAGCGGCGCCGGTAAGTCCACTCTTCTTTATGCCCTGTCCGGTATGGACAAGCCGACACTCGGCGACGTTACTTTCGCAGAAAAGAACATCACCAAAGGCACACCGGATGACCTCGCGGTATTCAGAAGAAAGAACTGCGGATTTGTATTCCAACAGACTTACCTCGTAGATTCCATGAGTGTCCTGGATAATGTCCTGGCCGCAGCTCTTCTGGTCGAGAAGAATAAGAAGAAGGCAGCATCCCGTGCCAAGGAAGTCCTAAAGTCCGTCGATATCGACGAAACACTCTGGAATAAATTCCCGACACAGATCAGTGGTGGTGAGGCACAGCGTGTCGGTATCGCAAGAGCTCTTATTAACGAGCCGAAACTGGTCTTCGCCGATGAGCCGACGGGTGCGCTGAACTCCACCACAGGTAAAGATGTTCTCGATGTTCTGACAAAAGCAAATGAAAACGGCCAGTCCATCGTTATGGTTACTCACGATATCACTTCCGCTCGCCGCGGCAACCGTATCCTCTACGTAAAAGATGGTGAGATCGCCGGCGAATGCCAGCTCGGAAAGTACGTCTCCGGCGACAAGGAGCGTCATCTGAAACTTCGTGATTTCTTAGGCGGAATGGGGTGGTAACCATGACAAAAGAAAAACTTCTTGCCGGATCCCATTTCCGTAAGAATAAGGGATCTTCCATCGGCATTTTTATTCTGATGCTGATTGCATCACTTCTTCTTTGCACATCCATGATCCTCTTTACCGATACCTATCCTACGGCAAAGAAAGAAGCCGAGCGCCTCGAAGGCGGCGACGGATTCCTGTACTTTACCAGTGAGGCGATCGACGAAACGGATCTTGCTCTTCAGAGTATCCTTTCTGAAAACACAGCACGCTACGATGTCAGTAAGGCAATTCATTTTAGCCTGATATCCGTTCCTTTCGGAAGTGCAGAACTGGCCGTGCAGCTTCATATCGAGACACCGGATACCATGGCCAAAAAAGAAATGGCAAAAGCGGAAATAGTCTCTGAAGATACTTCGATCACATCCGATTATATTTATCTTCCGTATCAGTTCACATCTGCCGGCGGTTTCTCCATCGGTGATGATTTCGATCTCAAGATCTATAGTGAGACGTATCACCTGAAGGTCAGGGGTTTCCTTAATAGTGTATACGGCGGATGCAATAACGACGGCCTTTTCGAGATGGTCGTTCCTGAGGATATCTATGCGAAGATCCTATCCCATAAAGGAGATGCCGGCGAAAGTACGTTTATACCCTTTGAGCTCAAAGATGGTGTAAAGGTATCGGCTTTCCGCATCCGTCTTATGAATACCATGAAGTCTATGGATCCTTTGGCAGATATCAATCTGGCCACCATCGGAAGTACTCTTTCCGGAAGATCTTTCATGTCCCTGATCATTGCGGGTTCTTTCCTTGCGATCACAGTTATCGTACTGATCGTTGTCATTCTCATGATCGTCAACAGCATCAGTAACTACGTCAAGGAAAACATGAAGACCATCGGTGCTCTTAAGGCCATCGGTTATACCGGCAGAAACATTAAAGTATCCCTTCTTCTGATGTTTTTGACTCTGGCTCTGATCGGAAGCATCCTCGGCATACTGGTATCTTACCTGATCGCAGGTCCGGTCAGCAGCGTAGTTATCGCTCAGATGGGTATACCGTATTCGATCTCTTTCAGCCTGATCAGCACCATAACTGCACTTGTTGCAGTCCTTGGAGTTACGGTCCTCGTCACGTTGCTTTCTCTTCGCAAAATCAACCGCATCCAGCCTATCGTAGCACTTCGTGAAGGAACCGAAAGCCACAGTTTCCGTACTAATCCGGTAAAACTTGAAAAGTCTATCCTGGGCTTAGACGCGAGCCTTTCGCTCAAGACCATGATCCATAACAAGAAGCAGAACATCATCACTTTCTTTGTCATGGGCTTCCTGATCTTCCTTTGCACCATCGCTCTTCTGATGTTCGAAAACTTCAACCGCAATCCGAAACTCAACCTTCTCGTCAGCGAGACCTGTGACGGCCTGATCACTTTTGACAAAGATACGAAAGCCGAAGCAGAGGAGTTTCTTTCGAAGCAGGAAGGCGTAAGCAACATCCGCAGATCTTACATTGATACGGTCTATGTAGGAGAAGAAAACTCCCTTTATCTGGAAGCATTTGATGATCCGGGCAAAAAAGGAAATACAGATGTCTGCTACAAAGGAAGACTCCCGGCCCATGATAACGAGATCAATATCAGCGGTCTTTTTGCCAAGAACGAAGGATATAAGATCGGTGATGAGATCACGATCACGCTGGGCAACAGAAGCGCCACCTACCTTATTACCGGATTTATCCAGACCACGAATAACGGCGGCGGTGAAGGCATCATGACGGAAGCAGGATATGCCAAGCTTGCAGACCTCTCTACGAGATCAGCAAATATCTACTTTGACACTGATAAAGACGAACAGATCGATCCGGTACTAGAGGCCTGCAAAGATAAGTTCGGAGAAGGCGTCACCACCTCTGCCAACTTCCTGGATCTCATCGAAGCGAACATGATCACTTTCCGTGGTATCGCTGCCCTGATGCTGGCCATGGTGATCTCCGTCTCCGTAATGATCATCCTTCTGGTCCTCTTCCTCCTGATCCGCTCCCTGGTATTCAGCAAGAGAAAAGACTACGGCATCTATAAGGCCATCGGTTACACAAGTAAAAGCCTGATCCTTCAGACTGCAGGTTCATTCATGCCGGCGATCATCCTGTCTGTCATCGTTTTCTCGGTCGTCTCCTACTTCGTAGCGAACCCGTACATGCAGCTGATCATGATCAACTTCGGCCTCATGAAGTGCACCTTCGATATCCCGATCCCTGGTCTCGTCGTAATCGGTGCCGCCATGATCCTCATCTCCTTCCTCTTCGCTGTCCTTCAGGCACGCCGAATCAAGAAGGTGGAACCGTACCAGATGCTGGTAGCAGAGTAAGACGCTGCCAGACAGCTCCCTGTCTCTCCGGGGCAATGGGAGAAGCAGATACGAGTGCTTTTCACAAAGAATCATTCATAGCGGAAAAAGCCATAGGGGCGACTCACATGCGAGCCGCCCCTTTCCATTACAACGGATTTCCAGTTTTTTCCAGAATATTTCCACGAAGCAGCCTCGAGCGAGAAAGATTCTGGAAAACAATACGCCTACTCTATGAAAGCTCTGTTTTTTCTCATATATTTCCAGATCCTCCCTGAAACTTGGAAAGAATTTGGAAATCTGAAGGTTCAGGAAGCCTTTCGTGCGTTTTTTCCACCAGATTTCCAAAAAGCATGTTCAGGTGAGAAAGAATTTGGAAAACTGATCGACAATGCACCCTTTTCTCCAGTTTTTCCATCAGATTTCCAAAATCATCCGCGAATCTGGAAATAATCTGGAAAACAGAGCGCCCGTTCGCAAAACCGCATCTATATTCTTCTCAGCGCGTCCCGTCCGCATACTCCACCAGCATCTCGGGGATGTACTGGTAGTGGTGGCTCTTGTAGAGTTTCGATACCGCCGCCGGGGATCCCGGATCGCAGTGCGCGTTGATCCGCTCCGCAAGATGCGCGATGCTCTCCGTGGTCGAATCGCCGCCCTGGAAGTACTCCTGATAATCTTCGTCCTCGTCGGATCCCGCCGTGATAAAAACACTCTTTCCCATCGTCTGGTTTCTCTCGAAATATCCGTAGTCTTTTGCCTGTTCCGGATAGTCGCTCATCTCCCGGGAATACGGCGACCAGAAGGCCGGACTTCCGATGATGTAACAGCCGAAAGGCTGGTTCTCGTAGCGGTCGGAATTGAAGAGCGCATAGTGCGTGAACACACCGCCAAGCGAGTGACCGAAGAGCGTCGAGTTCCCGTAGTCGATCGCATATTTTTCACCAAGATACGGCATCAGGTTATCCGTGATGAAATCGAGGAACTTATTCTTCCCCTCGCAGAACACCGCGGCGCGCTCCATGTTATCGGAATTACTGATGGAATAGTCCTGCCCGATGGAGATCAGGATCTGCGGCTTGGCCCGCCCCGCTTCCATCTCTGAAAGAAGCTTCGCGATATCGTTAAATCTCCAGACTGCATCCGTTAATACGAATGCGGGAAAAGCACTCTTCCCTTCTGTTTCTGCATCTTCCCCGGCTGTCTTCTTCATCGCCTCTTCATATCCTTTTGGCACCGCAACATGCACCACGAAGTCTCTATCCAGTTCATCATCGTGAAGATGATATTCCGTCACCTGATCCCTGATGGCCGCGACCGCGTCCTCATCCAGTTCCCAGGAATAGTCCAGCCCCCTTTGCTTTTCCAGCAACCTCTCGAAACATTCCGATGTCATGTTCAGCGGCAGCCTCTGGTACTGATCCTTTTCCACCGCTTCAAAAACGCGGATGACATCTTTTTCCATCTGATCCGGATCGAAAGCGTCCGAGATGTAGGTATACTGGTATTCCTCTTTCTGATACTCCTTCATCAGATCCGGAAGGATCCGCTTTAGGTCTTCCATGTCCCTGATTTCACTTGGCTCAAATTGCCCGTCTTTGAAAGTGTAGTAAAAGCCGTACACATCGACACATCCGGGGATGATCATGCAGCCGTAATTTCTCCCATCCACAGTAAATCCGCGAATAGACGAGACGCAGTTCGCCTTATACTCCTCCAGTTCTTCCGGCGTCATATAGGAATAATCCTCCGGATGTTCTTCCATATCCCGGAGAAAATCCTCCCGTGTCCACAGTTCGACGTACACACCGTCGCCATACTCGCCCGCTGTCGTCCCTTTTTCCCAGGGCTTATCCAGAAGTCGAAGCGGCCCTTCCGTCACCGATGCCCGCTCCGCATCGCTCATATGATTTTTCAGTGTCTGGATCTTCAGGTTGCTCCCGGTATCCAGGCTCACACTGGCAGCCTGTCCTTCGTCTGAAGCAGGCGCACTGCTTCCTGTACTTTCCTTCTTTTTCCCGCATCCGCAAAAGCACTCTCCCATGACGATAATGCTCAGCGCGGCTGCAATTATCTTTATCCGCTTTTTCATGTTGGAATAACCATCCCTTCGTTGTGTTTGAGATGATGGTACTCTTCGAAAAAGGATCTCTAAGGGAGGTTATATGGATTTTATGTGGAGATGAAAAAAACCGCGCAGATCGGAAATCCCTGCGCGGCTATACGTTAGTTCAATTACGGCCATCAGCTGTTCTTAATAAAGATGCCACAGTTCACCGTTCGGCATGATGTGGATATCTCCCGGGAGGACCTCGATCACATCTCCTGTTTCGATATCGCGGATCACGGTCTCCTCGCGGTAGTCCGGATCCTCGTACCATCGGTTGAAATAGAGGCGTTTTCCCTCCATGTAAAAGAAGCTTTCTTTCTCGGAGATCTTGATGGTATTTTTCTTCGGCCACACAATTTCCAGCGTCCCGTCATTCCCCTGGCGCGTCAGCGTCAGCGGGTGCTCGAAAAGCCGGAGATTAAAGCAGTCTTTCACATCAGAAAGAGAAAAAGAATCCAGCTCTTTGCAGGTTTTTTTTGCGCAGTCAAACTGGTAGATCGTGATGAGATCACTCGGAAAATCCACGGAGATAAAAGAGATCTTCCCGTCATGATAGACCGGCTCACCGATCGCATTATTCGAACAGGAAGAAAGAGGTTCGATCACTTCCGCATCCGGATAGTGGATCAGATAAAGATGGTTCCCGTCCACATGGCCGTTGTGCTCATAGATCTCCTGCGCTTCATAAAGGTCGCCGTTATCGTAATCCATCGCATAATACCACTCGGGTGTGCCCTCTCTCACAGGCCGCATAAATGTAATTCCGTGAAGATCCAGTTCCTTCATTTTCTCTCCTCCATAACTGCCGGGATCTCGACCGTCGCCAGTACATCTGATCCGTCATTTTCCATCCGGCAGGCGCCGCCCTGCTTTTCAAGAATCAGCTTCGCCAGATAAAGCCCCAGCCCGGAGCCGCCGGATCTTCTGCTTCTCGATTTATCCGCGCGGTAGAACGGCTCGAATAGATGCGTAAGATCTTTCTCTTCGATGTGCCCTGCATTACGGATCGAAACAAGAATCACTTTTTTATTCTCGTCTTCTGATTTCTCCGCGTCAACAAAAACCGTCGTTCCCTCTTCCGAATAAAAAGCCGCATTACTTATAAATGCACCGATCGCGAGCGATGTAAGTTCCCGATTTCCTTCGAAGATCAGTCCGTTTTCAAACGATAGATCCATCTTAAGTCCACGGGATTCGAAGAGATCTTCACTATCCTCCATTTTCTCTTCCAGAAGCTGTACCATATCCACTCTCGCCGCCACGATCTCTTTTCCCGACTGCATGCGCGATGCGATCAGGATCTCGTTAATAAGGCTCTCCATGCGCTTCACCGTCCCGAGTGCACGCGGCAGATATTCCTCGTGATCCGTGTACGGTTCGACACCATCGATCATGCCGCGGAGCTGTCCTTCTAAGATCGTCACCGGAGTCTTCAGCTCATGCGAAGCCGCCGAGAAAAACATATCCTTCTGGCTCTCGAGTTCTTTTCGGCGGGAAACCTCTTCCGAGAGTTCCCGGTTCTTCTTCTCCATCTCCATATTTTTCTGATTCAGTTCGCTGATCTTCTCATCGAGAGATCCAGCCATGAGATCCAGATCGCGCGAAAGATCGCCGATCTCATCGAGTCTTTTTGATCCGCTTTTCTTCGAGAAATCGAAGTCCGCCATCGCACGCGAGACCGAGCTCAGTTTCTTGACCGGCCGCGCAAAGATAAAGGTGTAGATATAGGCGCAAAGGAGTGAAACAAGTATGATCGACACGATGATGAGCGGCAGGCTCTTTCTGATCGCTGTCGTCATCGTATTGCCCTCATCGACGAAGTAGTAGTACTCCAGACGGTACGTCGGTCCGGTATTCTGAAAGCGGAAGTTCCGGGAGTTGTTGAAGTAGTATGAATTTTCATGCTGCGCCATGAGTTTATCGAGTTCTTCGTAAGTATGGATCGCGCGAACGGAATTGAGTGAAGTAAGCAGCGGCTTTCCGTCGAGAGTCGTACTTACGTTATAAAGCAGAATATCGGCGCCGCTTTCGCGCACAAATGCATCCATGACCGGGCCCGCGTCTTCGTACTTTGTCTCCGCCATCGCTTCAAGCAGTTCCTGAAAGTCACTCTCCACACTGTCCTGTTTTGCGGTGTTATAGCTTCTCGGTGTCGAGTAGTACAGCACCCCGATGATCAAGGCGCCGAATAAGATCTGAACCAGAAATGTGATCAGGAAGACCTTGACCGACAGGCGGCTCCTGACCCATCTGAAGAACCCCTTTTTCTTCCCGTTATCCACATTTTCACCGCACGTGTTATCCGCATTTCTGCCGCGCAGATTATCCGTATTTTCTCCGCTTGAAAAGCACTTATCCCTGTCCAATCCGATACCCCCGTCCGCGTACGGTCTCGATATAGTCACCGCCAAGTTTGTGGCGCAGGTTCTTGATATGAGTATCCACGATCCTCTCATCGACAAAGGAATTGAAGTCCCACAGCATATCCAGCAGCGTCTCTCTCGTATAGACTCTTCCCGGGTGTTTCGCCATCGTCAGAAGAAGATCGAATTCACGGGAAGTCACGTCCACCTTCTGCCCTTTGACCAGCACTTCCATGCGGTCAGGGATCAAGGTAAGATCCCCGCAGGAAACTGAAGGGCAAGTGCTTTTCGCGTCGGAAGATGCATCTTTACAGCGGAGAATCGCGCTCACTTTCCGAAGCAGTACCGGCATGGAAAACGGCTTCGTCATGTAGTCGTCCGCCATCGCATCGTAGCCCCTGATAAGGTCTTTCTCATCTCCCAGCGCCGACAGCATCAGGACAGGGACATCCGACTGCTTCTTGATGACCTCGCATACCCCGTATCCGTCGATCTTCGGGATCATGATGTCGAGGATCACCAGATCCGTGTCCTCCGAAAAGCGCGCGATCGCCTCGACGCCGTCGCCTGCTGCTACGACGTCATACCCCTCATTTCCAAGGTAATTCACGAGGAGCTCACGAATATCCGGTTCATCTTCCACAACAAGAATCTTTTTCATATTTTCATTATAAAACAGTTTTGTGGATTTAATATGGAGAGACATGATATAATCATTTTTGTCACGGTAGGAAGATCGGAGGTAATGACCATGGCTTTTAATGTATCTTTTTCCAATACCATTCCCTTCAATGACCCGAAATACAGGAGTATTTTTATTAAGATCAGCGGTGATCTTATGGTAGAGTCGGACGATCCGAATTACCTGGTTCCGGGTAGTGAGACGACCGTGAAGTACGTTGCCGATATGGCGAATTATTCCATCGGAAGAACCCTCATCAATATGGGCCCCGTAAGTTATAAAGAACTTTCCACGAAGTTCGGTGAATTCGTAAATGTGATTGCTTCTGATCTGAAGTCCAGACAGATCACACTCGTCGGTGCATCCTTCGATCCGGTCGAGCCGGATGAAGCAAGTAAGATCCGCATCAAGCGGCAGGAAGAGACAGAAAGACTCGTCAATGATCCGGCCGCTATGGCTGCGAAGATGCAGGAAGCCCAGGCTCAGGCTACAGCTGCAGCACAGGCTGCTCAAGTTACAGCACAGGCTGCACCAGTTCAGGCTTCTCCGGTTGCCGCTCAGGCTGCGGCTCCGGCCTCTAGCGAGCCCCAGCTCATGAAGTACTGCGCCCGCTGCGGCACCCTCGCATCCGGCTCAAAATTCTGCACCAACTGCGGAAGTTCCCTGATTAAGAGATCCTAATCTTAAACAAACATTATAAAGTCGCTGTTTACGTTACTTTCTGCATACTCTGCAGCGACGTATTCAGCGACTTTTTGATTAAACTCAAATCTGAGCAAGAGTTTATCTCTTTCTGGACTCACTCTTCTTTGCATTCTTTCTCTTCGTGTCCATGCGCTTCGGCTGATTTGAGATCACGCCTTCGCCCTCGGTCACATATGCCTTGTTTGCGCCCTTATACTCTTTTTCTTCGAGCGGCAGGATCGCGTTAAAGATGATACCAATCAGCGCACCGATCGCAAGACCGGACAGAGAAATATCTACAGAGCCGATCGAGAACTTGATCGCACCGGAGTAGTTCACGCCGATGGAGAATCCGAGGATAAGTGCTGCGATGATGATGTTTCTGCTCTTACTGAAGTCGACCTGATTCTCTACGATGTTACGTACACCGACTGCAGAGATCATACCGTAAAGAACGATCGAAACACCGCCGATGGTCGCTACCGGCATCGATCCGACCAGCGCCGCGAATTTCGGCGAGAAGGAGAAGAAGATCGCGCAGTATGCAGCGATGCGGATAACCTTTGGATCATAGACTTTCGTCAGGGAAAGGACACCTGTGTTCTCGCCGTATGTGGTATTCGCCGGAGCTCCGAAGAGAGATGCAAGCATTGTGGCAAGACCATCGCCGAGGAGTGTTCTGTGAAGACCGGGTTCTTCGATGAAGTTTCTGTTCGTTGTGGAAGAGATCGCGGAGATATCACCGATATGCTCGACCATGGTTGCAAGAGCAATCGGCATGATCGTGATGACCGCATTTGCCAGTGTTGACCAATCCGGATCCTTAAAGACCTCAAATGCTGTGTTCTCCATCTTGAAAGGAAGACCGATCCAAGCAGCTTCTCGTACAGAATCAAAGTTAACGATGCCCAGAAAGCACGCTGCAATATATGAAACGATTACACCCAGAAGGACCGGAACGATCTTGATCATGCCTTTTCCAAAGACATTGCAGACCACCACCACAAGGATCGCGAGAACAGCAACGATCCAGTTATCCTTACAGCTGTCGATCGCTGTCTTGGAAAGTGTAAGACCGATCGCAATGATGATCGGGCCGGTAACGACCGGTGGGAAGAACCTCATGACTCTCTTTTGACCGAATGCCTTGATCAGAGCTGCCAGTACCAGATAGAGGGCACCAGCTGCCAGCACGCCTATACAGGCATACGGGAGGAGCTCCGGATGAAGTGTTTCAACCTCTTTCCCGTCAACGATCTCCACCGTCCATGCAACTGCCTTATATCCGGCAATAAAAGCAAAGGAGGATCCTAAGAAGGCAGGGACTTTACCCTTTGTCAGAAAATGGAAAAGTAATGTACCTAAGCCTGCGAACAGAAGTGTCGCAGATACAGAAAGTCCTGTCAGCGCCGGAACGAGAACCGTCGCGCCAAACATAGCAAACATGTGCTGAAATCCCAGCACGAACATCTTGGGATATCCGAGCGTTCTCGCATCGTATACCGCATTTTTGTTATCACCCATAATATACCCTCCTTGTGTTTTTTCCACTTAGATTTATTGTATCACTCTTGATGAAAATGCAAGGAAGATTATGCGTGGTTTTTCCTAAGATTTTTCTTCTTTTCTCAGAACGATTAAATCGAATCAGAACCCTTTTTCCTTCAGGTCGGAAACAACTCCGACGAAGAACTCGCGGACATCGAATCCGTCGATGTTTTCGCGGTTGAGATCGATGACATCTCCATGAGAGATTCCGCGTTTCCCGGTAACTGTCAGGAACTGATATTCCGATCCCCAGCTGAAGGATTTTTCGCCGACCAGACCATCGTTCGGTCCATCGAAATGTCCGACGAGAAGTGTGGAGAAATTGAGTGGAAATCTGCCTGAACCCGGACGGTTTAATTTCGATCCGAAACTCTGACAGAATATTCCTTCCGGATCCGGCATTTCCGCATTCAGTTTCTCACAGGAAGAGTGTGTAAGATCGTTTACAGCCGCGAGAAAATCCGGGTTCGGATCGCCCATTTTCCGAAGCGCGGCTTCGTACATTTTCGCCACGCGCTTCTGATGCGATTCCCCGATCTTGCTTAGAAGATAATCCGCAAATTCACATCCCCTGTGCGGGGTGTTGATCGTCGTAAGACTTGCGACATATGGAGCGGCGCCATACTTCGCGATCGCCTTTCTGCAATCAAGTCCCCCCTTACTATGCGCGATGATATTGACCTTCTCCGATCCTGTTTCTTCACACACTTTCCGGATCCTCTCGGCGAGTTCCCTGCCCGAAGATTCGACCGATGCTGCCGACTGCTGATTACCGTAGAATACTTTCGCGCCATTTGCTTCGAGCTGCTCCGGGATACGTCCCCAGTAGTTGAAAAAACGGAAGTCACGGAAGAATACACCATGCACCATGAGGATTGGATATTTCGTTGCACAGATCCTCTTCGATGCACGCGATTCATTTAGCAGGATCTTGTCGTTTTCAAACTTCACTTCTTTATCCGTGATACGGATAAGTACGCCGAGGCAGATCAGATTTACGACCGGGATCCATCCGCAGAGGATACCGATCAGGCGGTACTTCATCCCGAGCTGATTTGCCGTCAGGTAGATGCGGAGGATACCGCTCCAGAACACGGCCGCTTCAATCAGAACCACCAGAAGGATATGTCCTGTCCATCTCCATCCGGCATCACCGACCGCAGGTATTCCTTCCGCGGAAAAAGCACCTGTCATGGCCGGAATATTGAACCCTAATACGACGACCATCGAGGCAAGAAAAATCTTCAGAAGTCTCGATCCTCTATTAGCGATACGAAGCCTTTTCGAGTGGATCTTTTTTGACGCTGAGGGAAGCACGGGAAGCAGAGTGATCACGATAAAAGCAGGGATCAGAAGTAGCAGCCACAGCTTCGGTATGGGGAGCATCACGATATTTCCCAATACAAAAACACATGCTGTGCATATCAGAAAATACAGTACCTCGAAAACGATCATCTTCGCTCTCCTTTACTTTGCCGGAGCGGCCTCATTCCCGACGGATTGTTCCTTCATTCCCACACTCATCAGATCAAGAAGATCCGCCACATTCGCGACGATCTCCGGCTGATCCTTCGGCATCGGTTTATACTGCAGGAAAGGATGCTTCAGCGAGTACACCATGATGTGACCGTCGAAGCGCTTGTCTCCGCCCGCCATGAGGATCGCGGCCGCTGCGCCGGAAACTCCCGGACGGAAATACAGTTTCGCCGTATCCTTTTCGATCTCGACTTTTTCAAATCCGAGCTTGGCCGCCTGATGGCGGATGATGGCAATATTCGCAAGGATCGTGACCTCCTTCGGCACATCGCCGAAACGGTCGATCAATTCATCTTCCAGGTCTTCTCTTTCTTTTCTCGACGCGATGCTCTGGATATGTCTGTATACATCCATACGCTGTCCGTCATCCGGAATATACGCAGGAGAAATGTATGCGTCTTCGCTCATCTTGATAACGGTATCTTCGACCTCCGGCTCCCATGTGCCGGACAGTTTCTTGATCTCTTCGTCAAGCATACGGCAGTACAGTTCATAACCGATGACATCCATCTGTCCGTGCTGCTCTGCACCGAGAAGATTTCCGGCACCACGTACCTCAAGATCCTTAAGCGCGATCTTGATACCGGATCCGAGTTCGGTAAAATCACGGATCGCAGCGAGTCTTTTTTCCGCATCTTCATTCAGGACCTTTTCCGGCTGATATGTGATGTACGCATACGCCTGGCGGTCGGATCTTCCGACACGTCCTTTCAGCTGGTAGAGCTGGGAAAGACCGAAGCGGTCGCTGTTCTCGACGATGATGGTATTAACGTTCGGCATATCCACACCCGATTCGATGATCGTCGTGCAGACGAGGATATCCGCCTCTTTCCGGATGAATGCCTCGATGATACTCTCGAGTTCTCTTTCACTCATCTTGCCGTGCGCGTATACGATCCTCGCGCCGGGAAGCATATCGGAAAGCATCTCGGCTTTCTCCTGGATAAGGTGTGTATTGTTGAACAGATAGAAGACCTGACCGTGACGTTCGATCTCACGCAGGCACGCTTCTGCGATGATCTGCGGATCGTACTCGATAACATACGTCTGCACGGGACGTCTGTCCTGCGGCGGTTCTTCGAGAACGGAGATATCGCGGATACCCGACAGCGACATGTGGAGCGTTCTCGGAATCGGCGTCGCAGTTAATGTCAGCACATCTACCGTGTTACGCAGAGTCTTCATTTTCTCTTTGTGATTAACACCGAATCTCTGCTCTTCGTCGATGACCATCAGTCCGAGATTTCTCGGCTGGACATCCTTACTCAGGACACGGTGCGTACCGACAACGACATCAACGGAGCCGTCGTTGATACCCTGCACGGCACGCTTGATCTCCTTCGGAGTGGCAAAGCGGCTGAGCATCGCGATACGGATCGGATAGCCGCGCAGACGCTCTTTTAAGTTGTCGTAGTGCTGCTGGACAAGTACCGTGGTCGGCGCAAGAAGCACTGCCTGTTTTCCGTCCATGACACACTTAAAGATCGCGCGGAAAGCAACCTCGGTCTTACCGAAGCCGACATCGCCGCAGAGGAGTCTGTCCATAGACTTTTTTGACTCCATATCTTTCTTTATGTCCTTGATTGCATTGAGCTGATCCTCGGTTTCCTGATACGGGAAATCGTCCTCAAACTGTGCCTGCCAGACAGTATCCGGAGCGAACGCATATCCATCGACGGCCTGTCTCTTCGCATAGAGTTCGACGAGGTCAAACGCGAGCTGCTTGATGGAGTTTTTCGCACGGCTTACCGACTTGCTCCATTCGGCAGATCCGAGTCGCGCAAGCTTCGGTGTTCTCCCGTCTGATGCGACATATTTCTGGATATGGTCGAGACGGTCCATCGGGATATAAAGATGGTCGTCATTTGCATAAGTGATCTGCAGATAGTCTCTCTTCGTTCCCTCGACTTCGAGATTCACAAGACCATCGTATCTTCCGACACCGTTCTCATCATCAACGACCAGTTCACCCGGAACGAGATCCGAGAAAAGGTCGATCGTCATGCCGCCTTTTTTCTTCTTCTTGATGCCTCTGTCCACACCGAAGATATCCTGCGTACCGATGAGGATCAGGTTGATCGCGGGATATACAAAACCATTCGGAAGCGGCTTGGGAAGAAGCACCGGCATACTGTTCTTCTCGAAAAGGAACGTTCTGAGTTTTTCGGCACGGCTTCCCGTACCGCTCATGATATATGTGGTCTTCCCTTCTTTATTCCTGCCGGAGATCAGCTCGGCGAGCGCATCCTCATGACCGCGGTAACTGTTGCATGCCGTACCCTGGATCTTGATGTGGACCCCGCCGGGAAGACCGTTATTACTGCTCGGCAGGATGGCCATCGCGACCACCTGTTTCTTATCGAGCTCACGGAATACATCTGGGATCTTGGCAAGTGCCGTCGAGCACTCTGCCGGGACAAGTCCTTTTTCAAAAGCATTCCGGAAACGCGCTTCAAAGTCCGCGGCCACACCGTCCATACGAGAGCGCACCTGCGCGATCTCATCCACATAGACCGTGTCGCCCATGCCTCTTACGAAGGAGAGGATCGACTCGGTGTTTTCTTCTAATACAGCCGCCCACTTTTCCCATCCGGAAAAAGAACCGCCGCTTCGAAGTGCTTCGCTTTCTTTTCCGACCATGCGGAGAAGCGTGTCGATATTATTTCTCTCTGCGCCGATCGCAGCGGCTTTTGTCGCGGCAGCATCACCGAGCGCAACCATTTTGTCCGCCAGTTTATCCCATTCTTTTCTCGGAAGGAGAAGTTCGGACGCAGGAAGGATCGTGTATTCTTTCAGCTGCTCTTCGGATCTCTGGGTATTGAGATTAAAGAGCTTGATCTGGTCGACCTCATCGTCGAAAAACGAGAGTCGGACACCCATATCGGATCCGCTCGGGAACAGATCGAAAACATCTCCGCGCTTGCTGAATTCGCCGACACCCTCGACCTCTCTTGTGCGGACATAGCCCATAGAGATCAGGGTCTGAGCGAGATCTTCCGGCGGAAGTCTTTTGCCGAGGCGGACAGTTACCGTCGTGCTGATGAAGCGGCTCATCGGCAGCATCTTCGTAAGAAGAGCACCGGCAGTAACGATCAGGCATCCGCAGTCTCTGGTGACGTATTTTACGAGGGCACGTACACGGCCCTGCTCGATCTCACGGCTGGATGCAGAGACCGCGGACATATGCGTTTCCCTGCCGCGAAGGATCACGCTTTCCTTTTCGAAAAAAGCATCGAGGTGGGACTTCATTCTTCTTGCGGAGAGTTCATCCGAAACCAGGATCACCGGGATCGGCGCGTTCTCATCCTTGCTGTTCTCACTTTGATAGAGCACAGCCGCCGCAATCAGGAAAGCCTTCTGTGTCTCGGTCATTCCGGTCAGGTTAATGTGTCCTTTTTGCGCAGAAAAAGAATCGACCAGCTCCATAAAGGCAGGGTCGACGAAGGCTTCTTTCAGCATCTCTTTTATCGAAGGAAGAAAGATCATGAATGATGGGATCCTCCTCTGTTTCTTCCACCCGGGATTGGTTTGCCCGAGAGGATATCTTCAACTGCCTGAGCGCCTTCTTCGAAGGACTTCAGCATCGTTTCCTGTTCGTCCTTCGGAATCGTAGAGAGAACAAAATCCGCGAGATCCCAGTGCTCGGGGACCGGACCGCAGCCGATCCGGACTCTCGCAAAATCCTGGGACTCGACACAGTAGATCACGGACTTCATGCCGTTATGCGTGCCGGCCGACCCGCTGGATCTGACACGGATCTTTCCTCTTTGAATATCGATATCATCGTAGATCACGATCAGGTGATCGAGCGGGATCTTAAAGAAACGCATGACCTCGATCACACTCTGTCCGGAAAGATTCATGAAGGTATGCGGACGCAGGAGGATACAGTCTTCCCCCTGGATCGTTCCTCTTCCGTATTCGCCTTTCCACTTCAGCTTATCAACCTTGATATTGTTCTTCTGTGCAAGAACTTCCAGCGTCATAAAGCCGCAGTTATGGAAGGTGGATGTATATTCTTTTCCCGGATTTCCCAGGCCTACGATCAGCCACATATTTTCACCTAAAGCCGTCCAGTCGTCTTCCTTATTTCGTTTCCTTCGGAATAGCATCGGATCACATACCGCTGGTACGCTTCTTATCCGGCTGGATGACCGTAGACGCACGTGAACGGTTCTTCTTGGCGACCCAGTTCTCCTTGACGACCTGCTGTGATCTTGCGATGGCAAGTCCAAGTTCCGGAACATTCTCCGTGATGGTCGAACCCGCGGCGATGTAGGAATTCTCTTCGAGCGTTACCGGAGAGATCAGGTTCGAGTTACCGCCGATAAATACGTTATCGCCGATCACGCACCATGTCTTATCCATACCATCGTAGTTACAGGTTACGGTACCGCAGCCGAAGTTAACGTTCTTTCCGACCTTCGCATCACCGACATAGGTAAGGTGACGTGCACGGGAGTAATCCCCGATGGTCGCATTCTTGACTTCAACATATGCACCGATGGTGACATTATCCTTAAGGATCGTATCCGGACGCAGATGAGAGTAAGGTCCGATACGGCAGTTCTTGCCGACATCACAATCCGAAGCGATCGAGTTGTCGATCGTCGTTCCGTCACCGACTCTTACGTTCTCGAGACGTGTGTTCTCACCGATGACGCACTCATCACCGATCATCGTATTTCCGAGAAGGATCGTTCCCGGAAGGATGAGCGTATCCTTGCCGATCTCGACCGTATCCGCGATCCATGTCGTCTCGGTATCCACGATCTGGACACCCTGCTGCATCAGTTTAAGACAGGTTCTTCTGTTGAGCATCTTGCCGACTTCCTGAAGCTGAACGCGGTCATTGACACCGCGTGTCTCATCAAAATCCGCAATATATGCGCCGACCTTATGACCGTCACGGATGAGGATCTCGATCGTATCTGTCAGGTAGTATTCCTTCTGCGCATTCTTCGCATCGATACGTCCGAGTGCGGAAAGAAGGAGCGGTGTCTTGAAGCAGTAGATGGAAGAATTGATCTCGTTGATCTTCAGTTCTTCTTCTGTGCAGTCCCGGTGCTCAACGATCTTAACGACGTTTCCTTCCTGATTACGTACGATACGGCCGTATCCCTTCGGATCCGGAGCCAGGCCGGTAATGATGACCGCGCCGTAATCGCCCTGCTCAAACATCTCCAGTGCTTTTGAAATCGTATCGGAAGTAATAAGCGGAGCATCACCCGGAAGTACGATCGTGCATCCGTTTCTGCCCTCGAGGAAAGGAGCTGCCTGCATAACGGCATGTCCGGTACCGAGCTGCTGCTCCTGGAAAACGAATGCCACGTCTTCACCGAGTACCTCTCTGACCTCTTCCTGTCTGTGTCCGACGATATATACCTGCTCGGTAGCGCCTACCCCGGAAAGTGCCTCCGCGACCCAGCGGATCAGGGGTTTTCCCGCAGCGAGCTGAACGACCTTCGAATGATTGGAATGCATACGCTTCCCTTCACCGGCTGCCATAACAACTGCACAAAGCTCCATATTCTCTTTCTCCTTTAAGGCTTTTGTTTCAAGTATATGCGCACAAAAACCCCAATGATCCGGCTCGAAAAGAACTTTTGACCATCGGATTTCTGTTAGTATCCTTAACAATGTTATTATAGCCGCTTTTCCGCTTATTTTCTACAATTTCCTTTACTTTTTTGACAGGTGTTATCGAATCGAAATGGATTGTAAATAGATTTTTATATCATTTTCTGCTAATATAGTAAAAATACTTCATCTCCGGAGCGGAATTCGCGAAGCAATGGCGCTTCGGACGCCCACATTATGTGTGGGGAAAGGAAAAGAAAATGATAGCTTTGATTCTTGCTGCCGGATATGCCACGCGCCTCTATCCGCTGACCATCAATACACCGAAGCCGCTTCTTCCGGTCGGTCCGAAGGCGATGATCGATTACATCACCGATGAGATCGAGACCATCCCGGACGTCAATAAGATCGTCGTTGTGACCAACCACCGTTTCGCGGACCACTTCGCTGTATGGGCGAAGGACCGTTCCGAAAAGGATCTTTCTGACGGTAAGATCCTGACTCCGATCGAGGTCATTGATGACGGCACGACGGACGATTCCAATAAGCTCGGCGCTATCGGCGACATCCAGTTCGTCATTGACAAGCTCGCTATTGATGAGGACATGATGATCATCGCCGGCGACAATCTCTTCACCTATAAGCTCAAGGACATGTACAATTTCTTCATGAGCAACAGAAAGGATACTCTCATTTCCGTCACCGTCGAAGATATCGAGCAGTTAAAGAAGCTCGCAGTTGCAACTCTCGATGAGAACGGCAAGGTCGTGACTCTGGAAGAGAAGCCGAAGGAGCCGAAGTCCACTGATGCGGTCTATGCGACATACATGTATCTCAAGGAGACAGTCCCCATGATCCGTCAGTACCTCGACGAGGGTAATACTCCGGATGCTCCGGGTCACTTCCCGTCCTGGCTCTACTCCAGAAAGGATGTCTATGTTTACCGTGCACCGGGCACATGCATCGACATCGGAACTCCTGAGAACTACAAGGATGTCTGCGATAACTACAAAGAGATCCTGGGACTCTGAGATCAATTGAATCAGGTAAACAAAAAGGCTGACCCGAAGGTCAGCCTTTTTCATGTGTAGAATCAATTTCTCAGTTTTCCTCAGCTTCGTCTTTGACCACATCAGCATCTTCCGTCTTATCCTCGAAGTATCTTCTCAGAGGAATATAGCACAGGAATGCGACCATGGAGATCGTGATTCCCTTAAAGATGTTGAATGGTACAAATGTCATGAGGATAACGTCCAGCTTGGAGTCGATCTTTACCAGGGTATTGGCCTTATCGCACAGATCGATGATGACCGGAAGCGGGAATCCGCACACCTTCTCATAAAGAGGAATGCAGAAGAAATAGTTGACGAAAGATGTTGCGATCGTCAGTGCAACCGTTCCAAAAACCAGAGAGAGGATAACGCCCTTCTTATTCTTCATTCGCAGGTAGATGATGGTAGCGGTAAGAATAAAGATCGAACCGGAAATAAAGTTTGCGACTTCACCGATACCCTCCGTAGTCGACATACCGAGAACAAAGTGGATCAGGTTCTTCAGGAGCTCTACGACCACTCCTGCAATCGGCCCGCAGGCAAACCCTGTAAAGAGTGCGGGAATATCCGAGAAATCGTACTTAAGAAAGCCCGGCATCAGAGGAAGCGGGATCTCAAGCATCATGAGGACTTCCGCAAGAGCAGTCATAACACCTGCAACAGCAATCTTACGGATAAGTGCTTTTCTGGATTCGTTTCGGGATTTGAGATTTGTTGTTACTTCTGACATTTATATCACTCCTTCCATCCGGACTATACCGTCGGCACCGGATTCGCACCGGTTCAGCTCTTCGCTCGCGGGCTCGCATCTTCTCTTGATGCATCACCGCCGGTGGGGAATTACGCCCCGCCCTGAAGTTACGTGTGGATTATAAGACTCGGAATTTCCAGTGTCAATGGTTTTTCGCGGAAAAGTCAGGTTTCATTCTATGTCATAAGAATTCAGTAAAAATGAAACACTACCGTTGCTTTTCCTGAGATATACTGAATCATGTGAAATTATGTAAGGGTGGGATCTTCATATGAAGAGAAACATATTTCCGGCACTTCTACTGATTGCAATGATCGTTTCATCGGTCTTCGGTACGGCCTGTAAAGACAAGAAAACTCTGGATTCATCTTTTACCAGCTGGACTGCGCCTTCGACGACGCAGCCATCCGCTACTTCTGCCACGTCAGAAGAAGCAACGCCGACCCCGGCTCCGACATCAACGCCTACACCCACACCGACTCCTTCTCCGTCACCGACGCCGGTCCCGGAATACGTCGAGCCGACGATCACGGGTGGTGCAGTCTGGTACAACGGTTATGTGGATCCGCGTTCCGTCAGGGCGGAAATCGTGTCGAATCCCGAAGATATCGCCGTCCTCGTAAACAAATACTATGCAAGCCCGGAGACTTATGTACCGGAGCTTGTCCTGGCAAAGTACTCCGCCAGCCAGCAGCTCCGTCCGGAAGCAGCAACCGCATGGGAAGCCATGCACGATGCATGTCTTGCTGACATCGGGCAGGATCTGTATCTCATCTCCGGTTATCGTGACTGGGCCACACAGACATACAGCTTCAATAATGCGATCCCGCGCCGCGGTCTGGATAAGGCCGTATGCAAGAATGCCTACCCCGGAAGATCCGAGCATCCTCTCGGACTGGCACTGGACATCAACATCAAGAGCGATCCGGAGATCCGCGATAATTTCGTCTATACCAAGGCCGGCCAGTGGGTCCTCGAACATGGTCATGAATACGGATTTATCTGGAGATATCCGGCAGATAAAGGACATATCACCGGATACGGTGTAGAAGGCTGGCATTTCCGTTTTGTCGGCGTTGAGGTCGCCACGGAAATGTATGAGAAAAACATCTCGACACTGGAAGAATACTACGGCAAAGTCCAGATCCTTCCGGACAGTTATAACGAGTAAAGGACCGACTGCATATGCTGATCAGCCACAATGGTGATTACCAGTTTTTCAATGTCGGAACGAAGATCTATTCCAGTTACTGCGTCACGTATAAGGACAAGGCCGTACTGATCGATCCGGGTCCGCTTTCCGAGAGGGATCTGATCGAGAAGAATCTCGGTAAGGATTTTCTTTTCGCGGTAGACGCGATCTTCCTTACGCATGCGCACGGAGATACCGCCGGGAACGCCGAGTACTTCTCCATGCTCTTCAACTGTCCCGTATACTGTCTGAAAACATCTTTGGAATATCTTAAGCGCGGAGCCTATCCCCGTCCGAGAAAAGACCATCCCTACATTAAGAAAGCAGGTCCCGCCGGAAATGTTGTTCCGAAGCTCCCTGCCTTCGTCCCGTACGAACCCTGTCAAAATGCACTTCCTCTGACCAGAAACATCGTGGAAGAAGTTCTGGGAAAAGAAGTTCAGCTGCTGATGACACCCGGCCACTCGGAAGATTCCGTATCCTTCCGGATCGGGGATATTGCCCTGATCGGAGACGCCGCCCAGTATAACAAGCGCGTTCTGGCGCCGGTATTCGTGGATAATGAGGCGCAGCTCGGAAGAACATGGGAGACACTTATCGGGCTTTCCTGCAAGCAGTATCTGAGCGCTCACGGACGTCCGTTCTCCGCGGAGGAATGGCTGGAAAATCAGTAATAATCTTTTCTGATCCCCTCGATGATCTCATCTCTCATGATCCTCGAAAGACCGATCGCCGTTGTTGAAACTACGACAAGCAGATGCAGGAAGATGACGATCAGCAGATACGGCACATTCAGATATTTCGGGATCCCCGAATCGATAAACAGCACAGAGATCTCCATCGAGACGAACATGATCAGCATAAGAAGAATGATACTCTCGAAGAAATAAATAAGGCTCTCGGAAATGACCATCCGGAAAAGTGTTTTTCTCGACATACCGACAGACGTAAGAAGGATGTATTCTTTTCTTCGGAATACGATATTACTGATAACAGTCATGATAACGTTAATAAAGCACATGAGGCTCAGCATCGCCACGTATCCGTACATGATGATCTTCACCAGTGAATTGACTGCATGACGGGCACGCACGTTAATACCGGCATCCACAAGCGTATCACTCAGATAGAGATTATTGGAAAGGATCTCCTTCATCTGCGCAACGGCACTGACCGGTTTTCCTGCCTCGAACCGGAACACTTCAAATCCGTCAAGAGAACGCATATGGTAGTAATCCAGACGCGAGAGCGGTACATAGATCTGAACGTAAGACTCATACAATTGCAGGTCATCAGAGAGATCGAGCTCCTGAAGAGGCTTGAGCTTGAAAATGAAGTCCGGATAGTTCTCCTCATTGATGTCCATTCCCATTTCTGTCGGGATCTTATTAAAAGCCTTTCCCTCGTAATACACATTTCCGTTTTCTTCGAAGAGCGTGACATGGTTGTTCATTAGGCAGAGATTCGATCCGTATTCCAGGAAAGGATCCGGATCGATGTCATTTTTGGAGCAGATATCTCTCCAGGAAGCATCGTCAATGAAGACGACCGACATCATAATATAGCTCTCGGAATATGAATCTCTCCTCAGGTCCGCCCCGACGTCCTGAGAAACAAAATTCCACTCCGATGGCTGGATCTGCGCAGTTGTTGCATATACCAGCTGTCCGGACCGCACCGTATCCACTGACTGCAACATATAAAACAGTGCCTGATCTTCATCGGTAAAACCACCGGTGCCGGTCGCATGAAGATATCTGATCGTGTTCTCCGATCCTCCCTCATCGATCTGATAGTTCTTCGCGACGGAGTTCACAAGCATATTCGCAAAGAGGATCATAAAGACACTGGCCATGATCGAAATGACCGTCGCCAGATATCTCTTTCTGTAGCGCTGGTAATTCTTCAGGGAGAGTGCTCCGGTAAAGCCGAAGATCCTGGTGGCAAGCGCATGGTACCTCTTCTTATCATGACCCTGCGCATAGCTCTCGTTCGCCCGGACCGCTTCCATCGGAAGGACTTTGGATACCTGGATCACCGGGATCATGACCGCCGCGAAGATCGTAAGAAGGGACAGAACGACCGGGGCAATTATGTTCTGATATCCGATACGGTACTGAAGATCGATATTCTTTACGATAAAGTAGTTCGCTGCGTTACTTCCCATCTCACTCAGTGAACGGAACAGGAAGAAACTGCTGACATGTCCGAGAAGGAGGCCGATCGGGATACCGATGACCGAGTAAATGAATGCCTCCGTGAACATCAGTTCCTTCACCTGCCGTCTTGTGGCGCCGACTGATTTCAGAAGACCGATCGCACGAAGTCTCTCGGAAGAGGAGGATGCGAAAGAGTTATAGATGAGCATAACGGCCAGAAGCACGATCATGCCGATCGTTCCTCCGGAAACGATCGCGATCCTTCTCTGGATGCGTGTATCGTCCGCGGAATTCTCCATTCGGATATAGTCTTTGTTATAAAGACAGTCATCTTCATTCTCGAAGTGATCCTGTGTAAATTGCGTATAAACGGAAGGATCCTTAAACTCGAAGAATGCGTTGACCGCGGATCCGGCCATGACACCGTCCGAGCATGTCAGCATCGTATTTGCGGCAATGTTTCTCCACTTCGAATACTCGGGAACTGTGAAGTATCCTACGATCGTATACTTCTGTTCACCGATCGCAAAGACCTGCTCATCGATAAATCCGGCTTTGTCACGCTGGAGATTCTGAAGGTTCATAACCTTGTGACCGCTGGAATATCGGGCATAATAATCCATATCGATCTCCGATCCGATCTCCAGATTCTCTCTGTCATCGGAAAACATCTCCAGGGAAATGATCACTTCAGAACTGTTCTGCGGAAGCCTTCCCCGGACAATGGAGATATTGCACATCTCCGGGAAATCAGGACTCATGGCTGCCAGAAAGTACTCATACCGATCGATGTATTTGACCGCATTGTTAATCGCCGAGTACTCTGTCTGGAATCCCTTCCAGGGATTGAATCCGATCTCCTGGATATAGGCCACTCTCTTGATCCTGTCATCCTTGATCACGTTCTGGAAATCCATGGATGTCATCGAGTAAGCTTCGACATGCCATGTTCCGTAATCGTCATTAGCAAAGCTTTTCAGAATATCGATCGCGCTCTGGTGTGCCGACGAAACGATCGAGAACATCATCGTCGCGATGATGATTCCGATCAGCGTCAGTATCGAACGGCTCCTATTCTTGAATACCGTACGCTTGGCATACTTGCTGACGATATTTGAGGACCGTGTCATTTACGGATCACCTCATCATGCTGGATCCTTCCGTCCTGGATCGTGATGATGCGCTTCGCCTGAAGGGCGACGTTCTCGTCATGGGTGATCAGTACTGTCGTCTGATTGTATTTCTGGTTCGAGTAGCGGAGAAGCTCGACAACTTCCTGACTGTTCTTGGAGTCGAGATTAACTGTCGGCTCATCCGCGAGCAGGATCGTCGGTGCGTTGATCAGCGCGCGGCCGATCGCGACACGCTGCTGCTGTCCGCCGGAGAGCTGGTTCGGGAACGCATCCTTCTTCTCTTTCAGGCCGAGAAGTGAGAGAAGCTCTTCAAGTCTCTCCTTATTCACTCTTCTGTGATCGAGCAGTACCGGCATCGTGATATTCTCCACGACCGACAGTACCGGGATCAGATTGAAGAACTGATAGACCAGTCCGATCTCTCTTCTTCTGAAGATCGCCAGCTGCTCATCGCTCTGCTTGAAAATGTCCTTCCCGTCAACAAGGACGGTACCGGATGTGGGACGGTCTACGCCGCCAAGCATATGAAGAAGCGTTGATTTTCCGGAACCGGATGCGCCGATGATCGCAACGAATTCGCCCTTTTCGATGCTTAAGGAAACATCGTTCAGCGCGGCAACGACGTTCTCGTCCTTACCGTATGTCTTCGTGAGATGTTCCGCTCTCAGTAGTTCCATATCTTTACCTCTTCGTATGGTAGAACCTTACAGTAAACTCCGCACCGTGATCCGGCTCCGTGCGGTTGTTCGCGCGGATGGTTCCACTTTGTCTTTCTACGATCATTTTTGTCAGCGCAAGGCCGATACCGATGCTGGTATTCAGGGCAACTTTTCCTCTGTAAAAGCGCTCGAACACGTGCGGGATATCTTCCGGGTCGAAACCTGATCCTGTATCTCGGATAACGATCTCGGTATAGATCGGCGTGTGCTTGACGTTGATCTCGATCATGCCGCCTTCCGGTGTGTGCTCCATACAGTTCTTCAGGATATTGCCGATCGCTTCGCTGGTCCACATCATGTCGCCGCGGATGACCGCATCCTCCGGGACGTTGACCTTCAGCGCCACCCCGTTGATATCCAGCGGCACCTCCAGCGGCCGGGATGCCTTTCTAAGCATATCCTTGACGCTGTATTCTTTCTGCTCAAAGAAGACTGTGTCTGCGTCGATCTTACTCATCTTCAGAAGTGTGTTGATCAGCCACTCGATACGGTTCAGGCTCTGCATCATCTCGGCAAGAAGATCAAATCTCTTCTCGTCGGAAAGCTCGGCATCCGAGAACATATCCACGATAATATTCATGGAAGTAAGCGGCGTTCTCAGCTGGTGAGCAATATCCGCGATGGAATCGGAAAGAAACCGTTTATCCGCCAGGAGCTGGGATGCCTGTTCGCGCAGACGGATCACCATCTTATGGATCTCCGAACTCAGGATCGCGACTTCACCTTCCTGATACTCTTCGAACTTCACATCTTCCGCTCCGTGCAGGATCTTATCGATACTGTCCGACAGATCCGCGATCCTTCTGTATCTCCGGATGTCCGCGACAAGGCGCACGAGGATCAGTGTCACAGCCGTAATAAGTACAGCGATCACGCTGTTCCTGCCCAGGAAAGAAGCTCCGAAGCAAAGGATCACCGTGATCACGATGTAGATCGCATATTCAGACCGTAATTCCGCGTTTCTCCGAATCATGCTCACTCCCCGGCCTTATAACCGAAGCCGCGGATCGTGCGGATCAGAACCGGCTGTGCCGGATCGTCCTCGATCTTCTCACGGAGACGCTTGATATATACCGTCAGGGTGTTATCGTTTACATATTCTCCGCCCACATCCCAGAGATCCTGAAGGAGCTTGGCGCGGGTAAGAACTACCCCCTGATTATTTGCAAAAAGAAGAAGAAGTCTGTACTCGAGTGCGGAAAGGATGATCTCATCCCCGTTCTTGCTGACGTTGCCGCGGGCCGTGTCGATCTTGACGTTACCGAGCTCCACCACTTCCGAAGACTTGTGGCTTCTTCTCATGACACTCTTGATTCGGGAGAGCATCTCTCTCGGACGGAACGGCTTGCTGATGTAATCATCCGCGCCCATATCCAGACCTGTGACAACACTGTATTCGTCACCGGATGCCGTTACGAAAATAACCGGAATATCCGCCTTCTGCGCCTTGATCGCCGCGCATACCGCATATCCGTTTCCGTCTGTTAAGGAAATATCGATCAGCGCCAGATCGAACGTCTCAGTCTCGATCTTCGTCAGCGCGGTCGTCTGCCCCGGTGCCCAGATCACTTCAAATCCTTCTGATTTCAAGAAAGCAGACAGCGTGGTTACAATACTCGAATCATCTTCTACCAGTAAAATCCGTCCCATAACACAACCTCTTACACAGAATTCTCTTGATACTATTTTACCCTATTATAACAGGTCAATGGGTGACAGATTATACACTTTCCTCTGGAACTGAAGATCCGCTCTTTTTCTTTCTTGTCGCGAAAAGCACTATGAACGCGATAACGATCACGATGGTGACACATAGGCCTCCCTCCGGACCGAACTTGCCGCCGGTCATATAGTCCTTGGAGAGCTTGGTATAACCGGATGAGAAGATCGTCGCCGCCTGCGGGTTACCACTGACCTCCAAGCCGAAGAGGTTGCCCTGGCAGAAGTTCCAGATCGTGTGCATCGCACAGACCGTATAGATATGTCCCTGACGGAGCGCGATACAGGCGAAGAGCGCTGCGATCAGCTTGAGATTAACACAGGCGATTACGGAGAAGCCGGCATTCATTCCATGCATGAGGGAGAAGCACAGAGACGAGAAGAAAACTCCGAACGGGATACCGAATCTTCCGGCAACACGCGGCAGCATATAGCCTCTCATCATGATCTCTTCCGTCGCGCCCTGCGGGATCCACATCAGAAGATACAGGAAGAACAGCGGCGCCGTATCCGTTGTCAGTGCAAAGCCCTTAAAGGAGACCTGTCCGGTCATGAACATGACCACATAGACAGAGGAGATCAGGATAAATCCGAACAGAAGTCCTCTGAGGTAATTCTTCCACGGTGCCCTGTATTTACGGGACAGCGCGGACGGAACAGGCGTCCAGGTATGAACACTTCGGTCTTCCCCGGCAAGTTCTTTTCGAGAAGCAAAGCCCAGCGCGGAAAGACGGTTTCTCTCAAGCAGTTTCACGATCAGGATGTAGCATCCGATGATGCACCAGTAGCCGATTCCCATGAAGAAGATAAACCAGCGGTTCTCCATAAATCCGGCGAACAGCGATGCCGACTCGGAGACCGCATCCTTCACCTTATCAAGTCCTGCAAGATCCCTGAACATGCGCAGGAATTTTACAGATTCGGAAGTCTTCATGTAGGAGATGATCGCGGGGATCATGGAAAGTGTCTGGAACAAAGAAAGCAGTGCCAGCGGGAGGACCGCATGTCCGAACAGGAAGCCTGCCGGCGATTTTCTCTTCATCGGGAAGAAACCGAATACTTTTGCTTTCGGGCGGGACACATAGTCTGTTTCCTGTTTCTTTGCGCGTTCCATCGCCTTGCGGATCTGCTTATCCGACTTGGATTCGACTGCGACGGTAAACGTTTCCGTCGTAAGAAGATAGCGGGAAACGAGAAGACAGATCACCGCCATAAGCACAGAGGACAGAACACATACCAGTACCGGCAGGAACTTCGCCGTATTCATCAGGCAGTCACCGATACCGAAGAAGTGTCCGTAGATCGGGATGTAATTGTTGATGGGATTCGAAGTGGTCGGCTGCATGCATGTCACGCAGGCAATCAGTACGATCAGGAAGATCGGCAGGAAGGCCGTCTGCGCCGATACGATGGACTGGCTCATGCAGGAGATCATGATCGTGATGGCTGACATCATTATGATCAGTGACAGAGAGAGTGCGAGGACTCCGAAGAATCCGCCCACGGATCTCGGGAAGAATATGATCATGCAGACTGCGCTCGGAATCAGCGCATGAAGTGCCACGCCGAGGAAGTTGCCGAGCACGATCGTGCCACGCGACATCGGGGTCATCAGGAGCGCTGCAAAAGTGCCTCTTTCCTTCTCACCGGCGATCGCATTCATCGCGATCAGCATACAGGTGTACATGATCACTACGAAGAACAGAAGCGGTGCGACCATTCTCGAGATACGGTCCCGGATGATGCCCTTATGCGCGTCCTTTTCAATAAACTGCGTATAGACCTGCGGCTGTTCATGCATCGGAAGATTTACACCCAGCTGCTCGGCCAGATACGAGTAGTATCCTTCCTCCAGTTCGCCTTCAATAAAGTCATCCTTCATCTCAACATATTCGAGACGGTCCGTCGAAACAAAGGTCAGGATCTCCGGCTTCTCATCCACTTTTTTCCTGAGGCATTTCTCGTCGAAATCCTCCGGGAAAACGAGCGTCATAAACGCATCGTATTTCTTCATCCATTTATCGAAAGTGAATACATCGAAGACGGCATCCGTCTCTTTATCCTCAATTCCCGCCCAGAAATAGAGATCTCTTTCTTCCGCATAAGCTTTCCAGGAATCCGGTGCATTGACGACAACGATATTCTGCGGGAGACCTTCATACTCATAGTCATCTTTCTGATAGTACTCTTTGATCAGGCTGAAGAGATAGGCAATCACAACCACAACGAACGCCACGCATGCCAGGAGTGTAATCACGGATGCCTGTGACTTCATAGTGTGGTTTTTCCCGAAAGTTTTCCGGATCAATGCCTTCAGCGAGCGGTTCACTTTTATCCCTCCCGGTGATGTTCTGAATAAGTTTTGAAGAATGCTTCTTCAAAGTTTCTGCTTCCTGTTTTCTCGGTCAGGGCCTGTGCGGATCCCTGATCTACGATCCGTCCGTCGACCAGGATCGCGATCTCATCGCAGAGCTGCTCGGCAACGGAGAAAATATGTGTCGACAGAAGAACACAGCAGCCCTTCTGACGGAGTTCGAGAAGATAGTCCATAACCTGTCTGGAAGTAAGGATATCCAGGCCGTTTGTCGGTTCGTCGAAGATGATCACCTCCGGCTCATGGATCAGAGAGATCACGATCGAGACCTTCTGCTTCATACCGGTCGACAGTTCCGCGATCTTCTTATCCGCAAAAGGCGCGATTCCGAATCTGGCAAAACTGGCCTGCTTACGGCTCTCGATCTGTTCCTTCGGAATGTCATACAGTTCACTGAAAAAGCTGTATAACTGGTTCGGTGTGGACAGCGGATCCAGCTTGATCTCCGTTGTCAGAAAACCGATCTTCTTTCTGATGTCCTGCGCGGATGACTGTGTATCCAGGCCGCAGATCGAGATGATCCCCGACGTGGGAAGAAGCAGCGTGGATATCATCTGCATAAGCGTGGTCTTACCGGCGCCGTTCGGTCCGAGAAGTCAGAAGATCGTGCCCTTCTCTACCTTAAAGCTGACGTCGTTGACGACCATATCACGCTTGTTATAACGCTTACTTACGTGATTTACCGAAATCATTTTCTCCTCCTTCTGCAATATGGATCATGCCGTCCTTACTCTTAAGACATATGATGAAGAGCTCAGCGGCAAAGACCAGGTTCACGAGTGTGACCAGAAGTATTGTCCACCAGGAATAGGTTCCCAGGAAGATCTCACGGATCACCATGACCGTATTATGTACAGGGATCAGATATTCGACCACCTCCGCAGAAGACGGACGGAACATGTTCCCGAAGAATTCAAAGATAAGAAGTACGAGAGGTACCTGCAGGTTCATAATGACATCCTGCATACGGCGGACCTTGAATGTGATCCCGAAGCAGAGCATCGCCATCATGACTGCGGCGGAGATCAGAAGAATAAAGAATGCCAGAAGCTGCGTCGGCGTCAGGAACAGACCGAACGGCAGAAGTGAATATGCACTGTTGGTCCGGTTCAGCCATGAGGAAATAAACAGCAGGAAGTATGTGATCAGCGCACTGGCTAAACCCACGATCACGACCATAAGTGCTTTTCCGATAAGAAGGGAATGCTTGGAGATCGGAGTAAGATATACCTTCGTCAGGAATCCGCTCTGTCTTGCGGATGCCAGAGTCTCTGCCGTCAGCGAATAAATGCAGTAATACATCAGAAGGATCATCATCGTCGGGATCGTACGTGCCGCTCCCTGGTTTGCGACGTAGCGGTTGTTCGTAACAAACGTAAACGGGTTAAACTGGTCCGTGACCCAGCGGTCACCGCCGCCCGCTTCGAGATACGGCTGTCCGAGATGCTCGAGAAGGTACGAAGAATAACCTTCTCCGATGTCGGCCTTGAACTGTTCCGCCTGCAGATAAGAATTATAATCTCCTTTATAATCGATCTCGACGATCATATTGAGATTTCTGGTATTCTGTCCAAGCGACAGACGGGAATAGTAATCTCTTACACAGGAATCAAAATCTACGATATTCCAGTTTTCGGAAGCCATGAAGAATACGGCGACACCCTCTCTGCTTCTTACGGCATCCTCTTCAATTTCGACCAGATCTTCCGCCTCATCCAGTGTGAGATAAGTAAACGAATAGAAAGAAGATGCGGAATTCGACTCAACATAGTCGACAAAGGATTGCGGTGCATTGACCAGAGTGACCGGACGGCTCGTAAGGGATCCGGTCGACAGATAGTTCATCAGCATCGGGAACAGGTTGATCGCGGCCAGAAGGAGAAGCGCAGGCAGCAGAAAGACTTTCAGCGTCTTCTGCCAGTTGCTGATGATCTTGCTCATCTCCCATTTTAAAATCGTGATCGTGTGCCGCATAAGAAACCTCTGGATCAGGAATTACTTGATTTCATTATAGAAACAAGCTCCCGCCATAGGGTAAAGCAAAGTTTCAGTTTTTGTTAACATTCTTTGAACAGGTCCTTTCCTTTTCATGGCATATTATGGATATGTCTTGAGTCGCAAAGGAGCTCAACGACAGGCATGGTAACGCTTCCCGGTCGGTTGTCCATGTGCAGGATCGTGATGGCCGTGTGTTCCATCCGGACGATTGCACAAAGATACGGGAACGGAAGATTTAAGATACGCGATAACATCGCCGTGCCTGATCCTCCATGCGCGAAAAGCACTATCGTATGCTCTTTATCATCTTCTCTTGCGCAGCGGTAATAGAGGCCTTCTCTCTCATATCCGAGAGTTGCCATCCACTTGTCGGTCTCACGGGCGATCATGGTGACATCCTCTGTCGCCGCGTTCTCTTTAAAGAAAGGGTGTTCCTGCCAGTTCGGATCCGTCAGATCCTCACCGCGCTTAGACATCTCATCCGTCTCATCCCACGGATTGCCCGTCGTATAAAGATCCATTCCGTATCCGAAACGGATCTCCTGCATGAAAGGAAGTATATGCACCGGCGTGATTCCCGACCGGTCGGAGAAAGCCTGTGCCGTTTCGATTGCGCGGCCTAAGGAAGACGCATAGATCTTCTCGATCCCTTCTCCCATCAGTCTCTCTGCCGCAACAGCAGCCTGCTTTTTACCGAGTTCCGTCAGACAGTCCTTCACATAATCAGGATCGCCATGGCGTACTAAAATGATTCGCATATTACCTCCATGCAGATCAGTATAGCAAAAAAGGATTTTTCCACACGGCCTCAGACAGTTTGCTCGCGCAAATCCGCCGCGCGGAAGAAATCCCCCTTTACTTTTCTACCCCCGGAACAGTTCCGGATTAATTACTTGACCAGTTCCTCTGTCTCCTGTGCAATCGCCAGTTCCTCGTTGGTCGGGATGATCGCAACAGTAACCTTGGAATCATCAGAAGAAATAACAGCTTCGGAACGAACGCCGTTGTTCTTGGCAGGATCGATCTTTACGCCCATGAACTCGAGGCCTTCGCAAGCAGCAGCACGGATGTAGTCAGTGTTCTCGCCGATACCTGCAGTAAATGCGATCACGTCAACACCGCCCATAGCAGCAGCGTAGGAACCGATGATCTTTCTTGCCTGATACTCGAACATCTCGAGAGCCAGTGTCGCACGCTCGTTACCTTCGCGGGAAGCCTTCTCGAGATCTCTGAAGTCGGAGGATACACCGGAAAGACCCTCAACACCGGACTTCTTGTTCATGAGGACATCGATATCGTCCGGGCTCATGTTCTCATTTGTCATAAGGAACGGAACGATCGCCGGGTCGATGTCACCGCAGCGGGTACCCATGCAGATACCTGCAAGAGGTGTAAGACCCATGGATGTATCTACGCACTTGCCGTGGTCAACAGCTGCGAAAGAGGAGCCGTTACCGAGGTGGCATGTGATGATCTTGATGTCGTTATAATCCTTGCCAAGGAACTCAGCCGCACGGCGGGAAACATAACGGTGGGAAGTACCATGGAAACCGTAACGGCGGATGGAATACTTCTCTGTCAGCTCATAAGGCAGTGCATATGTGTAAGCCTTCGGCGGCATGGTCATATGGAAAGCGGTGTCGAATACGGCAACTTGCGGTGTGCCCTCAGGAAGTACGGACTCGCATGCCTCGATACCTGTGAGGTTTGCCGGGTTGTGCAGAGGTCCCAGAGGGAAGCACTCACGGATAACACGCTTAACGTCATCGTTAACGATAACAGACTTGCTGTAGTACTTACCGCCGTGGAGTACGCGGTGGCCGACAGCCTTGATCTCGCCGATATCGGAAAGAACACCATGATCCTTGTCAACGAGAGCGTCGAGGATCATCTTAACAGCAACCTTATGATCCGGCATCGGATCTGTGCATACGAAATCTTCCTTGCCCGGGGTCTTGTATGTCAGCTTGCCGTCGATACCGATACGCTCGGCATTACCCTTGGCAAGAACGTCACCGGTGGATGTTTCAAAGAGCTGGAACTTGCAGGAAGAACTTCCGCAGTTGATAACTAAAATCTTCATTCATTTTCTCCTTCAATACTGTTATTTCAAAAGTAAAGCGGGGCAGTCTCCTGTCCCGCTTCTATTTGACTTAAGAATTCTGAGCCTGTACAGCTGTGATAGCGATTACGCCAACGATATCCTTCGCGGAGCATCCACGGGAGAGGTCGTTGACCGGCTTTGCGATACCCTGGCACATCGGGCCGTAAGCTTCTGCCTTGCCCAGTCTCTGAACCAGCTTATATCCGATGTTACCTGCATCGAGGTCCGGGAAGATAAGAACGTTAGCCTTACCTGCAACCTTGCTGTCCGGAGCCTTGGAAGCGCCGATGGACGGAACCATCGCAGCGTCAGCCTGGAGCTCACCGTCGATAGCGAACTGCGGATATTCTTCCTTAGCGATCCTGGTTGCCTCAACGACCTTGGTAACGTCGTCGTGCTTCGCGGAACCCATGGAAGAGTGGGAAAGAAGAGCAACTACCGGCTCTTTGCCGACGAGCTGCTTGAAGGAAGCGGCAGAAGAACCTGCGATAGCAGCGAGCTCTTCCGGATTCGGGTTCTGAACGAGACCGCAGTCACCGAATACGAATACACCGTCTTCACCGTACTCGCAGTCCGGAACGACCATTACGAAGAAAGCGGAAACGAGCTTGGTGCCCGGAGCTGTCTTGATGATCTGAAGGGACGGACGGAGTGTATTGGCTGTGGAGTGGCAGGCACCGGAAACGATTCCGTCACCGTCGCCCATCTTTACCATCATGCATGCATAGTACATATAGTCACCGAGGAGAGTCTTCTCAGCTTCTTCCGGTGTCATACCCTTTGCCTTACGGAGCTCATAGAAGCCGTTAATGTACTCCTGTGTCTTCTCGTATGTGTGCGGGTTAATGATTGTTGCCTTGGAAATATCAAGTCCTTCGCTGTTCGCCTTAACTTCCTCATCTGTACCGATGATGATCAGGTTCGCAATGTCCTCAGCGAGGATCTCAGCGGCCGCCTCAAAAGTTCTTCTGTCCATGGACTCAGGAAGAATGACGGTCTTCTTGTTGCTCTTTGCTTTTGCTTTAATTTCGTCAATAAATGCCATAAATCAATCGCCTGCCTTTATTCATTATTTTACATAATCACGCCTAAATATTATACTCTCGCCTCACACGCTTGGCAACGTCACCGGGGCGAAAAAGAAGTGCTTTTCTACGCGAAAAGCACTTCCTTTTCAACATTTATTCATCGATCTGTGAAAGCAGATAATTCAGCATCTTCTCTTCAAAATCCCTGCTTATCGGCGTTACCCTCAGATCGGAAACACTCAGCGCCTTAAGGCCTTCCTGCGCATACCGGCGCGCCAGTTCCCTGTCCTCCAGGATGTAGAATGCATAATATGCCAGTCTTCTTCGTCCGTTCCCATCCATGTCCGCATCGATATTCTTCTTCGAGTGCTCGTAATATCTCCTCGCAAGCATCGCATCCTTCTGACGGAACGAATAATAGGCAAACAGCTGTGAATCCAGATAGAAATGGCCGGTATCCGTAAGCGTTCCCGTCCCGAGTCTTACCATCGCATTTACACACTCCGCCATCGCCATGAGATTATTCTTCATTTCCGCGACACTATAGAAAGTGACCATATAGCTGAGCTTTTCCGCAACAGAAGCACTCCCGTAAGAGGGATAGTCGAAAGGCCGTAACACGAGATCATCCGGAGATTTCGCAACTGCCATCGACATCAGCATCTCTTTCTTCTTTGCGGCAAGCCCGTTCTTGCTGAAAGCGCCCTTCATCGAATAATACGCGGACGAGGTAAAGACACAGCCGCTGCCTCCGATCAGTCCGCAGATAAACTCCATAAGAAGCGTGTCTTCGAAAAGATAGTACTTTGCAGCGGTCAGGAAAAGAAACAGTCCTATGGTAACGACTGCCATGATTATATAGAAGACGATTGGAAAGATATCCGTTTTCCGGATCTTCGTCGCCGGATAAGTCATCGCCACCGTAGGGTAAAACTGATTCAGCCGGGAGACCGTAAACTTCATCTTCCCGGGTTTTACGGGATCGTAGAGATCCTTGTCCCAGCGGATAAAGATTCCGGCGACACGCACGCAGATCGCGCCTCTGATACGGTAATAGATATAGTCGAAAAGCGCGCGGATCCATCCGGTCAGGTATTGACCCAGGATCAGCGCAGGAATAAACACCAGCATGCCCATAACTTATTCACCCGTTTTTCTTTGTGACAGGATGCCCTGCCATTCGTTTGCCAACGAGTTCATTATATCAGTCAGGAAGGGCCTGCGCCATAGATCACCGTGCTTCCGGAACGGATGACGATCTTATCTGCCGATTGTCTCGAATAATCGTCCGAGAGGTTGAAGTCGGACCAGTCCTGATGATGGATCGAGAACTGGACGACAAGCTTGTCACCGCTTCCGAGTTTTGTGGATCCGAAAGAACTGATCGTACAGATCGTATCGGCCCCGGTCTTCGCCGGTTCTACTTTTCCGAATTCTCCCTTAACACTGTTAATTGCCTCGTAGTTTCCGCCCTTTCGGCTTACCGCCGAGTGGTAGCAGTCGAAGGCCAGTGAGCCGGATTTCTCATTCGTAAAGTAGTATTCGATCGCAAGAGAACCCAGGTCGATCGAATCGGATCCCGTGTTCTCGATGGTCATATTCCCGGCAATCGCGTTACCTGTTCCGCTCATGCTGTACTCGATGGTTACATTCACTTTTCCGTTTCCGGAAGGCGCCGGAGGTGTTGTCGGGGCAGGAGGTGTGGGTCCCTGTGTCGTGTCCGGAGAAGTCGGTGCCGGGGTCACATTTCCGGAACCGTCCGGTACCTCGCCATATACCAGCACGCCGCCCTCGAAGAGGGATATCTTCGCAGAAGAAGCCGCGTCCTGCGGAAGTCCCGTAATACGGAACTGCACTTCTTTCTTATACTCTTCCTGACCGCCCGGGTAGCAGGAATATTCCTTGAAAACGACCTGTACGCATGCATTGCTTCCATCTGCATCCAGGATCTGAAGCGATGCGACATCCTGTCCGTACGAAGAAGATACCGACAGATCCGATGCTTTCTTTCCCGGCGGGAGCGTGAAGTAGTAGCGCAGTTCGAGGTCCTTCGGAGCTCTTGCCGGCCAGCCGGTCATGTTGTAGGTCAGTGCTTTTATCTCGAGAAAATCACTTCCGCCCGCATTGACGGCCGCATCCACACGGTACTCTTCGCCCACGTCTTCCCCTGCACCAAAACCGGTCAGTGTCTGGCCGTGGTAGCGCGTATAAAGCTTGGCAAGAAGACCTGTAAATCCGGCATTGTAGTCGCAGGCCACTTCGTTCGTGTTGTAATTGCTGACCTCATCGGTGTATCCGTCCGAGGCGTCCGGTCCGCCGACAAGTGCGCCGCACAGCACATGTCTTCCGGAGCCCGGCTCATTCATATTGTCGCAGTAGGAGCCCTGAGCCGTACGGTGGTGCGGGTTCACCGGATAGTTCTCACCGAAGCCGATCTGGAATGATCTTCCCGTATCTCCCAGAGCATATCCCGCCTGGGCAACAGCGAAGTTCCAGTAAGTATCTTTCTTCGCGGAAGGGCATGCATCGCTCTCACTGTAGACAGAGGCAACGAAAGCCGTGGTCGTCGCATAGCGGAGAGAACCCCAGCTGTCGAGCCAGGCCAGACCCTTCGGAGTGTAGGTGATACGCTCTCCGGCAGAGGTTCCGGTCGTCCAGAAGTCGAGGTGCTTTTCGACCGCCTGAGTATACGTCTTCTCCCCGGTCTCCTGTGCAAGAAGGACTGCCGCGCCGATGTGCACATCGTCCCAGCACAGCGACCAGTTGAAGTCCTGATTCGCCTTCGGATAGTACTCTTTTGCCTTGGCCAGATAGGAAGAATCTCCCGTCGCGCGGTAGAGCCACACGCCTGCCCAGCTGAGTTCATCGTAGTATCCGCTCCAGGAGTTGTAGAAGCCGTTTGCCGCCGTGTATCCGGCATCGCTCTTATACTTGTCCGCAAAGGCATAGAGGGACTTTGCGTGTGTCAGGCACTTCTCGCTGAACGCCGGATCCGCGTCCTTAAAGAGGATGCTGCAGACCGCAAGAGAAGCCGCGGTTTCCGCCGTAACTGCGGAGCCCGGATTCTGCGCGTCCACACGGTAAGCCGGACGGGACATCTGGTACTCGACACACTCGGCAGGCCCCCACCATCCGTGATCGGCATTTCCGTCGCCGACCTGGTAGTAGTAGACCTCATCAGACGGATGGCACTTGATAAAGTATTCATTCGCCCAGCGGATATTTCCGAGCGCATACTCGAGCTGTTTGCTCTCTTCGTATGCATCCTTATCTTCGTAGACAGACCATCCGAGAATGGAGGCCGTGTAGGCCATCGGGAGATTGAACTTGACGTTATCGCCGGCATCGAACCAGCCTCCGGTAAGATCTACTCCCGCGTCGGAACCGTCCTTAAGCGCAGAATCCCCGCGCCAGTTGCAGCGTGTATCTTCCGGAAGATCACCGGATCTCTGAAGCTCGTAGAAAAGAAGTGACTTCTGGAGAGCCTCGCCGTAGTTGTATTTGCCGGTTCCCTCGACTCCTTCGTATCCGGTGCCCTTGATGGTTCCGTATTCCTTTTTCACCACCGGCCTGTCGGTAACATCTCCGCTTTCGGAAGGCTCGGCCGTCCCGCTTTCTGAGGTCTCCGAAGACGGGGCTTCTGTATCGGAGGAGCTTCCGTTCTGCTCCTCGGAAGAGTCATTTACCGGCTCAATCGAGCTCTCCTGAGAGAGCGGAGTCTCCTCGCTCTTCCTACTCTTAAAAGTGCTTTTCCACGCGATTACAATGCCGCCGATCACAAGTGCGACGGCAAGAAAAATGCCGCATAATACGGCAATCTTTGCTTTACTCTTCATGTCCTTCAATTTCATTCAGATCGAGCTCCTGTGTAGATACTTTGGTGTAGTGAAGTATGTCATCCATACGCAGACTCTGCGAATACGTTACAAAAGTGAACGCCTGTCCGGCGCGTCCGGCACGGCCCGTTCTTCCGATACGGTGCAGATAGTACTCATTTTCATTCGGCACTTCAAAATTGAAGACCGTGTCGATATCGGAAACATCGATACCGCGGGCCGCAACATCCGTCGCCACGAGGATGTTGAACTTGCCTCTTCTGAAGTCATCCATGATGCGGTTTCTCGCACCCTGACCGATATCTCCGTGGAGACACTCCGCCTTGTAACCGAGGCGCTTGATGCCCTCCGTCACGACGCGTACGCGTGTCTTCGTATTGCAGAATGCCATGACGCGGCTGCACTGGTATTTCTCCATGATCTTTCCGAAGGCTTCCATCTTCTCCCGCTCTTCGAGATGCAGGATGTACTGGCTGATCTTCGGCATGTCCTCTTCTTTCGGCGCGACCTCGATTTCATCGGCACCATCCATGTATTCCCATGTGATGTTCATGACTTCTCTGCTCATCGTCGCGGAGAACATCGCGATCTGCTTATCCGAAGGAGTAAGCTTCATGATCTTTCTTATGTCCTTGATGAAACCCATGTCGAGCATCTTATCCGCCTCATCAAGAACGAGCGTGTAGATGTCGGAGATGTTGATGTTCTTGTGCTGCACATGATCCAGAAGACGGCCCGGCGTCGCGACCACGATCTGCGGTTTTTTCTTCAGCATCTGGACCTGCTTATCCATCTTCTGTCCGCCGATGATTCCGCAGATCTTTAATCCCTTGATAAAAGCACCTAGGCCTCTAAGTTCCGTGCAGATCTGAAGTGCCAGTTCTCTTGTCGGGCAGAGGATCAGGGCCTGCACGAAGTCGGCGTCCATATTCAGGTATTCCAGGATCGGTATACCGAAGGCGAAAGTCTTGCCGGTGCCGGTCGGTGCTTTTGCAATGACACAGCGGTTATCCATAAGGAGCGGGATCGCCTGTTTCTGGACGGAAGTAGGCGTCTTCATGCCCATTTTGTCCAGGGCGCGCATAACCTCCTCGGACAGATCCATCTGATCAAATGATGTATATTCCAATTGTTAACCCTCGATTTCTGTTTCCTTCTTCTGAGGTACGAAGTATACGACGTCATAGAGCTCGGAACGGCGCTTCTTCGACTCGAAAAGGTTATTATACGTAAGGACGTTGTACTCATTTAAGATACCTGTCGCATCCGGTACATCCGTTACTGTATCGTATCTGTTTCCCTGATTGTCATAGACACCCATCGATGTCAGGATCGGATACTGGTCGTAGGCATCCGCGATCAGGAGATTGTACGCGGGAAGATCCATTCCCGTGTTCTGGAGAAGGAGTGTGGAGAGATAGTTCAGGCTGATGCTCTCGATCTCGCACTCCGGGATATCATAGTTCGCCCAGATGAAGAAATCCGTCTTATACAGATTCTGCATCTCTTCACCGTTCAGGTCGACGATCTCTTTTCCGAGAAGTGTCTCGTAGAAGCCGTTGATCATGCTCGGCAGATGGTCGCCGAAGAAGCAGATGATGACCGGATCATCCACCTCGCTGAAGTAAGCGATCAGATCACGGAGCGCAAGGTCACTCTGTCTTGCTAAAGACAGGTACTGCTCCGTCTCCGGGAACTTGTCCGGATAATCGATAAGACGTACGTCCTGATCGAAGTTCGGATCGTTGCTGGTATAAGAACCGTGATTCTGCATCGTAACGTTGAACAGGAACAGCGGGTGCTTCGGGTCTCTTTCTTCGTACAGCTGGATCAGCTTCTTGTAGGAAGTGCGGTCAGAGATATACGAGCGGAGATATTCGGAATCATCACCGAAATCATCGATCGAGACGAAGCGGTCAAATGCCATACTCGTATAAACCTCCGGACGGTTCCATCCGCTGGCCAGATACGGGTGAACGGCAATCGTCTGATAGCCCTGGCTCTTGAGGAAACGCGGAAGCGATCCCGTGGAATTTCCGATGTACTGCTGATAAGGAATACTTCCGGTCGGGAAGAACGCCATCGGGTTGCCTGTCAGGAATTCGAATTCCGAGTTCGCCGTACCGCCGCCGTACACGGAAACACAGAGATCACCGTGGATCACATTGTCTCTCGTGTAAAGTGAATCCATGTAAGGATGCATCGGAAGATTCGTATCAAAAGATCCGACGGTCGACATATCCGAGTAGGACTCATTCATGATCGCGATGATCGTCGGCTTCTCACCCTCCTGAAGGACACGGTCGCCGCAGGCCTCACGGATCGTCTGCTTCTTATTGTAATCCGCGATAACATCGTTCGGCAGGATATAGTGTGCTTCTTTGTTTTCGATCTTCTCTCCGATCCGCTGAACACGGGAAACGCTGTAATTATCGGGCTTCTCAACCGCCAGATGCTGGGCATTCATGGTCAGCGCCACGATCATACCGTTCTTGCTGAAGTTCTGCGCGGGGTTACTTGCGTTATTTACTACACCCATCTTCTCCATCAGGCTGAAGTTGGAATTCTGATAACGTCTGGTATCGATCAGTGTCAGCGCAAGGAAGATCACAAGGATCGCACAGACACCGCCGATGTACGCGCGGTTTCTCTTAAGCTGGATCTTATACTTGCACTTAGAAACGAGCAGGATCGAGAAAATAAACAGAAGCGTCGCGATGATCAATATCGGCGACAGTTCGATGTGATAGTTATCGGATACATTCATCGCCGTCTTAAGGGTAACAACATCCCAGAGCTGAACCGGCTCACCACGCCACAGGAGCTTGAAATAGTTAAAGATCGCAACAGCGAACAGAAGGCAGTTCACGAGGATCGTCGTCAGACGGAAGCGGTTGAAGATGATCAGCAGCAGGACATAGATCACTAGGTAGTAGATGTAGTTGACGATATATGCCGGCGGGGATTTCTTCAGGACGGAGTTGCCGTTCAGAAGCTCAACGATCGTAAACATCAGCACCGGCATGAGGTGCATGACGGTGATCAGAAGATGCTCTCTTTCCTTCTCGTAAAGGTCAAAGTGCAGAAGTGCGACCAGACCACAGATCAGGATCAGAAGGATACTGATGATCATGGCGACATAATTCATGCGGGAATAGCGGATCTGCGTATTGCACTGCAGATGGGCACCCGCCGGAATGCCCGGATAATTTACATCATTCAGTTCGTCGGGAACATTCGAGGAAACCCATACAGAGGGCACTTCTTCACCGATCGTATCCACGGTTTCCAGGAACATGATGTATGTATCCTGCATCACCAGATCCTTGCGGATACGGAAACGCAGGTATTCGTTGTCCTTGATATTCTGGAGCGGGACCTTCTCTTCATAGACGATCTTGCCATCCGCCTTCATCAGCTTGAAGTGGAGACTTCCCTGCGGCGCAAGAACGTTTCCGGATTCTCTGTTCGTCGCCATACGGATCTCGATATAGTCGACGTGTATCTGCTGCGGCTCAAAGGCCTGGATCAGCGGGGATCCGCCGTTCAGTTTTCCGGAAGGCTGCGCACCCTGTCCCAGACAGGATACGGTGATCCTCGATGCAAACATGGATGACTTGAAGAAGACGATAAAGAGCATCACGAGCATTACCGCGATGACGATCGTCCAGCGCACTTTATTTCTTGTGAAGCTTACCGCTTTTTTCGTAAACTTGATCAAGTTCTTCTCCCGCACCGGCAGTCTCGGGGCGCCAATGCCCATATCTGCCCTATTGTATTTGTACGTTACCTATTATAAGGCGTTTTTCTTTTCTTTCAATGGAATGCCCCTTGTAAGATTGCACAGTTTTCCTTCTTCGAAATGTTATTCGTTACATTTTTATCGTTTTTCGATAAAAAATGTTTGCATATCGATAACGACCATGCTATTATGATGACATGAAAGGATCCTCGGAAATCTTCCTCCCGCAAATCCGGCCGGATGCGGGAGACGACATAAATACTTACGGAGGTAAAGAAAATGGACTCTAAATCTAAACCCGGTTATTCCCTATGGCTGAACCTGACACTGGCAGCTTCCGCCGTATTCTTCTTCTGCTGTCTCCTCGGAGACATCTTCGGATACTCATTCTGCAAGTACTGCTGGCGCGGCGGTCTCTTTAACGAAGGATATCTTCCGTTCCTTTCTTTTCTCGAGAATGAAGACGTAAGATTCATCGTTTTCCTCACTTGTTTCTATCTGTCGACCGGCATCGCTTACATCATCATCTACAGCGTAGTCAATCTTCTTCTGAACCTGAAGAAAGGGATCGTCTTTGAGAAGGCGAACACCCGCTACATGTCCGTGATCTCGATCTGCTGTTTCCTCATCTGCGTGATCTGCATCATCGGTGCCTGCGCTTCCTACGCGCTCTTCCTGGTCTCGCTGATCGGCCTGTTCGTAGGACTTATCGTCCAGTGTGTCAGACTCGTCATGGATAAGGCCATCGATATGCGCACTGAGCTCGATCTGACTGTATAAGGAGGTGCGGATTATGTCTATCATTGTTAATCTCGATGTTATGATGGCTAAGCGGAAGATCTCCGCAGGTGACCTCGCCGCCAAGATCGGCATCACCCCGGCCAACCTCTCTATCCTGAAGAACCAGAAAGCAAAGGCTGTGCGTTTTTCCACCCTGAACGATATCTGTCAGGCACTTGACTGCCAGCCGGGTGACATTCTGGAATACAGAGAAGACGAGTAATAATCTTTCATCCGGTACGGTGGCGGACCAGCGTTAAGGTCCGCCGGCCGGGTGCTTTTTCCAAAGGAGAAACTGAAAAATGAATACGAACACGAAGCGGGCAGAGCTCCTCAAGAAGCTCTGCCTTGGGTTAAGTTACGCTTTTTCCTACGCATACATATGTTTTTTCACCATATATACCGACAGTCATCTGGCGATCACGGTCTTCCTGACACTGCTTTCCTGCGGCGCCATCCTCTGGCTGGAGCTGACCATGCGGCAGCAGCAGGATCTGGGGAAGTTCACCCCGTCGAAGCTCCAGCTCGGTGAGACACGTTTCTGGGAAGTGATCCTCCTTCTTCTTTCCATCAGCACCTTAAGCGGGCAGATGCAGGAATTGAGCCTTCTTTTTATCCACATGGTCGTCATCTATATGGTGCTCACCGGAACCGGTCATCTTCTCTCCGACCGTTCTTCCTGCCTGATCCCCGCCGATCTTTTCAACGGCTGTGTGCGGCTTCCGTTCATGAACTTCTTTTCCCGTATTCCCACGATCGGCGAGTGTATCCACCCCTCCGGTGAGACCGTAGAAGTCATCCTCCCCGACGGATCGACGGTCGCGGGAACGAAGGCAAAAAAGAAGCCCGGCTATTCCGCCGCGATCCTTCTGGTCCTGGTCGTGATCGCCGGCTTCTTCTTCGCCGCCGTCGGCAACCTCGCTTCGGTCGACAGTCATTTCAGTGATGCGATACTCTCTCTTGAACACACATTCGACAATATTTCCATCTCCGATTCTCTGGGAAGATTTATCATGAGCCTTCCGGTCGGCGCCTTTCTCTTCGGCCTTTTCCAGGGAAGTGTCCGGAAGGATATTTCGAAGGAAAAGCACTTCTGCGAGAAGCTGGTCTCTTTTTCTACCAGGCTCCGCTTCATGCCGGATGCGGTCCTAACGGCCGTACTTTTCCTCTTCGGTGTGCTTTACGTGGCATTCTTCATCTCGCAGGCCAGTTACATGTTCAGTGCTTTTGCCGGAGTACTGCCGGAAGCATTTACCGCATCGGAATATGCGGTCAGCGGATTCTATGAACTGATCAATGTCGTGCTTATTAACTTCGCACTCCTTGCGACCGTCCGCATTTTCGGCTCTCATGAGAACAGGATCCTGCGTATTTTCAGTACGGTCCTCATGGTCGAGAGCATGATCTTTGCGACGATCTCCGCATCGAAGATCATCCTTTACATGTCACGCTTCGGGTATACCTACTCAAGAACTCTCGGTCTGTGGGGGACGTCCGTTGTTTTCGCCGGTGCGATCCTGGCTGTCATCTATCTGACAAAGAAAAA
>JAEEGJ010003496.1_pt1 | contig 60038 bp, 56 predicted proteins | sample 8958761 | NCBI WGS metagenome assembly JAEEGJ01 (sample SAMN16246546, study PRJNA631951) | gut metagenome | biome: gut microbiome; feature: rumen; material: RS-attached | host: Bos | place: Iran: Karaj | collected 2018-10 | reverse complement strand
CAAGTCCCTGTTGGGACTGCAAATATAGTTATTTTTTCTCTACTGCCTCGCCCTTGCTGAAAAACTTCCACTGGAAGAGGAGCAGATAGATGGCCCCTACCGTGATGCAAGAGTCGGCAAAATTAAAAATCGCATCGAAGAACCTGAACGGCTTGCCTCCCAATAGCGGCATCCAGTCGGGCCAGGTGGTGTCAATTATGGGGAAATAGAACATATCCACCACTTTACCGAAAAACAGCCCGGCATATCCGCCGCCCTCGGGAAAAAGAGTCGCCACCTGGGTAAAGGTGCTCTCGCTGAAAATCAGGCCGTAGAACAGGGAATCGATGATATTGCCGAAGGCACCGCACATGATGGCGGCAAGGCCGTAGAGCACGCCGTTGGGCGTGTCGGGCTTCTTGAGCAGTTTGCGGATGTAGATGATGATGGCGATGCCCAGGACGATGCGGAAGAACGTCAGCAGGAACTTGCCTATACCGCCTCCGAAATTCATTCCGAAGGCCATGCCGATATTCTCTATGAAATGGATCTTGAACCAGGATCCGAACACAGGGATGCTCTCGCCCAACGTCATATTGGTCTTGACCAGGATCTTGATGACCTGGTCAATTACCAAAAGGACTACCACGAACAGAGTGAGGCGGGCACCCTTGGAGAGCTTCATTAACGCTTGTTTTTAGCTTCTACGGAGAGTGTTGCGTGAGGCACCAGGCGGAGCCTCTCCTTGGGGATGAGCTTGCCGGTCTCGCGGCAGATGCCATAGGTCTTGTTCTCTATGCGCACCAGGGCAGCCTCCAGATTCTGGATGAACTTGTACTGGCGGGCAGCCAACTGACCCAGCTCTTCCTTTGCAGAAGAAGACACGCCGTCTTCAAGAGTCTTGAAGGACGGGGAGGTATCCTCGGTGTCATTGCTGGAGCTGTGGTCAACGGCGGCCTTGAGAGTAGCGTACTCTTCCCTGGCCTGAGCAAGCTTTTCAAGGATCATCTCCTTGAACTCCTGCAGCTCTTCGTCGCTATAGCGTACTTTCTCTACCTTTTCTGCTTTCTCTTTTATTTGTTTCTTCTCTGCCATATTATCAGATGTTTCGAATGTGTAAATATACTCAACTTTAAATTATCCTGCAATTTTCTCTACCTTGATTTCTATCTCGGCATCGTCTTCCCATTCAACTTTCCTGCCACCGAAATCCTTGCCCAGAGCAACATTGAGCGCGAGTGTCTGGTCTTTCAGATAATCGGCGAAAGATGCCAGCGAATCGGCCACCTCGGGCAGATTCTCTATGGTGACGTTGATGCGGTCGGTGACGTCGAATCCGCTGTCCTTGCGCAGGTTCTGGATGCGGTTGACCAGCTCGCGGGCCACGCCCTCGCGGCGCAGCTCATCTGTGATTGTGACATCCAGGGCCACTGTAAGCTGACCCTCGGAAGCGACCAGCCACCCCTCCATATCTTCGGAAGAAATGGTATAATCTTCTGTAGTGAGAGCTACGTCACCGGAAGGCAGAGCCAGAGTATACTCCCCTGCCCTTTCAATTGCGGCTATGGTGGGCTGATCCATAGAGCCGAAGAATGCGGCAATCTCCTTCATCTGCTTGCCGTACTTCTTGCCCAGGGTCTTGAAGTTTGGTTTTATCTTCTTGGTTATCAGGCCAGTAGTATCTGTGATATATTCTACCTCCTTGACGTTGACCTCGCCCAGAACCAGGCTTTCAACCTTCTCGAACTGCTCGCGCAGATGAGGGTTGATGACCGGAATCACAAGCTTGGCTAGCGGCTGGCGGACCTTGATGTTGACCTTGCGGCGGAGCGCCAGTACCATGGACGAGCTCTGCTGCGCCAGGCGCATGCGCTCTTCCAGGTCGGCGTCTATCAAGCTCTCGTCGGCCTTGGGCATCATGGTGTAATGAACACTCTCTGCCTTGGGGTCGAGGTCGCGCCAGAGGCGGTCGCTATAGAACGGCATAATGGGCGCCGCGAGCTGGGCCACCACCTTGAGGGCAGAATGTAGCGTCTGGTAAGCTGCCAGCTTGTCGTCGTTCATGGACCCGCCCCAGAAACGCTTGCGGTTCAGACGCACGTACCAGTTGCTGAGGTTGTCACAGACAAAGTTCTGGATCAGGCGACCGGCGGTGGTGATGTCGAAATCTTCATAAGCCGCGGTTACATCCTTGATAAGGGTATTGAGCAGCGATACCAGCCAGCGGTCTATCTCGCGAAGCGCGCTTGCAGGCGCCTTGGGTGCGCAAGGGTCAAACTTGTCGACATTGGCGTACAGCGCGAAGAAAGAATATGTATTGAACAGTGTTCCGAAGAATTTGCGGCGAACCTCATCCACGCCGCTGAAGTCGAAGCGGAGGTTGTCCCACGGCTGGGCGTTGGTGAGCATATACCAGCGGAGGGCATCGGCGCCATATTCGTCCAGAGCCTTGAAAGGATCCACGGCGTTGCCCAGACGCTTGCTCATCTTGTTGCCGTTCTTGTCCAGAACCAGGCCGTTGGAAATTACCGTATGGAAGGCGGGGGTGCCGCTGACCATGGTATGGATGGCGTGCAGCGTGTAGAACCAGCCGCGGGTCTGGTCAACGCCCTCGGCGATAAAGTCGGCACTCTGCGTAAACTGCGGCTTGTCGATATTCTTGAGGCCTTCCTGCGCATACGGCATCGATCCAGAGTCGAACCAAACGTCTATAAGGTCGGTCTCGCGGGTCATCTTGCGGCCGTCGTCGCTCACCAGGTAGATGTCATCTACATACGGGCGGTGGAGGTCAATCTTGTCGTAGTTTTCCTTGGAATAATCGCCGGGAACAAAGCCCTTGTCGCGCAGCGGGTTGGAAGTCATGACGCCGGCTGCAACAGCCTTGTCAATCTCCTCGTAGAGTTCGCCGATGCTGCCAATGCACTTCTCCACCTTGCCGTCTTCCGTACGCCAAACGGGCAGCGGAGTGCCCCAGTAGCGGCTGCGACTCAGGTTCCAGTCCTGGATACCCTCCAGCCATTTGCCAAAGCGGCCTGTGCCGGTGGATTCGGGTTTCCAGCGGATGGTCTTGTTAATTTCTACCATCTTATCCTGCACGGCGGTGGTGCGGATGAACCAGGAATCCAGCGGGTAATAGAGAACCGGCTTGTCGGTGCGCCAGCAGTGGGGATAGCTGTGGACGTGCTTCTCTATCTTGAAGGCCTTGCCCTGCTGCTTGAGATCCACGCAGAGGTCGATGTCCAGCGTGGCATCGTCTGGGCCGAGGGTGGCGTCGTATGCATTCTTGACGTAGCGGCCGGCATATACGCCGTACAGCTCTTTATTGACGAACTTTTCGACGAATCCTGAATCCAGGTCTTCCAGGCGGAAGAACTTGCCGGTGCGGTCGACCATCGGCATGCGGTTGCCGGCGGCATCCACCAACTGCATCGGCGGCACGCCGGCGGCCTTGGCCACCTTGTCATCGTCGGCACCGAAGGTCGGAGCGATATGAACTATACCTGTACCATCTTCTACGGTGACATAATCGCCGGTGATTACGCGAAAAGCGCCTTCTCCCGGATTGACCCAGGGGAAGAGCTGCACGTAATCGATGCCTGCCAGGTCGCGGCCCTTGAACTCACCTTCCAGCACGCGGAAGGGATTCTTGTCGTTGAAGTGGGCAGGCACCAGAGCTTTTGCCAGGACATATACGGCGGGCTCTTTGGTGTAGGGATTCACGCTCTCCACACGCACGTAATCGATGTTCGGACCAACGCAGAGCGCGGTGTTCGAAGGGAGTGTCCAGGGAGTCGTGGTCCATGCCAGGAAGTAAACGGGCAACTGAGTGCCTGCAAAAAGCTTCTCAGAAGCGGCGTTGCGCACCACTGTAAACTGAGCGGTAACCGTTGTATCCTTGACGTCGCGGTAGCAGCCGGGCTGGTTTAACTCGTGAGTGGAAAGGCCGGTTCCCGCTGCGGGGGAATAGGGCTGGATGGAGTATCCCTTGTAGAGATATCCCTTCTTGTAGATATCCTTGAGCAGATACCACAGAGTCTCGATATAGGCGTTGTCGTAGGTGATGTACGGGTTGTCCATATCCACCCAGTAGCCGATGCGCTCTGTGAGGTTAACCCACTCCGCGGTATATTTCATGACCTCCTTGCGGCAGGCCTTGTTGTAGTCATCTACGGAAATCTTTTTCCCGATATCCTCTTTGGTGATGCCCAGCATCTTTTCCACGCCCAGTTCCACGGGCAGGCCGTGGGTGTCCCAACCCGCCTTGCGCTCTACCAGATAGCCGGTCTGGGTCTTGTAGCGGCACACGGCGTCCTTGATGGAGCGGGCCATCACATGGTGGATGCCCGGCATACCATTGGCCGACGGCGGCCCTTCGAAGAATATGAACTTTGGAGCGCCCTCGCGCAGCCGCAGAACCTTGCGGAAAGCATCCTCTTTCTGCCAGCTTTCGAGCACGGACTTGCCTACCTCAACCAGATCGATGTTTTTATACTCGGGAAAACTCATATCTTTGTAATTAATTAAGCGGCAAAGATAATATTTTATTTGCAATGGGAACAATCGACATAGTGATACTGGCCTGCTTTCTGCCGGCAATCTTCATCGGCCTCAAAAACGGCCTCATCAGGCAGCTGGTCGGCCTGGCGGTGGTGATTCTGGGAATATGGCTGGCGGTGCGCTTTTCCGACGTGGTAAGCGCCTGGCTTACTGCAAGATTCACTATGGAGGCATTCTGGGCGAAAGCCATCTCCTTCGTGTTGATTTTCTCTGCCGTGGCGCTGGTTTTGAACCTGATTGGCAAACTGCTGGAAAAGGTGCTGGACATCGCCCTGCTCGGGTGGCTTAACCGGCTGTTGGGGATGGTCGTGTCCATCGCCACCGGCGCCCTCGTAATCGGCACGCTTGTGTACCTTGTCAACTCCGCAAACTCTCTTCTTGGCTTTATCCCGCAAGAGCAGATAGATCAGTCCAAATTCTTCAAACCCCTTCTGACGCTCATCCAGACGGTTTTTCCATATTTGAAGCAACTTTTTTAAAAAAACTTTTTCTGTTTTCGGCTCTCAATTCCAAAAGTTTTGAGAAAATGTCTCGTTTTTAGCCGCCGGCATGCTCCATATTTGCAGTCGACGAAGGGACGACTATTGTGCAGAAGGAAAGGAGGGCCCGTCCGGCGTGCCGCGTTCTCCACTGCGGAGTGATTGGCACTGTAGTGGGTAAAGAGCCACCTATTTGATTACGCCGCCGGCGCACACGGTACGGGCCTCTCCTTTTAATATGGACTTCGTCGCAAACGAGTTTTATCATGAAAAAGTTCAAGCCTGTCAAACAACACGACCGAACCGACTGTGCGGTGGCCTGCATCGCGGCGATTGCCCGTTATTACGGACTGGCGCTGCCGCTGGCCACCATACGGCAGGCTTGTGGCGCCTCGGTGGAAGGGACCACCATCAAAGGTATCATGGACGCCTGCCAAGCGGTGAATCTGGATGCCCGGCCGCTGAAATCGGCCGCCAGGGACATCGGCGCCATCCCTTCCGAAAACCTCCCGGTGATTCTGCACGTGACCAACGCCGACGGCGACCCGCACTTCATTGTTTTGTGCGGCTTTGACGCCTCCTCCGCCACAATCATGGACCCCGCCGAGGGCAAGACAAGCCATATCGGCATGGACAATCTTACCAATATGTGGAGCGGCTATCTGGTGATGGTGGAGCCGGGTGCCGGATTCCGCCCAGGCGATGAAACCCAGCCTGTCGTAAAGCGTCTGGGCCGCATCTTCTCCATCTTCAGCAGGGAAATCATCCTGAGCATCATTTTCTCTATACTTTATATACTGGCTGGAATCAGCTTTTCTCTTTTCTTACAATTCTTCATCGACAAAGTCATCCCATCGGGGAACAGTATGCGGATTATCTGGCCCGCTCTGGCGATGACCGTTCTTTCTGTTCTTGCTTTATTAATTGGTAATCTTAGGACCAATACCCTGCTATCCGCAGCCACAGGCGTAGATCTGCGTCTAATCAACACCTACATCTCGCATCTTTTCCGATTGCCTGTGGCTTTCTTCAACTTGCGTGGCGCCGGGGAGATAAACTCCCGCATCGGCGATGCATATACAATCAGGAGGTTTGTCACCGAGGGCGTACCCTCTATCGTTATCAGCATTGTAACCCTGGTGACGGCCTTCCTGCTCATGTTCACCTTTCACTGGAAGCTGGCGTTGCTGACCTTCGCGTTCGTGCCGGTCTACACGCTGGTGTTCTGCCTTGCGTCCAGGGCGGCGGCAAAATTCAACCGGGAGATTGTAAACGGCACCACCGCCTTTGAACGCAAGTGTGTAGAGGGAATAGCCGCCGTCAAAAGCATCAAATACGCCTGTCTGGAGGGCGATGCAGCCCGGAACATCGGCGCCGGATATTCTTCGCTGTGCGAAAAGATGTACAAGGGCGGACGCGCCTCCAGCCTCTATTCGCTTTCGGCCGAGACGCTCTCCAAACTGATGACGGTGATGCTGCTCTCGGTTGGCTCGCTGGCCATCCTGGGAGGTGAAATGAGCGTCGGTACGCTGATGGGCTTCTATGCAATCGCCAGCTTCTTCGCAGCGCCGCTGTCCCAGATAGTAGGCGCCAGCACCCTGATAAACCAGACCAGAATCGCCTCTCAGCGCCTTTTCGAGGTGATGGACCTTCCCGAAGAGGAGTCTGAAGGAGAAGCTCCGCCAGAAGGGCTGCACGACCTGGTCTTTGACGACATAACTTTCTCCTATCCCGGCGCGGCCAACCTTCTGGAGCACTTCAGCGCCACGATCGAAGCTGGAAAGATAACGGTAATCAAAGGTCGCAGCGGCTGCGGCAAGAGTTCCCTGGCGGCTCTGGCGATGCGGCTCTGGCAGCCTTCAAAGGGACTCATCACCCTGGGCGGCATCGACATATCGCTGTTCGATTTGAAGCAGTGGCGCCGGAAGATAACCATAGTGCCGCAGGACGTGCGGCTGCAGGACGACACCATCCTCTACAACATCACCGGCGAAAGGCGCGGTTACGACCTGGAGAAGGTTGCCCGGCTGCTGGTGGAGGTAGGGCTGGAAAGCCTTATACGGGAACTGCCGCGCGGCGTAATGACGCTTGTAGGCGAGGCCGGCTGCCGCCTCTCCGGCGGTCAGAAGCAGAAGATTGCCATCGCTTCGGCACTCTATCGCAACCCCGACATACTGATTATGGACGAGGCCACCAATTCGCTGGACGCCGCCTCCCAGGCAATGGTTCTGGAGGCCATCAAAAGAATGAATAAACAACAGGGCACTACCGTCGTGATGATCACACACAAGGCCGACGAAATACCTGTTGCCGACACGATAATTGAAATGTGAATGCGCAATCACACCCGGCGAAGCCTGCACGCCGGAATCTCTGCAGGCAACAACTAAAAAATACTACTATGGAAGAAAAAAGATTTTGTGACACCGCTCTGGAGGGACTCAATTCTTCCGAGCTGTACATCTGCGGAGGTGTAGCTGCCGAATTCGATCTGGGAGGTATAATTGCCATCATCCGCAAGGTGATTGATTTTCTGGACGATTACATTCCCCAGTTGCTGAAAGGTTTTAAAGACGGCTTCGGCCTTTTGAAGTAGGAGGAGCCGCCATGAAACTTGAACGACTGGAAACAATCTCCGTTGCCGAGTGCTGCGTAGTCAGCGGCGGCGCAGACAAGAACGCGCAGAATGCGCTCTACTACATCGGCTATGCCATCGGTTTCATTATCAGGTGCATAGCACGTCTTTTCGGGAACACCGAGCCACAAGCTGAAGGTGCCCTGTAAAATTGAGGGAATGGGAGCGGTGAAAAGGGCGGCTGCGACATTGTTCGTGTGTGTGACGGCTTTGATGCGTGCGTGGGGGCAGACCCCGGCATGGAGTCTGGACAGTTGCGTGGAATACGCGTTGCAGCACAACTGTGCCATCCTTCTGCAGGATGTCGAAGTCCACAAAAGCCGTGCGAACCTTGCCCAGTCAAAACTTGCACTGCTCCCGTCCCTTAATCTTTATCTGAATCAGTATTACAATTGGGGACGGAGCGTCGATATGCAGGAGCTTGTCATTGTCAGAAACAGGCTTACGCGCCAGACAAGCGGCTCTGTCGGCGCCTCGTTCTTGATTTTTGACGGATTCGCGGGAATAAATGTCATAGAAATGCGCCGCCATCTGGTGCGGGCCGCCGAAGGCAATCTGCGACAGACGGCGCTGGAGGTGAAGGCCGACATTGCCAGGGCATATCTGGCCAACGTACTTGCAAAACTCTCCCGTCGACAGTTGGAGCAAAGTTTGGAAAATATACAGGAGCAAACCTCCCGGACAGCCGCCCAAAGCCGTCTTGGGGCGGTTGGCAAGGGCGATGTGCTGGAACTTGAGGCCAAAGCGGCCGACATCCGCGCCAGGATTGTCTCTGCCCGAAGCGAAGAAACCGCACAGATGGAACAGCTGCGCACACTCCTCGGTGGCGATGTAAGCTTTGAAACCGACACATGCATCTGCGCAGAATGCAATCCCTGCATTTATTCCGAACGGGATTTCCAGGACCTGACGCCACCCGGCGTACTGGCAGCACAAAGTGAGTTGACAGCGGCTCAAAGCGCCGTCAGAGCCGCACGCGGAGCACTCCTCCCCACCCTTACCGTGAATGCAGCATACGGTACCTATTACAGCGATGCCGGCGGTGACAGTTTCAAAGACCAGATCGACGGCAACCGCAATCCGTCGGTGTCGCTTGGCATGGCGCTTCCGCTGTTCAACGGCGGCAAGACGGCGACCGCCATCAACCTTGCAAAAGACGATCTTGCAGCAGCAGAAATCAGGTTGAAGCAGGCACGTCAGGAGGCATCGGCATATCAAAGCCAGCTGATCGGACAATGCGAAACGCTGCGCTCGCAGACCGAGGCGGCCCTGTCGCGGGTCAATCTTCTTGAAGAACGGATGCAAATCGCATCTGAAGAATACTCGCTGGGGGCAATTACCACATCCGATTGGATCGATGCCGCAGAAGAGCTGCTGCAAGGCAGCTGCGAACACGCCCAGACGTTGTGCAAGTATCTGTTCCAATTGAAAATAATTGAGTTTTACATAGATGAATGCAGGTAAAAAACGAGGCCTTTGGTGGGGTATTTCAGCCGTCGGCGCAGTTGTCCTGACAATACTGGCGGGACGTAGCGGAAACAGCGTCCAGAAGGTAGAGACAGCCCTATGCGAGAAGGGTTCCATAACCCGGACGGCATCGGCCTACGGCAGAATACGGCCGGTGCGGCAGGTCAAGATTTCGCCCGACGTTTCGGGCGAGATTACGGATATTTTTTTTGAAGAGGGCGACACTGTAAAGCGGGGCGATTTGCTGCTCAAAATCAAGCAGGAATCCTACCTGATGGCCATAGCCCGCTGCAAGGCAGCCCTTGGCACCGCCGTCAAGGCAAGGGATGCACAGGCCTGCGAGGCGCGCCTGAGGGAGATGGAATATCAGCGGTTAAGCGCCCTTTATGAGAGCGACGCCACCTGCCTGGCTCAGTTGCAACAGGCTCAGATTTCGTTCGAAACGGCCACCGCCAGAGCCGGCGAATGCGAATACCGCGTCGCGGCAGAAGAAGCTTCACTGGCCGCCGCCCGCAGCGAACTGCGCAAAACGCTGCTCTACTCCCCAATGGACGGCGTCGTATCGTCGCTCAGGGTAAAACCGGGAGAACGTGTCGTAGGTACCAGCACCATGGCTGGAACGGAAATGATGACCATCGCCGACCTGGACAGCATGGAAATAGTGGTGAATATCGGCGAAAGCGACATCATCTCCATTAGCGAAGGAGATGCCGCGCAGATTAGGCCCGACGCCGCGCCGGAAATTACACTCCAGGGGGTTGTCAGCAAGATTGCAGGATGCTCTGTAGGTGCAGCAGAAATGGGCTCCAACACCGATTTCGAGGTAAGGATAAGCATTGATTCACAGGATGTTATACGGCTGCTTCCGGGCATGTCGGCATCGGTACTTATAGTCACCGGTTCCAAAAACGACATTTTAACCGTACCTTTGCAGTCGGTAGTCGTAATGGACGGCCGCGAGACGGTTTGGGTTGTGGAGAGCGACGGACGAGCGATGCCGGTCACCGTCACCTGCGGAATCCAGGATTTCAGCCGGGTCGAGATATGCAGCGGTCTGTCTGTAGGAGAGCGGGTGGTCACAGGTCCCTATCAGACTATCAACAAGATCCTCAAGGAGGGAGATAAGGTAAAAACGGAACCATGATACTTACAATCGAAACCAGTGCCGATTTCTGTTCCGCCGCCATTTCAAACGGCGATGAGATTATTACCAGCTGCCTGATAGACCAGCCGCGGGCACAGTCGTCCCGCCTGGCACCGGCCATAGACGATATGTTCAAGGCCGCCGGCCTCGGCGTAAAAGACTGCAAGGCGGTGGCTGTGAGCAGCGGGCCCGGCTCTTACACCGGACTGCGCGTGGGCGTCTCGCTGGCCAAGGGGCTTTGCTTTGGCGCCGGCATCCCCCTGATTGGCATCGGCACTCTGGATCTGATTGCAAATCAGGCGCTTGATCTTTATGATGGCGAGCGCCCGGACTACATCGTCCCCATGATTGACGCCCGGCGTATGGAAGTCTATCAGGCAGTGTACGATGGCAGCGCCAGCCGCATCGGTGAGATAGAGCCGCTGGTTCTGGACGGCGATTCTTACAAGGATCTTTTAGCAAAAGGCAAGGTGCTTTTCTGCGGCGACGGCTGCGAAAAATTCCAGACCGTCACAGGCAGCCTCAACGCACTCTTTTTCCCCTGCCGTCCCGAGGCCCGATATATGACAAAAATCGCCCGCCAAAAATATCTGGCGAGCGATTTCGAAGATGTTGCCTATATGGAGCCCTTCTACCTGAAAGATTTCAGAATCGGTCAGAGTAAGAAGAACATCCTGGGCATTTAGTTGCTGTTATTTGTCAGTAACGATTTTCCATTTACCGTCTTTCTTGACAAGCTGCCATTCGGCAGGATCTGAAGTTTTACCGTTAGCGTAGTTGTATTGTACATTAACGGTTGCCGTCTGGTTTATCTCATCCATTGAAGTAGACAGGATAGTGTAACTCTTCATAGGAGTGATGTCACCATTATCGGCCTTTGTCTGGTAAGCCTCCTGCAATTCATTCTTCCTTGCATCAGGCAAATCGAAGTAGCTCCAGAAAGTCTTATAATCCTGTGCTATGAAAGCATCCATAGCGGCAGAGACAACGTCCTTGGGCTCCATTACCTTGGGCTGGTTTTCTTTGTTGCAAGAAATGGCAAATACAGAAGCAAGTACCACAAGAATACTGCAAACAACAAGAATTTTTTTCATGACTTTTGATAGTTAAAAATGATATTAATTAGTAAGAAAAGTAACTTTCGTTTCCATCATACAGCAATATATCCTCGGGCGCTATACATCCCTTTCCCATGAATGTCGGGAAACTGCGATAGCTGCGCCTGCCTTCGCTCAAATCAATCCCTTCCATCAAAAACAGACGCCAGATCATTTCCGTACAATACAATTCGGTAGTATCGTTCAGGTCAAAGTTATTGTCGAACCGGACACTGTCTCTTGCATATCGGAGCGCCTTTGCCACAATGCGGTCGGAACGCGGGACCGGGGTATGGACAAGTGAAGCATGCAGGCATCTCTTTTTTGAGAGGAAATCTTCCAGTTTCTCCAATTTGACCCGTTCAAAATCATTCGGACCATCCAATTCCTTAGGGACTGCGTGTACCACATACCAGGCCGAATCCAAATCCACCAGAAGTCCTATATGGCTGTAATGGACCGTGTCCTGCTGCATATTCAGCATCTGGCTGTAAACACCGGTTCCGGTACGGAAAACCAAGTCCGCCGTACGCATTTGTGAATAAGGGAGTTCAGGCATTTGGAAGTCGGTTTGCCTTGCGTTGCGGCAGGCCGCAATGCAGACACAGACCAGGGTCAGAACGATCGCGGTCGATAAAAATCTCGTAATACCGAACGGAATCATATTGCAAATTTAATCAAATTTCCTCCTAAAAACAAACCTGGCGGCTCTTTGCTGTTTATACCTATATTAAAAAGAATTTTTACTAAATTTGCGACTTCAAACGTTAAGTCGCAAATTTCAATGGCGTATCTAAAATTCAAAAAGGCGGAACTTGTCAATCTGGAGTACTCCCTCAAGCGGGAGTTGATTGCAACAAACCGCACCGGAGCATACGCAAACACCACTATCGTATGCTGCAACACACGCAAATATCACTGCTTGCTGGCCGTTCCCATAGAGGAAATGAACTGGCGCAGGCACATCCTGCTATCTTCTCTCGATGAGACGCTCATCCAGCATGAGAAGCAGTTCAACCTGGGCATCCACTGCTACGGCAAGGTTTTCGAGCCCAGGGGCCACAAATACATAGTAGATTACGAAAACGATCCCATACCTACCATCACCTACTACATCGGCGGCATCAAACTGCAGAAGCAGCTTCTCATGGTAGAGAATGAAGACCGTGTCCTTATCAAGTACACCCTTCTGGACGCCCATTCGCAAACCACCCTCAGGCTGCGTCCCATGCTCTCTTTCCGCAGCATCCACGCCCTGACCAGCAGGAACGACGTGGCCGACACCCGCGGAACCGAGGTAGAGAACGGTATGGCATACAAGCTTTATCAGGTTCTCCCCACCCTCTATATGCAGCTCAGCAAAAAAGCGGCCTTCACCGGCGATGCCTCCTGGTACAACGGCGTCACCTATCCGGAAGAATACCGCCGCGGTTTTGACTGCACCGAGGATCTTTTCAACCCTGGATATTTCGAGATGCCCATCAAGAAGGGCGAAAGCATAATTTTCTCCGCATCCACAGCTCCCTGTGACCCCGCCGCCTTCAAGCGCCAGTTCACCAAGGAGGTTTCTGCCATAGGCACCCTGGACGACTTTGACTCCACTTTGCGCCACGCCGCTTCCCGCCTGCTCTTCCACCGCCAGTGGCTGGAGATAAGCAGCGGCTTTACCTGGATGGGCGTGGGCGAACTTCGTCCGACTTACATATCAGCTCCCGGAATCATCCTTTACAACACCGGCAGCGTCAAGGACTTTATGGCGGTGGTAGACGGCCAGGCAGAGAAATGGAACACAGCGCTGATGTCTTCCAGCAACGAAGTGGAGGCTCCGCTGGGCTTCATCACCCTGATACAGGAGCTGGCGGCATATACCGGCCGCGGCAAGGTAGTCTGGGACAAATACGGCCCTACGGTAAATGCCATTCTCGGCAGTTATCTGGCCGGAGGCCGTCCCGAAGCGCGCCTGCACGACAACGGCCTGCTCTGGGCATCCATACCCGGTACCGCCCTCACCTGGATGAACGCTTACACAGCTGGCCGTCCGGTAACCGAGCGCGCCGGCTATCAGGTAGAGACCAACGCTTTGTGGTACAACGCCCTGCGCTTTGCCGCAAACATGGAGCGCAAACACGCCAAAAACATCAAGAAGGCATCCCTGTACGAGGATGTCGCAGACAAGATAGACCGCAATTTCTATAACATGTTCTGGTGCCAGGAACGCGGCCATCTGGCAGACTTCATCGGAGTCGACGGGCAGAATATCGACACCCGTCCCAACCAGCTGTTTGCAATTGCTCTGCCATACAGCCCGCTCAGCGAAGAGGTTCAGGACCTGGTGTTCCGCGCTGTCCGCCAAGATTTGCTTACCACCCGCGGAATCCGCACCATGAGCCCCAAGAACCCGCTGTTCAAGGGCATCTACGACGGCAACCAGCACGAGCGTGACCTTGCATACCACAACGGCAGCACCCGTCCCTGGCTTCTCAAGTACTATGCTATGGCGGGATTTAAGCTCTACGACAACGCCTTCCTGCGTGAAGCCCGCGAGATGATCAAGGGCTTTGAAGAGGATATGACAATCCACGGCATCGGCGCCGTTGCCGAGCTATACGACGGCAATCCGCCCCACAACCCTCACGGAGCCATCAACTCCGCCACCGCAACGGGCGCCATCCTCACTGTAGAATATCTCATCAACAAATATAAAGAGGAGGTATAATAATGAAAGTTCTGATGTTCGGCTGGGAGTTTCCTCCCCACATATCGGGCGGTCTTGGCACCGCTTGCTACGGTATCGTAAAAGGCCTCGCCGCCAACGGAGTCGAGACGCTCTTCGTGATGCCCTCTGCCAGCGGAGACGAAGACACCAGCGCCGCCAGCATCATCAATGCCAGCGACGTAGCGGTGTATGACACCTTTACCAATATAGACGATTATCTGAGCAAGGTTGAATTCCTGCGCGTAGGCAGCAACCTGATGCCCTATATATCACCGGAAGATTATTCCCTGCTCAGCGAAGAAGAGCGGCATTTCCAGACGATGGAATTCACCACCCACTTCCGAAGCAAATACAAATTCTCCGGCAAGTATGGAGCCAACCTTTACGAAGAGGTCGCCCGCTACGCCATGGTCGGCGGCGCAATCGCGGCCGAGCACGACTTTGACGTGATCCACGCCCACGACTGGCTCACCTATCTGGCCGGTATCGCCGCCAAGAAGGTCAGCGGCAAGCCGCTTGTGGTACACGTACATGCCACCGAGTTTGACCGTGACGGCGAAAACTACAACACCGTGGTCTACAACATCGAACAGAAGGGCATGCGTGCAGCCGACAAGGTAATCACAGTGAGCGACTGGACCCGAAACATCGTGGTCAACCGCTACGGCATCGATCCCGCAAAGGTCGTCACTGTACACAATGCCGTGGATTTCTCCGGCCGCAGCGACATGAAGGTGAACCGTACCGTAAAGGAGAAAATCGTAACCTTCCTTGGCCGCGTCACCCTGCAGAAGGGCCCCGAATACTTTATTGAGGCAGCCCGCAAGGTACTGGACCGCTGCGACAACGTCCGCTTTGTGATGGCCGGCAGCGGCGACCTGCTCAACCGCAGCGTACGCCGCGTGGCACAGTTGGGTATGGCAGACAAGTTCCACTTCACCGGATTCCTTCGCGGAGCCGATGTACAGCGGATGTTCGCCTATTCCGACGTATATGTGATGCCCTCCGTTTCCGAGCCGTTCGGCATCTCACCTCTGGAGGCGATGATATGCAACGTCCCCTCCATAATCTCCAAACAGTCGGGTGTAGCCGAAGTCCTGCGTCACGCCATCAAGGTAGACTTCTGGGACATCGACGCCCTGGCCGATTCAATCTACGCCCTCGTGACCTATCCCGCAATTGCCAAGGTGGCCAGCGAGAAGGGTTACGAAGAGGTCAGCACCCTCAAATGGAACAATGCGGCCGCCAAGATGAAAGCCGTATATGCCGACGCAATCAAATCGAATAATTAAAAATTAATAGATATGGCAACAAAAAGCATTTGTCTGTACTTCCAGGTACATCAGCCCGACAGACTGAGACTTTACAGGTTTTTTGACATCGGTGCCGACGACCACTACTTCGACGACTTCGAAAACAGCGCCATCGTGCGCCGCATCGCTTCCAGGTGCTATCTTCCCATGAACCGAGTCATCGCCGACCTCATCAAGGCGAACGGCAAGAAGTTCAAGGTGACCTTCTCCATCTCCGGCACCGCCATAGAGCAGTTCAAGAGATTTGCGCCGGAAGTTATGGAGAGTTTCAAGGCGCTAGCAGCCACCGGTTGCGTCGAGTTCCTGGCCGAGACTTATTCCCATTCCCTGGCGTCGCTGGTATCGCCGGCCGAATTCAAAGATCAGGTCAAGCTGCACGCCGCCACCATCGAGGCAGAGTTCGGCGTAAAGCCCAAGGCCTTCCGCAACACAGAGCTCATCTATTCCGACCATATCGGCGAGATGGTAGCCGCAATGGGCTATCGCACCATGCTTACAGAGGGCGCCAAGCACGTCCTGGGTTGGAAGAGTCCCGGATTTGTCTATTCCAACCCCCTGAACGACAAGCTGCACCTGCTGCTCAAGAACTCCTCGCTGTCAGACGACATCGCGTTCCGCTTCTCGAACCGCGCGTGGGGCGAGTGGCCTCTTACCGCCGACAAATACGCCGCCTGGATTGCCGAGGCTCTGGAGAAAGATGATATCGTGAACCTGTTTATGGACTACGAAACCTTCGGAGAGCACCAGAAGGCCGACAGCGGTATCTTCGAGTTCTTCAAGGCTCTGCCCGCAGAAATAGCAAAATACAAGAACATCAGTTTCTGCACAGCCAGCGAGGCCACCAGGCGTCACGCCCCGGTAGCGGAACTTAACGTTCCCTTCCCCATCTCATGGGCAGACGAAGAGCGCGACACCTCTGCATGGCTGGGTAATGAACTGCAGAACGAGGCTTTCAACAAGGTCAATGCACTGGAGGCCAAGGTGCGCAAGAGCGGTGACAAGGCTCTTATGCAGACCTTCCGCCGCCTTCAGGAGAGCGACCACCTGTACTATATGTGCACCAAGTTCTTCTCCGACGGAGCCGTCCACAGCTATTTTAACCCCTACGACACTCCCTACGAGGCCTTCATAAACTACATGAATGTTTTGAGTGACTTTGAGATCAGGGTAGAAGAAAAAGAAAAGCAGGGAAAACAGAGTAAGAAATAATTTAAGCCCGAAGGGCGATGGTAAGTCCCTTCCCTCGGGGAAGGGATTTAGGGATAGGGTAACGTAATAACAGATTGTGTGCGGTGGGAGAAGTTTCGCAAGGCTTCCAACAGCACATATCACTAACAATCTTTGACCTTGCGAAACTTAGGAAAATGAAAAAAAATCTCAAGATGCCGGACTATCTGTTCGAGGTAAGCTGGGAAGTTTGCAACAAGGTAGGCGGCATCCATACAGTACTTGCGACAAAAGCGCTGAATCTTAGCAAAGAACTAGAAGACAAGCATATACATATAGGCCCTGACGTCTGGATGCACACTCGTCAGAACCCTGAGTTCATAGTAGACAACGAACTCTTCAAATCCTGGCGTGAACTGGCCGCACACGAGGGACTCCGCGTACGCGTGGGCCGCTGGAACATCCCCGGCAAACCCGTTGCGATCCTGGTCGACTTCAAGACATTCATAGCCAGCAAGGACCAGATTTTTGCCAGGTATTGGGAAAAATACGGCGTTGACTCGCTCAACGGCAACTGGGAATACATAGAGGCCTTCCTGTTCGGCTACGCCTCCGGCAAGGTCATCGAGAGCTTCTCCAGGTATTACATCCGCTCTTCCAGCAAGATTGTGGCCCAGTTCCACGAATGGATGGCCGGCGCCGGCATCATGTACCTCAAGGATACCGGCATGCCCATCGGCACCGTGTTCACGACTCACGCCACCGTGGTAGGCCGCTGCATGGCCTGCAAGCACATCCCCTTCTACAAGGAACTCCCCACGATGAACGGAGACACCCTGGCAAGGGAATACGGAGTCACCGACCGACACTCGGTGGAGAAGGCGGCCGCCCACAACGCCGACATATTCACCACTGTCAGCGACCTGACAGCCAATGAATGCAAGATACTGCTTGGCCGCCAACCCGATATCGTAACTCCCAACGGTATTGCCGAGAGCTTCACTCCCGATCGCAAGACACTGGGCAAGATGCGCACCGAGGCCCGCAAGAGCCTGCTGACAGTAGCGAGCGCAATGTCGGGCAAGCACTATGATGACGCCCAGACAGAAATCGTCTGGATAGGTGGCCGCTACGAATACGAAACCAAGGGTATCAACGTTTTCATAGACGCCCTGGCCAAGCTGGCCCGCAATAAGTCAGGCAAACAGATAGCCGCCTTCATAATGGTGCCCAGCGGCAACAACGGTCCCGACAAGGATCTGGTCGAGAAACTTTCCGGCCGTGCCGACGGCTACACCACCAACGTCACCCACTACCTGATGGATGACTACGACTGCGTCAGGATGCACCTCAAGGAGGTTGGCCTGGACAATGGCACCGACAGCAAGGTGGACGTATACTTTGTCCCCAGCTACCTGAAGGGTGACGACGGCATATTCGGCAAGACCTACATCTCTCTGCTGACCGGTGCCGACCTCACGGTGTTCCCCTCATACTACGAGCCCTGGGGTTACACACCGCTGGAGTCGCTGGCATTCTACGTACCTACAGTCACCACCACCCTCACCGGTTTCGGCCTCTGGGTGAAGGATCACTATCAGGGCGGAGAACCTCTCACCGGCATCACCATAGTGGAACGCAACGACTTCAATTATGGCGATGTCGTTGACGAAGTCGCCGGCTGCATCACCCGCTTCGGCGAAATGTCCGGTGACGAATACGCAGTCTGCTGCGCAAACGCAAAGGAAATTGCGCGCCTCGCGCTTTGGGAAAACAATATTGACTACTATAAATCGGCATACGACATGGCTATCGGCAAGGTTATAGATAAATTCGGCGCGTACCCGCTGCTGCAGGAAGAAGGTGAACAGAGCTATCGCAAGCAGATGGCCAACCGTCCCAACTGGAACTCGATACTTGTAAACCGCACCCTTCCGCCCAAACTCAAGGCTCTGGAAGACCTTTCAAAGAACCTGTGGTGGTGCTGGAACGACGATGCGATTGAACTGTTCCGTTCCATTGACCACACTCTCTGGGACGAATGCAAGGGCAACCCCATCCTGTTCCTGGACAAGATATCGCTCAACCAGTACAAGCTGTTGGAACAGGACAAGGACTTTATGTCACGTCTGAAAAAGGTTTACACCAGCTTTACCGACTATATGAAGGGCAAGGCCACACGCAAGTCCCCCAGAATCGCATATTTCTGCATGGAATATGGTCTTGACACCTCCCTCAAGATTTATTCGGGCGGTCTCGGCATCCTGGCCGGTGACTATCTGAAAGAGGCCAGCGACATGGGCGTCCACATGACGGCAGTGGGTCTGCTTTACAAATACGGCTATTTTACCCAGCATCTCTCCGGCGACGGTGACCAGGTTGCCATCTACGACCCGCAGAACTTCCGCGAGACTCCGGCCCAGCCCGTGCTTGACAAGGACGGCAAGTGGGTTACCGTTTCGGTGGCACTGCCCGGCCGCAACCTCAACATCCGCGTCTGGAAGGTGGAAGTCGGACGAACAGACCTCTATCTGCTGGATACCGACTTCGAGGATAACATGCCCGAAGACCGCACCATCACCCACCAGCTCTACGGCGGCAGCTGGGAGAACCGTCTCAAACAGGAGATCCTCCTTGGCCTGGGCGGTATGCGCGCCCTCACCGCCCTTGGCATAGATGCCGAGGTTTATCACTGCAACGAGGGCCACGCCGCTTTCATCGGTATCGAACGCCTGAGGATGTATGTAGAGAACAATCATCTCACCTTTGCAGAGGCAATGGAGGTAGTGCGCAGCAGCTCGCTGTTCACCACCCACACCCCCGTTCCTGCGGGCCACGACTTCTTCAGCGAAGACATGATGCGCGTCTACTTCGGCCAGTTCCCCGCACGCCTTAAGATTGACTGGCACACCTTCATGGGTCTGGGCCGCTACAACATAGACGACGCGGGCGAGAAATTCTCCATGAGCGTACTGGCCGCCAACATTTCGCAGGGCATCAACGGCGTAAGCTGGCTGCACGGCAAGGTCAGCCAGGAGATTCTGGCCGGTATGTGGCCCGGCTATCTGCCGGAGGAGGTCAACGTGGGCTACGTTACCAACGGCGTCCACTACCCCACCTGGACCGCGCCCGAATGGAAGGCCATCCACGCCAAGGTATTCGGCAAGGCGTTCGCCACCCACCACTACGACAAATCGTGCTTCAACGGCATATACAAGATTGCCGACAAGGATATCTGGAACGTCCGCAGCGTGCTGCGCAAGCGCCTCATTGACCACGTCAAGAGGATTCTCTCCGACACCAAGTCCACCGCACACTATTCGCCCGGCCAGATTGTCAAGATCAAATCGACACTCCGCAGCGACGTGCTCACAATCGGCTTCGCCCGCCGTTTCGCGACCTACAAGCGTGCCTTCCTGCTCTTCAAGGATCTGGACCGCCTGTCAAAGATCGTGAATAACCCGGAGCGTCCGGTGCAGTTCCTCTTTGCCGGCAAGGCCCACCCGGCCGACAAGGCAGGCAGTGACCTTATCAAACGCATCGTAGAGATTTCCAAGATGCCGCAGTTCATCGGCAAGATTGTGTTCGTACCCAACTACGATATCACCCTGGCCAAGATGCTCGTGCAGGGCGTCGATATCTGGATGAACAACCCTACCCGCCGCCAGGAGGCCTCCGGTACCAGCGGCGAGAAGGCCGTTATGAACGGTGTAATGCACTTCTCCGTGCTGGACGGCTGGTGGGTGGAAGGCTACAAGGAGGGCGCCGGCTGGGCACTGCCTATCGAGCGCACCTACGAGAAGCAGGAATTCCAGGACGACCTGGACAGCGCAATGATGTACAACATCATCCAGAACGAGATTGCTCCCACATTCTATAACAAGGACTGGGACAAGGATTTCTCTCCCGAGTGGATCAAGTATATCAAGAACACCATTGCCAAGGTTGCGTGCGACTTTACCACCAACCGCATGATGGAAGACTACATCGAGCGCTACTACTTGCCGCAGGCAAAGCGTTACAACAAGATGATAGAGAAGGACTTCCTCAAGGCTCGCGAGATTGCGCAGTGGAAGAAGCGCATGTACCGTGCATGGCCCGAAATCGAGATCCGCAGATACGACAATATGGGCGACAGCGCAGTGCGATATTCCCTTGGCGAGAACCACTACTGGGAGGTAGAAGTCTATCTGGCAGGTCTAACTCCCGACGAAATCGGCATAGAGTGCCTTATCACCGAGCAGGACAGCAAGGGCAAGGACCATATCAGCGAAGTTCACCAGTTTGAGGTGGTAAGTTTCGAAGACTGCGTGGCCGTTTATCGCACCAACCTGACTCCCGCCAAGGTCGGCACCTATCAGTTTGCCACCAGAATGTTTGCCAAGAGCCCCGATATGGCCCATAGGCAAGACTTTGAATTGGTAAGATGGCTGTAATCGCAACAACCGGTTTTTTTGACGGGGTGCACACCGGCCACCGCAAGGTGATAGACACCCTTTGCAGCACCGCCGCAGCGCGGGGCGCAAAGAGCGTCGTGGTCACTTTCTGGCCGCACCCCCGCAACGTCCTGCGTCAGGATTCGCGCGAACTGCGCCTGCTCACCTCCCTGGAAGAGAAGAAGGAGCTTTTAAAAGCCGCCGGTGTAGACGAAATCCGCGTGCTTGACTTCACCCGCAGCTTCAGCAAGATGAGCTGCGAGCAGTTCCTCAAAGATTATATCATAGGTGAGCTGGGGGCAGACGCCCTGATTGTGGGCTATGACCACCATCTCGGCAACCCGGCCTTCTCTACCGACATCACCAAAGTAGCCAAAGGGCTGGGGCTTGAGACCATCAAGGCGCGCAGCGTATCGGACCAGTACAACACCATAAGTTCTACCTACATCCGCAATCTGGTAGCCACCGGAGGTATCGAGCGTGCCAACAAACTGCTGGGCTACGAATACAGCCTTCGCGGCGTGGTTGTCAGCGGCAACGGCATCGGCCACAGGATCAACTACCCTACCGCCAACATGCAGCTCTACGAGCCGCTGAAGGTCATTCCCGAGCAAGGTGTATATGCGGTAAAAGTGTATGTGGAGGGCGGCAGTTACTACGGCGTCTGCAACATCGGCACCCGCCCTACCGTAAGTGACGACCGCTCTCTTGTAATCGAGACTCACATTCTAGATTTTAACGAAGAGGTTTACGGACTTGACATCCGGTTCGACTATTGCGCCAAACTGCGTTCGGAACAGAAATTTGCATCGCTGGAAATGCTCAAGGCACAGCTTGGACACGATATTGCCCAGACCCGCGAGTATTTCGGAATATAAAAAAACCCGTATGGAATCTGTAATCATATTTCTGGTATGGCTGGCCATCGTCGTGGTGGGCGTCGTTGTAAGCGCAAAGAAAAAGGCGCGGCAGCAGACGTCTTCTACCGGGACACAGACCAACCGCCGGAGATGGGACGAGGAGATAGAAAGACGCATCAGGGATTTTCAGGAACAGCTTAAAAACAGCTCCAGGGCGGAAGATTCGCTGGAGGAGCCGGTGGCTGTTGAGGAAAGTCTTGAAAACGAACCCTCGGAGCCCATATCAAAACCGCAGCCGGCTGCTGCCAAGGCAGACCCTGCACCTACCGCTGCGGCCGCTCCCGCAAAGGACAAGGAGATGGACTTTGACCCGGTGGAGATGGTTGTCTATTCAGAAGTCATGAAACCCGGCTACGAAAAATATTAGCCCTAATTCCAAATTATTACTATATTTGTGCTGCAAAACACCAAAAGGGTCCCCTGGCAAAGGGGATTCTTTAATTTTTTATCGTTTATTATGGCAGAAGTACACTATTTGACACAAAAGGGACTCGACGACCTCAAAGCCCAACTGGAAGAGGCCATTGCACAGCGTCCCATCATATCCAAGGCGATTGCAGAGGCTCGCGACAAAGGCGACCTGAGCGAGAACGCCGAATACGACGCAGCCCGCGAAGCACAGGGCCTGCTGGAACTCAGAATCAGCAAACTGCAGGACACCCTGGCCACCGCCCGCGTAATTGACGAGAGCAAGATTGACACCGACACCGTGCAGATGCTCAACAAGGTCAAGATAAAGAACACGGCAAACGGCGCAGTGATGGAATACACCATCGTGGGCGAGAGCGAAGCCAACTTCCGCGAAGGCAAGCTGGCTGTGGGAACTCCCATAGCCAAAGCCCTGCTGGGCCATAAGAAAGGCGAGGTTGTGGACGTACAGGTTCCCTCCGGCCTCATCAAGTTCGAAATCATAGACATATCCATCTAATTATGGCAACGATATTTTCAAGAATAGCAGCCGGCGAGATTCCTTCTTACAAGGTTGCCGAAAGTGAAGATTTCTTCGCATTCCTGGACATCAACCCCATGGTTGAGGGGCACACCCTGGTAATTCCCCGCAAAGTGGAGGCAGATTATATCTTTGACCTGGACGACGAAACCTATCAGGGTCTCACCTCCTTTGCAAAGAAGGTGGCCGAAGCCATCAAGAGGGCAATCCCTTGCAAACGCGTCGGGGTGGCAGTGCTGGGCATGGAAGTTCCCCACACCCATATCCATCTGGTGCCTCTGCAAAAAGAGAGTGATATGGATTTCCGTAAGGAGAAACTGCAACTCACCCCGGAACGCTTCCAGGAAATCGCAGCCGCTATTGCTGCCGAGTTCAAAGCCTGACACCTATGAAAAAGTATTTCATTCTGGCAGCCCTGCTACTGATTGCCGCCTCCTGCAACAAACCTTCAGCAACTGTCAATCTGGACCTCAAGGAGGGCGTTTCCACCGGCGTCGAACTGTACAAGCTGGATGTTAACCGTCTCTCCTTTGTCGACAGCCTGAAAACTGACAAGAACGGCCATCTCAAGTACAAGATTGCCCTTGCCGACAGCCAGAACCCCGTATTCTACTATTTCTACCGGGGCGCCACCAAACTGGCCGGCATAGTAGCCTCCGACGGCGACCGCATCAGCGTCAGCGCCGATACCCTGGGCCGATACGAGGTCGAGGGGAGCGAAGACTGCCGTCTGCTGAAGGAGATGGACGGCCGCCTTGCAGAGAATATCGCCAAGATGGAAAAGATTCTGGCGGAGGCTCCCGAAGATGAGAACGCTCAGCTGAGCAGGGTCTACATCGACCACAAGCGCGCCCTAATACGTCAGGTTATAGAGAACCCTTTCTCCATAACCTCTGCCGCTGCCCTGTTCCAGAAGTTCAACGACCAGCTGTATGTGTTCCAGGAGCCCACCGACATTTACATCTTCAAGAACATCCGGGACTCGCTGGCCACTAAATACGCTGACAATCCCTATGTTGCGGCCCTGACCAAGACCATAGACGAGCGCAAGAACTTTGACGATCTGACTGCGATGATCAACGAAAAGGCGGTTGTCGGAATTCCTGAGATCGAGATGAACGACATAAACGGTCAGCCCCACAAGATCAGCGACCTTAACGGACAGGTCATCCTGCTCTCTTTCTGGAGCACCGCACAGAACGAACACAAGGTATTCAATCAGGAACTGGTGCCCATTTACGAGAAATACCACGGCCGCGGTTTTGAGATTTACCAGATATGCGTAGACGACAAGCCCGTTTGGGCAAACATCGTCCGCAACCAGAATCTGCCCTGGATCTGCGTCAACGACGGTCTCGGTATCAATTCTCCGGCAGTTGCGGCATACAATCTGAACTCTATTCCGACCATGTTCATTATCGGCCGCGACAGCGACATCCTGGCCAGGGACATCTACGACCCGGCAGAAATAGAGAAGTTCATCCAGAAAAACCTCTAGAGTTTCTTGAGCACCAATACCGTACGGGCAGGGAGATACAGTTGCAGCAGCTGTTTTCCCTGCCTGTTGGTTAATGTGCTGTGCGTGAGGCTGTCATCGTTGCGGCAGAAGCCGTCGTAGCAGGCCTGGTCGCTGTCCATCACTATTGTCCAACTCCCCTCCGGCGCCTCAAAGGCATAGTCGGCAAAAGAATGCTCCGGGTTGAAGTTGAACACGAACAGGTAGTCGCCGCGGGTAAAGGCCAGCACCTTGGAGTAATTGTCCACGCATCGGCTCACCGGCCTTACGGCCAGAAGCCCCTCGCGGGCAAAGAGGTGTATCATATCCTTGTCAAACTGCTTGAGCGCCTTGTAGTGGAGGTCGTCGCGATCGCTGATGCTCCACAACCTGCGGGCGTGCGAGTATGACCAGCCGTTCCCCTCGCGGGGGAAATCGATCCACTCCGGATGGCCGAATTCATTGCCCATGAAATTCAGGTAGCCGTCGCCGGCTGTAGCCAGCGTCACAAGGCGTATCATCTTGTGCAACGCCAGGCCGCGGTCCACTATCTGGTTCTTGGTGGCCTTATCCATGGAGAAGTACATCTCCTTGTCTATCAGGCGGAAGATGATGGTCTTGTCGCCCACCAGCGCCTGGTCGTGGCATTCGGCATAGCTCACCGTGCGTTCGTCGGCGCGCTTGTTGGTGAGCTCCCACCAAAGGGTGTTCATATTCCAGTCGTGGTCGTCCTGTTCCTTGATAATCTTGATCCACATATCGGGCACTCCCATGCTCATGCGGTAGTCGAAGCCGACGCCGCCCGATTCGATGGGCGCCGCCAGGCCGGCCATTCCGCTCATATCCTCCGCAATGGATATAGAATCCTTGTATGTCTCCTTGATGAGCATATTGGCCAGCGCCAGATAGGTGACGGCATCCTCGTCCACTCCGTCGTTGAAATACTGGTCGTAGGAGCAAAAATCGCGGCCCAGTCCGTGGTCCTTATATAGCATGCTGGTGACTCCGTCGAACCGGAAACCGTCCAAATGGTACTCCTCCATCCAGTATTTGCAATTGGAGAGCAAGAAAAACAACGTCTCCTTCTTGCCGTAATCAAAGCAGCGCGAATCCCATGCGGGGTGCATGCCTCGGTCGCCGGCGTGGAAATATGTGGTCAGGGAGCCGTCCAGACGGCTGAGGCCCTCGTTCTCATTTTTAACGGCGTGGCTGTGGACGATGTCCATGATTACGGCGATGCCCTTTGCGTGGGCCTCATCCACAAGGTGCTTGAACTCCTCCGGAGTGCCGTAGCGGCTGGAGAGGGCAAAGAAATTGGAGACCTGATAGCCGAAGGAGCCGTAGTACGGATGCTCCTGCAGCGCCATTATCTGGATGGTGTTGTAGCCAAGGTCGGCGATGCGGGGCAGGACATTCTCCCTGAAATAGTCAAAGCTTGCCACCTCTTCCTTTTCCGAACTCATGCCGATGTGAGTCTCATAGATAAGCGGATTGGCTATCTTGCCAGGCCTTTTATGACGCCAGTGATAGGGTTTTTCAGGCTCCCATACCTGCGCCGAATAAACCTTTGTCTCGACGTCCTGGATACAGCGGGTGGCGTATGCGGGAATCCTCTCACCATAACCGCCGGGCCACTCCACGAACCATTTGTAGAGGCTGCCGGGGGCGATTTCATCTTCCGGTACTTTAAGCTCCCAATTGCCGCCACCGACGTTTTTGAGTGCATACCGATTGCTCTTTTTCCAACCGTTGAAGTCGCCTACAAGAAACATCCGTACGGCCGACGGCGCCCACTCACGGAACACCCAACAGCCGTCTTCTTTGTGCAGGGCATAGTAAAGATGGTTGTTGGCCGCGTTGTATAAAGATCCGGCATCGGCAGCCACCGCCTCGCGGGCAGCAAGGATACGTTCTTTGCGGGCATCCACCGCCGCCTTGTAGGGATTCAGCCACGGGTCGTTGTCATAGAGCATGTTCATACGCCTACTTTTTATCAATAATATCCATTAATTCCTTTTCCGTGCCGACCAGGCACTGGCGGCAATAATCCACCAGCTGCATCGCCTCCGCCACCTCCTTCTGAATTGTTTCCAGCGGATGGTCGGGATTCTCGATTTCAGCCACCAGTTTCTCCAGCTTTTCCAAAGCCTCTTTGTATGTAAGTTTCTTTGCCATAGTCTATAAGATTTCGCTGCTGACGTTTCCGTCGGGGAAAACAGTAGTGATATGTTCGCCGCGCTTCAACTCTTTTGCAGAGGTTACCCTGCGGCCGTTTTTAAGTGTCATGGAGAACCCTTTTGCCAGTATGGCGGCGGGATTCAGCGCCCCGATGCGGTATTCCAGCATATTCAACTTCTGCCGCTGGCCCCCGACCACCGCTACCGATGCAGCGCGGACGCGAGACACCAGGCGCTCCAGCCTCTGCCGCTGCTCGCCCGCCTTGGTGCGAACCGCCAGCGAAAGCCTGCCGGCAAGCGTCTGCACCTGATAATCTTCCGTAGCGAAGATATCCACGAAGAAATCTGCCAGGGCCGTGGGCGTCTTGAGGTGCTCGAACGCCACCATATCGGCGATATGGACGTCCCGCTCGTGGCCTATTGCGGTCAGCACCGGCAGCGGAAACTGCGCGATGTTCAGCGCCAGTTCATAATCGTCGAAGCATGCCAGGTCGGTGGCCGAACCGCCGCCGCGGAGTATCAGAGCGGCGTCGAACTCATCTTTGCGGTCGGCAATCTGCCCCAGGGCGGCGATGATGCCGGAAGGCGCATCGCTCCCCTGCAGCGGCGCCGGAAACAGCTCGCTGGTAAACCTGAAGCCGTATGGATTCTTGTGCAGATGCTCCATAAAATCGCCGTAGCCCGCCGCATTCTGGGCAGAGACTACCGCCAGTCGGCGCGGCAGGGGCGGCAGTTCCAACTGCGCATTGAGGTCCATCATCCCCTCCTCTGTCAGGCGGGCGATGGTACGCTGCCGCTCCAGAAATGCCTCGCCGGCGGTGAAGGCGGGATCGATATCCTCTATAACCAGCGAGAGGCCGTAGAGTTCCGAATAATTGACGCTGACCAGAGCCAGGATGTTGATGCCCTCTTCAAGGTTGCGGCCGGCCTCGGAAGAGAACCGCACCGCCAGGCTTTTATAGCGCGAACTCCAGATGATGGCGCGGGCCTGGGCCAGCAGGGTGCCGGTGAGCATATTCTTCTCTATCAAATCGATATAGCAGTGGCCGCTGCGGTTCACGCTGAGCGACTGAATCTCCGCCTTGACCCACACGGAAAGGGGGAAAGCGACGTCCAGCGCCCCCTTGACCTGGGAGAGCAACTGTTGCAGGGTATATATCGATTCTTCCATCGAAAATTAAGTCAAATAAAGGTAATAAAAATAATTTGCAACACGTATTGGTATGTAAAAATGTTGTACTTTTGTGTTGATGAAAATCACCAAGGCCGCATACGTCTCGAGCTCTGTCTCCATGGCAGGGAAGACGACCCCCGCCAAAAGGGAATTCGCCTTTATCGGCCGCTCGAACGTCGGCAAATCATCGCTCATAAACGCCCTTACAGGCAATTCTTCGCTGGCCCACACCTCTTCCACCCCGGGCAAGACGCAGTGCATCAATCATTTCATCATCAACGACAGCTGGTATATCGTGGACCTGCCGGGCTACGGCTACGCCAAGATGTCGTTCAAGCGGCGCGAGGCCCTCAGCCGGATGATAAACGACTATATAGACAACAGCGAAGGGATGGTGATGTTGTTCGTGCTGCTTGACAGCCGTCACGAATTGATGAAGATAGACCGCGAGTTCCTGATTTCGCTGGGCGAGCGGGGCGTGCCGTTTGCAGTGATCCTGACCAAGTGCGACAAGCTTGGCACCAACGCGGTGGCGGCCCGTGTAGAGCAAATGAAGCAGGCTTTGGGCGAATACTGGGAGCCCCTGCCGGAGATTTTTGTGACCTCCGCCAAGGAGGGCCAAGGCAGGGAACAGGTTCTGGACTATATTGGAAATATTCTCAAAGATCTTGATAATCAATAACTAACACATATCCGAATTATGGAATACGACCACAAACTAAAGATTTTTTCTTGTCGCAGCAGCAAGTATCTTGCAGAGAAAATCGCACTCAACCTTGGCGTCGGCCTTGGCAATTCCAAGGTGACAACCTTCTCCGACGGCGAGTTCCAGCCCGCTTTTGACGAAAGCGTCCGCGGTGCCACCGTCTTCATCGTGCAGTCGACATTCCCTCCCACAGAGAATATTTTTGAATTGCTGTTGATGATAGATGCTGCCCGCAGGGCATCGGCCCACAAGGTGATAGCTGTGATCCCCTATTTCGGATGGGCCCGTCAAGACCGCAAGGACCGTCCGCGCGTGAGCATCGGCGCCAAGATGGTGGCCAACCTGCTGGTGGCCGCCGGATGCAACCGCGTGATGACCTGCGACCTTCACGCCGACCAGATCCAGGGCTTCTTTGATGTTCCGGTAGACCACATATACGCAAGCTCCATATTCCTTCCCTACCTGAGGGATCTCAAGCTGGAGAACCTCTCCATCGCATCTCCCGATATGGGCGGAGCAAAGAGGGCCAATGCCTATTCCCGCATCCTGGGCGTGCCCATGATCATCTGCCACAAATCGCGCGAGAAGCCGAACGTAGTGGGTTCCATGACCGCCATCGGCGAGGTCGAAGGCCGCAACGTGGTTATTGTAGATGATATGGTGGACACCGCAGGAACTATAACCAAATGCGCCGACATGCTCAAAGAGAAAGGCGCCCTTAGCGTACGCGCCGTCTGCACCCACCCGGTGCTCAGCGGCAACGCATACGAGCGCATCAGCGCCTCCGCAATAGAGGAATTCATCGTTTCCGATACAATTCCCCTGCGGCCCAAGGAGGGCGAGGACATCTCCAAGTTCAAAGTTCTCTCGGTAGCCAACATTTTTGCCGACATCATCACCAAGGTATACAACAACCGTCCTATCAGCGACACATTCATTTTCTAAGATATGATACTCGAACCCACTCTGCCCATAGAAAGGGTCTATGAGATTCTCATCGGCAAAATCCGCAGCTACTTTGAGGGTGCGGGGATGAGCAAGGCTGTGCTGGGCCTCTCCGGCGGAGTGGATTCGGCACTGGTGGCCACACTGGCGGCCGATGCCCTCGGCTCTGAAAATGTCCACGGCATAATGATGCCCAGCGGCTTCTCTACCAGCCATTCTGTGAGCGATTCGGAGCGTCTGGCGTCCAATCTGGGCATCAGCATAGAGACAATACCTATCGCGCCGGTTTATGACAGCGCGATGGAAGCAATGGCCCACTTCTTTGCCGACGGCCGCTGGGACACAACCCAGGAGAATCTGCAGGCCCGCATCCGCGCCCTGATACTGATGGCCTACTCCAACCGCTTCAACGCGTTGGTACTGAACACCTCCAACAAGAGCGAACTGAGCACCGGCTATGGCACTCTCTACGGCGACCTGACAGGTGCAATTATGGTTATTGCCGACCTCTACAAGTTGCAGGTTTACGAACTGTGCCGCTACCTCAACCGCGACGGCGAACGCATCCCGGAGCACATTCTCACCAAAGCCCCTTCGGCCGAGTTGAAGCCTGGCCAGAAGGACAGCGATTCGCTGCCGGAATACGAGGTTCTGGACCGCGTGTTGCACATGCTTAACGAAGAAGGCATGAGCGAAGAGCAGGTACTGGAATCATTCGAAGACAAGGAGGCTGCGCGCCGGGCAATCGGGCTGCGCCGCAAATCCAGTTTCAAGGTGATGCAGATACCGCCGGTTCTCACCGTCGGCAGCCATCCGCTGGTACCGCCTTTCAAATGCCTGTAACAAAATGAAGCTCTTCCTGCTTGCAATAGCGATATTGGCCCTGTGCATCTTTGGGATGTGCTTCAATATCATATTCCGCAAGGATGGCAAGTTCCCCGACGGCGAGATAGCCCACAGTAAGGAGCTTCGCAAGCGGGGAATCGTGTGCGCCAAGGAAGAGGAACTCCGCCTCTGGGGCAAGAAACACAACAAAAAGAACCCCGACTGCAGTGACCTTGGTTGTACTGCCTGCCGGGGATGCGAAATCTCTAAAGAATAATACCTACAGCTCCTCTCCGGGTCTCTTGTGGAGTACGGCTTTGCGGAGTTCGAAGTTCTGGCCCAGATACTTGCGCCTTACATCGGGATTGGCGGCCAGCTGCTCCGGAGTACCGCTTTCCAGAATCTCTCCGTCATACAGCAGATAGGCGCGGTCGGTAATGGCCAGCGTCTCGTGCACGTTGTGGTCGGTGATCACGATGCCGATATTGCGGGTTTTAAGATGGGCGATGATGTGCTGGATATCCTCCACTGCAATGGGGTCGACACCGGCAAACGGTTCGTCCAGAAGAATGAACTTGGGATTGGTGGCCAAGGCGCGGGCAATCTCGCAGCGGCGGCGTTCACCACCGGAAAGCTGTATGCCCAGGCTCTTGCGGACCTTGCCCAGACCGAACTCGCGGATGAGCTCTTCCAGACGCTCGTAGCGCTTCTCTCTGGGGATATGGTTCATCTCCATCACGGAGAGGATGTTGTCGTCCACGCTCATGCGGCGGAATACCGATGCCTCCTGGGCCAGATAGCCCAACCCTTTCTGGGCGCGCCGGAACATCGGCAGTGTGGTAATCTCCTCGTCGCCCAGGAAAATCTGGCCGGCATTGGGCTTCACGAGACCTGTCATCATATAGAAGCTGGTGGTCTTACCGGCACCGTTGGGGCCCAGCAGACCCACGATTTCTCCCTGCTCCACCTCTATCGAAGCGCCCTTTACGACGGTTCGCTTTCCATACTTCTTGACAAGATTGACGGTGTATAGTTTCATCTGTGTTGTATTTACGATACTTCAAGTTCAAATTCGCGGGCAAAGTCGCTCACCTTCTGCGAATCTTTCATCATTGCCTTGGCCATCTCGGTGGGCATGTAGGGCTTCTCCTCTTCCGGCTCGGCCGACTGCGGCTGAACCTCTATCGCAAGACGGACACCCTTGACACCCATGGCCCGCTGCAGGTCGGCCTGCAATTGCAGGAGCCGCTTTTCCATGATCCAGTTCTTCTGCAACTCGCTTGCCACAAACTGCGTCACTGTATTGTTTTCTGCGGAATATACGGGAGTATTAGCGCTGAGCGCCGCCCTGAGGTTGGGAGTACCGATCATCTCAAGGAACTTTTGCCAGCCAGCCTTGAACAATTCATCCGTGATGGCCTCGGGAACTTTGGCCTGCGCTTCTTCTGCCTTTTCTGCAGGTGCCGATTCTGCCGAACCCACTTTGGAGAGCAGTGACCTTATAGATGCGCCGGTGGACGGACGTGCCTGAGGCTTGGGCGCAGGTGCGGCAGGCTGGGCCGGGGCCGCTGTCGGTGCTGGGGCCGGAGCCGTCGGTGCGGGCTGTGCCACGGGGGCTGCAGGAGCTTCTGCCACAGGTTTGGGAGCCGCAACCGGAGCTGGAGCCGCTGCAGGTGCCGGCATCGCCATAATGCGGGACATCTTTATCAGCGCGAACTCTATCAGCAGACGCGGATTGCCGGAGGCCTTGTATGCAGTTTCTGCGGCGGTGGATATCTCCAGTGCCTTGTAGAGGAAGTCAATGGAGCACTTGGTGCCGTATTCGTCGTATTTGGCGGCGATTGTAGGCGCCATCTCCAGCAGGCTGCGGGACGAGCTCATCCGGCATACGATCAAGTCGCGCAGGTGGGAACTCAGGCCAGATATGAAGTGCAGTGCGTCGAAGCCCTTGGAGAGGATCTCGTCAAAGAGCATCAGCGCCGCGGCAAAGTCACCCGCCAGCAAAAGGTCGGTCAGCCTGAAATAGTATTCATAGTCCAGCACGTTCAGAATGCCGATCACCTTCTCGTAGGTGATGTCGCCGCCGCAGAAAGCCACCGTCTGGTCAAAGAGCGTGAGGCTGTCGCGCATTGCGCCGTCGGCCTTCTGGGCAATGATGTGCAGGGCGTCGTCGCTGATGCTGACATTCTCCTGTGCGGCGATGTCCTTGAGGTTGCGCACAATGTCCTCTACCCTGATGCGGTTGAAGTCGTATGTCTGGCAGCGGGACAGGATGGTGGGGAGAATCTTGTGCTTCTCAGTCGTGGCAAGAATGAATATGGCATACTCCGGCGGCTCTTCCAGCGTCTTGAGGAAGGCGTTGAAGGCGGCCTGGGAGAGCATGTGGACCTCGTCTATGATATAGACGCTGTACCGGCCGATCTGGGGCGGGATGCGCACCTGGTCGGTGAGGGTGCGGATGTCCTCCACCGAGTTGTTGCTGGCGGCATCCAGCTCGTGTATGCAGTACGAATTGCCCTTGGCAAAAGAGCGGCACGACTCGCATTCTCCGCACGGTTCCATGTCGGGGCCGGGATTGCTGCAGTTGATGGTCTTTGCAAAGATGCGGGCGCAACTGGTCTTGCCCACGCCGCGCGGTCCGCAGAAAAGATATGCGTGCGCCAACTGCCCGCTCAGGATGGAATTCTTGAGCGTGCGGGCTATGTTTTCCTGCCCGATAAGCTTGTCAAAGGTGGCAGGCCTGTATTTTCTTGCCGATACTATGAACTGTCCCATATCTGACAAAAATACGAAATATTATTAATTTTGCACCGTGGAAAAAGAGATTATGGAGAATAAAATTTTTACGCTCTCTAGCGGGCTCAAAGTCGCCTTCCAGAAGACCAATTCTTCTGTTGCATACTGCGCTTTGTGCATCAAATCGGGCACGGCCAACGAACCCGAAAACAAACACGGCCTGGCGCACCTCACCGAGCACATGATTTTCCGCGGCTGCGAGAAACGGTCGGCCCGGAGCATCAACGACAGGCTGGAGAAACTGGGCGGCGATTTGAACGCCTACACCGCAAAAGAAGAGACCGTAGTATATTGCACCGTACTCAAGGAGGACATCGCCAAGGCGATAGATCTTTCTTTTGAAATAGTATTTACATCGCTTTTCGAAGAGGACGAGCTGGAGAAGGAGAAGAACGTGGTGGCAGACGAAATTAACATGTGTCTGGACAACCCTTCCGACTTCATTTTCGAGGATTACGAGAAACTCCTTTTCAAGGGACATCCGCTGTCGCGCACCATCCTTGGCACCGCCGCATCTCTCAAACAGATTACCGCCGACGATATCCGCGCCTACGTGCGTGAGCGCTACATTCCCCACAATATGAGCTTTGTTGTGGTTGGCAATTTTGAGCAGGAGAAGGTGCTGGCAATGGTAGAGAAGTTGCAGGACAAGTACACAGCATATTTCAGCGGCCACAAGGCTCCCGCACATAAGGATATCACACCCGCCGACAATCTGTTCAACATAGACAAGACCCGTAAGTTCCATCAGGCCAACTGCATAATAGGCACCCGTGCCTATCCGTTCGGCCATCCCGACCGTATGGCCCTCTCTCTGCTGACCAACATCCTGGGCGGCCCCGCCAGCAACTCCCGCCTGAACAGCGCGCTTCGCGAAAAGAAGGCTCTTGTCTATCACGTGGATGCATCCTATGTCCGCTACTCCACCGCCGGCGTCTCGCTGGTATATTACGGCTGCGACAAGAGCAATGTGGACAAGTGCGCCGACCTGGTGGCAAAAGAGCTGAAGAAGATACGGGAGATACCCCTCAGCCCCAACGCGCTCAAAGAGGCCAAGAAGCAGATGATTGCGCAGAACGCCATCGCCAGCGAATACGGCGGCGCGCAGGCGCTTTCGATTGGCCGCAGCATCCTCCGCGGCGGCGAATATCCGACCTCAGAGAAGCTTCGCCAGCGCATCGAGGCCATCACTGCAGAGCAACTCCAGCGCGTGGCAAACGAAATCTTTGCGGAGGACCGCATTTGCAGACTCATTTACCGATAGTATGACAATAGAGGAATATTGCACTGACCATTCGTCGCTGCCGGCAAACACCGACTCCCTGGCGTGGATAGAGCACCAGACTCACATCCGCACCAGCCGGGCGCGTATGCTTTCCGGCCGCACGGAGGGCGGCTTCCTTAGTGCGATATCCCGAATGGTGGCGCCCCGGCGTATTCTGGAGCTTGGCGTATTCACAGGCTATTCAACCGTCTGCCTTGCAGAAGGTCTGGCCGATGGCGGCACAATCGATGCCATCGAAATCAATGACGAACTGGAGGACATCATCCGCGGCGGCTACGAAAAGGCCGGCATATCCGACAAAGTCAATCTTTTGCTGGGTGATGCGGTGGAGATAATCCCCACCCTGCCAGGCCCGTACGACCTGGTCTATATCGATGCCAACAAGCGGCAGTATCCCGAATATTGGAATCTCGTGGCCGACAAGGTGAGGCCGGGAGGCGTAATCATCGCCGACAACACTACCTGGGACGGCAAGGTCATAAAAGAACCAGCGCCCCGGGATGCCCAGAGCGTCGGAATCCTTGAATTCAACGATATGGTTGCCGCCGACAACCGCTTTTCCTCCATCATACTCCCCCTTCGCGACGGCGTCACCATCGCAATGCGGAAATAAACATTTTTAGCTACGTATTTACAAAAAGAACTTGCATAATTTATTGTGAATCACTATACTTGCGCCGTTTTTATTAACGGAACACATATTTTTATATCACAATGAACAAAGCAATTTATGAGGCTCCGCAGATATATGTAGCCTATTTAACCACTCAACGCAGAATTCTTTCTGTCAGCGAACAACAGCCTACCGTAGGTGTATCCAGTTATAATGTACACGAGTATACCGAGGAATAATCGCCCGTTAAAACGAAGAAAGCAATGAAAAAGACAATGAAGTATCTTGCTATGGCAGTCCTCGTTCTGACGGGCGCTATGATAGCTTCCTGCACCAAGCCGGACAATCAGAAAGCAGAAGATGTGCAAACTGGCACCATAACCCTCACCACCGTGGTAGGCCTGTCGCAGAGCCCTGCCACCAAGGCACTTACTGCCGAAGGCGTTAAAACTTTCGCTGAGGGCGAAACGATGAGCGTGATTTATGAAAACACCAGCAATGAAAAAGGTCTGGTTACCAGCGCCCCCCTCACCTTAGGCGATCTTATCAACGGTGGCCGCTCGGCCAGGTTTACCTTCACCTTCGATACCGAGCCGAAGGCTAACGGCTACGCGAAGTTTATCTACCCCTCAAGTATGGCCGACAGCGACCTGGCAGAATACGATTTCGTAGATATCAATAAGCTGTATTCGCAGCAGGACGGCACTCTGGCCACCCTCGCTTCTAACTTTGACCTGGCCACATTTACGGGCAACTTCACCAACGATCAGCAGCTCCCTTCTCCGACTCTTGAAAACCAGCTCGCCATCTGCGCCTTCAACATCAAGGACGGCAATAGCGTATCCGGTGACGTGGAAGCATTCTCTGCGATAATAGGCAGTAAAATCTACAGTTTCGAGCGCACAGTGCAGCAGACCGAGTCCGACGAGTATATATGGCTTGCCATAGAGCCTGTCACCACCGCGTCTGATGTAGAAATCATAGCCAAAACATCTTCCAACACTTATGTAAAGTTCCTTTCCGACAAGACCTTTGCCAAAGGAGACCTCTATTTGCTCGGGCTGCGGATGAGCAAGGCTATCGTCCTTGACAACCTTACTTCTTCTTACTATGCACAGGACGGTGATGTCATCTCCGGAACACTCAATAGCGAATATTCGATCTACGTCGTCAATAACGATCCCAGCAAGCCTATGACGGTCACTCTGAAGGACGCTGTTATCAACTGTAACAGGTGGCAATCGCCCAGCGCCGCTATCAACTGCGAGGGAAACGTCAAGCTTTTACTCTCAGGCGATAATACGGTTCAATCGAGTCGCTCTTATTATCCAGCTATCCATATAGCAACGTCAGGTACGCTTACCATTGATGGCGACGGCTCGCTTACTGCAACCGGAGGAATGGACGCTGCAGGCATCGGCGCCGGTAAGGATGACGGCGACTGCGGCAACATTGTCATAGCCGGCGGCAATATCGAGGCAGCAGGCGGTTCTAACGCGGCCGGCATTGGCGGAGGATACGACACTTCATGTGGCGATATCACCATTACGGGCGGTACTGTCATAGCGACAGGCGGACATAACGCTGCCGGCATAGGTTCGGGATATGAAGATATTAACGACGGCCACATAACCTGCGGCAATATTTTAATCACCGGCGGCAATGTTACGGCAGTAGGCGGAGAGAAATCAGCCGGCATCGGCGGTGGCATAGATGCTTCTTACGGCAATATCACCATTACGGGCGGTACTGTCATAGCAACAGGTGGACATCAAGGTGCTGGCATAGGTTCGGGACACGAGAAATCCGGCATCGGCATCCACTTCGGCGACATTTCAATCACAGGCGGTACTGTCACCGCAAATGGCGGACAGGAATCTGCAGCCATTGGCGGCGGTCTCAACAGCAACTGCGGAAACATCACTATCAGCTCCGGCGTCACCAGCGTGACTGCCACCAGGGGCTGGGTTCCATATACCGACACCTATACCGTTTGCATCGGCAGGGCATTAGGCGGCGATAGCGGCACCGTGACAATCGGTGATGTTACCTACTACGAGAACCAAACATTCGTAAATGACGGCGAGGCTTATCTGAGGACCGAAACCATCGTTTATCCTCAGCAATAGACAGCAAGACTTCGGGGCCGGCTACAGGCCCCGGAAAACACAAACAAAAACTGCGGGAAAGTTTCCCGCAGTTTTTGTTTATAACTACTCGGCAGTGAACCGCCACTCGATGATGTTCAGGTAGGTCTCGCCGGGGAGCAGGGGCCGCCAAGGGAACTGCAACTTATTTGGGCTGTCGGGGAATGCCTGGCATTCCATCGCCACACAGTCGTAATCCTTATAGGCATAGCCTGTAGGGGCGTTGGGGCAGCCGGTAAGCCAGTTTCCGGTGTAAACCTGTACGCCCGGCTGATTGGTGAACAAAGCCACCTTACGGCCGGCGCAGGAAAGTTCCGCGGCGGGTCTCAGAGTGCCGTCGTAGCCGTCAATGCACCAGCAGTGGTCGTAGCCCTTGCCGAATTTCAAAGGCTCGAAATCTGCATCCAGATCCTTCCCTATCGCCTTCGCCTTGGTAAAGTCCATAGGCGTCCCGGCAACGGGCGCCATTTCGCCGTAAGGAATCAGAGTGTTGTCGCCCGGCAGGAAGCGCGAAGCGTAAAGTTTGAGCATGTGGCTGCGGACGCCGTCGCCGCCGAAGGCCTTCATACCGCGCAGGTTGAAGTAGACATGGTTGGTGAGATTCACCACCGTGGGGGCATCGGTCACAGCCGTAATCTCCAGCCGCAGCCGGTCGTCGTCGCCAAAGGTATAGCAGGCCTCGATGTCCAGCGCGCCGGGATAGCCGGCATCGCCGTCGGGGCTGTGAAGACGGAACCTGACGCCGCCCTTGAAGGGCTCGGCATTCCAGACGCGGTTGGCGAAGCACTGCTCGCCCGGACCTCCGTGCAGGTGGTTGGGGCCGTTGTTGATGGCCAGCGAATACTCCTTGCCGCCCAGCGAGAACTTGCCCTTGGCAATGCGGTTGGCATAACGGCCGGGAATCTTGCCGGCGCAGGGGCCGTCGATGTACCAGTCTTCCGGCTTGGCGTAGGTCAGCACGATATTGTCCCGGACGCCGGCGGCATCGGGCACCTCTATGGCAACGATGCCGGCGCCAAGGTTGCTAAGTACGACCTTATTGCCGGCAGCGTTGGTAAGGGTGAAGTGCTTTATTTGAGCTTTCTTACATTCCATCTCTTTGCACCGTCAGAAATTGCCACGTTGATTACGCGGGGATCCAGATTGAATTTCTTCTTGTAAGCCTTCTGAACAGCTTCTATGTAAGCCTTTGCATCGCCGCTCTTTACGATAGCGATTACACAGCCGCCAAAGCCGCCGCCCATCATGCGGGCACCTACAACGCCGTTGCACTTGCGGGCCACGTCCACGATGAAGTCAAGCTCTTCGCAGCTTACGCCATAGTCCTTTGAAAGGCCGTCGTGAGTTTCGAACATCTTCTTGCCGAAAGCGGGGATGTCGTTCTTTGCCAGGTCGCGACAGCCGGCCAGAAGGCGCGGAGATTCCTTGACCACGAAAGAGCAGCGCTTGTAAACCATCGGGTCGAGCTTGTCCTTGTACTGCTCCAGCAATGCCGGCGGCACGTCGCGCAGCAATTCCACCTCGGGATGGTCTTTCTTGATGGCGGCTACGCCGGCCTCGCACTGGGCACGGCGCACATTGTATTCACCGGAAGCCAGGTTATGCTTGACCATGGTGTCGATGAGGACGATCTTGTAGCCTTTGGGATTGAAGGGAACCCTCTTGTATTTGAGGCTGCGGCAGTCCAGACGGATCACCTTGCCCTCCTTGCCCATGAGCGAAGCGAACTGGTCCATGATACCGCAGTTGACGCCCACGTAGTTGTGTTCCGTCATCTGGCCGATCTTTGCCAGTTCTTCACGCTTGAAACCGAGTTTGAAGAGAGAGTTTATTGCATAGCCAAATACGCTCTCGAGAGCCGCGGAAGAGGACATTCCGGCGCCCAGGGGGACGTCGCCACCGAATGCGCAGTCGAAGCCGCCGGGCTGTGCGCCGCGCTTCTTCATCTCCTGAACCACGCCGTAGATGTAGCATGCCCACTGCTGAGCGGGTTTCTTCTTGTCGTCAACACCGAACGACAGCTTCTCTGCATAATCCATGGAATAAGCATTCACCTTGCCCGTGCCGTTGGGAGCGATGGCAAGGCTGATGCCCTTGTCCACAGCTGCGGGAAGCACAAAACCGCCGTTATAGTCGGTGTGCTCACCTATAAGGTTGATACGGCCGGGAGAAGTGAAATAGCTGAACTTTTCGCGCGGGAAATTTTTCTTGAAAGCGTCAATGACTTTTTTAGGTTTTAACATAGTGTGGTATTATTTATGATTGTAATTTCGCAAAGCGGATATCTTTGTAAAGTTAATAAGTTTATTTGAAAAAAGTAATTAAATTTGCAATCCACCGCGGGAGTAGCTCAGTTGGCAGAGCGTCGGCTTCCCAAGCCGAAGGTCGCGGGTTCGAAACCCGTTTCCCGCTCAATGAAGAAGATACTATCCATCATACTGTTCCTGGCGATATCTCTCCCCGGTTTTTCCCAAATAGATACAGACGAGACTTATTTTGATGACGAAGAAGATGAGGAGCTGGCGGATGTTGACAGCACGACTGTTGACAAAGTAATAAAGATTGCCGTAGACACCCTCAACACGAGAGACAAATACACCAAAGTAATCCTGTACGAAGACCAGACATGGGACTACCTTCCACTGCCCCGTCCCGGTATCGACAGCACCTCCATTTATGACCGATGGTGGGATACCGAATCTCTCCACGCATACCACGGATATCCCAAGGAATCCATTCCGGACGAAGTTGACATACTTCTGGTAGATGAAAACCACGGGTTCAAAGTCCCTTATAAGACCAAGGTTCATTCCGGGTTCAAATGGCGCCGCAGACGCCCTCATACCGGCGTAGATCTGGCCCTTGACACAGGCGACAGCGTCCGGGTGGCATTTGACGGCGTAGTACGCTTTTCCAGCGGCAGCAAGACCGGTGGATACGGTAATCTGATTGTAGTGCGCCACTCCAACGGTCTGGAGACCTACTACGGCCATCTATCAAAACGCCTGGTTATTCCCGGCGAACCGGTAAAGGCGGGAGAAGTGATAGGCCTGGGCGGAAGCACCGGCCGCAGCACCGGCCCCCACCTCCACTTCGAGACAAGGTATAAAGGCCAGGCCTTCGATCCCGAGAGGATAATAGAATTTGAACATGGCGCCCTGCGTGAGTCCCTGTTCACCCTCAAGAAAGATTACTTCAATATCTACTCCCACTACGGTCAGACAGAGAAGCAGGAGGCAGAGGCCAAGGCGGCGGTAACAGCAGCCAAGCAGGCCCAGTATTACAAGGTCCGCAACGGTGACACTTTAAGCAGGATAGCATCCAAACACGGCACCACAGTAGCCAAAATATGCAAACTCAACGGCATCAGTGCCAATAAGGTTATCCGTCCCGGACAGTCGCTCCGCGTAAGATAATGAAACGTGCGGCCGTCATATTGATTCTATTGGCGGCACTCGTTATGCCGGCAAAGGCCCAGTACGACCCGTCGCACTTCTATTATGCCGGCCGGCAGGCCCTTTCCGACGGCAAGTTTTCCCTCGCCATTGAGAATTTCAACATTCTCTCCCGCATCGACACCGTCGGTCCGGAGGCCTTCTTTTTCCGCGGCATCGCCAAATACAACTTGGGGGATCTGAACGGCGCCGAGCGCGACTTTGACATGAGTCTCAAGCGCAATCCGCTCTACACCTACGCATACCACTACCGCGCCATAACCCGCAGCCGGCTGGGCCGATACGAAGAGGCCCTGGAAGACCTCCAGGAGGCAATGGACCTGCGTCCCGGCAACACCGGCATCTATTTCAGCCGCGGCGTGACATATTTCCTGTCGCAGCAGTTCGACAAGGCGGTGCAGGATTTCAACGCATTCATCCGCAAGGAGCCGGAAGAGAGCAGCGCATACCTGAACCGCGGCGCCTCATACCTGTTCCTGGGCGATACCATCCAGGCCTTTGCCGATTACAACAAGGCCATCGAACTAAACAATCTGGATCCGGAGGGATTCGTGCGCCGGTCGCGCCTGTATGCCATGCAAGACCGTTACGAAGAGGCCATTGACGACCTGAACCAGGCCATCAAGCTTGATCCGGAAAACACCTTCGCCTATTTCAACCGCGCCATACTCAAATACGAGAAAAAGGAGTGGATGAGCGCCATAGAAGATTTGAACAAGGTGTTGAAAGAGGAGCCTGGCAACGCGCTGACGCTCTACAACCGCGCTTTGATATACGCTCAGGTCGGGGAATTGGACGAAGCCGTGGACGATCTGGACCGCGTCATCAATATCAATCCCGACAACGTGCTGGCCTATTTCAACCGCGCTGCGGTATTCATGCAGCAGGGCAAGTACAACCAGGCCATCAACGACTACGACCGCGCCATCGAACTCTATCCCGATTTTGCCAAGGCCTACATCAACCGCTCCTACGCAAAGGCGATGCTGGGCAAGATGGGCGACAGCAAGCACGACTGGGACACCGCCCAGCGCAAGGTGCGGGAATATAAGTACAAGACCTCCACCGACGAAGGCTACGAGGCCTTCGCCGACACCACCAAGAAGTTCAATTCGCTGTTGGCTCTGGACGCCGACTTTGCAAAGAAGAACTTCAACAATGAACTCCTTCAGTACCGTGAAGTGGATGTCAAGCTCAAGCCGCTGTTCCAGTTCGTACCCAAGGCCGGAGCAGCATCCGAGAGCATATCCACCATCGGCGGCAAACTGCTCTACGACAAGTTGGACAACTTCCTTGCATCGCTCCCCGTCAAGGCCCAGTTCGTGGCGGAAAAAGCCGCTCCCAGGGATGACGCCCGCACCCGCATAGAACCTTTGTCAGAGGCCATAAACCAGGGGCACAATTCCCAATACATCCAGTTTGCCAAGGCGATGCTTGAGACCGCTTCCAGCCAGTTCAACAACGCTATGGAGAGCTACAGCGTGGCCATCGACATGGACGACGCCAATCCGTTCCTCTATCTGAACCGCGGCGTGCTGCAGGCAGAAATGACCGACTTCATTGCCAGCATGGAGAACAGCGTACGCACCCTCACGATAGACAACTCCGGCAACACCACCAAGACGGTGATCAAGGAGCGATCCAACACAAAATACGACTACAGCGCCGCCATAGACGATATGCTTGCCAGTGCCCGGCTGGCACCCGATTTCCCGTATGTCTACTACAATCTGGGCAACCTCTACTGCCTCTCGGATGACCTGCCGGAGGCTGTGGTGAATTACACCAAGGCACTGGAGAGATTCCCGTACATTGGCGAGGCATATTACAACCGCGGCCTGGTGCTGATTTACCTAAAGGATAAGGAAAAGGGCTGCATAGACATCAGCAAGGCTGGTGAGTTTGGCATTCTGGACGCTTACGGCGTCATCAAGAAATACTGCTCGGAAGAACCTCAGAACTAGTTACCACTCGTCTTCGTCGGACTCTATGGTAAGGAAGCGCTTGCCGCCCAGCGCCTCTATCGCATCTTCTATATCCATCTGGGTCACAGAATCCCCGGCATTTGAATAGAGCATCTGCAGGAACTCAAGATACATTACCAGTATCGAATGATCCTTCTTGACGACCGCTTCCCCTATGTCCACATTCACACCCATCGACGCCGCCTGGGTTTTGACCATGTTGCTGATATTGTTCTCCACGAATATTTCTCCCTGATGGAAGACGTTGATGTTGAACAGGATCTTGTCGTTTTCAACATACACCGGAACGAATCCGCCGGTGAAGCAGAGCGGATATACCGGCAGCCCAGCCACCTGCGCCACTATGAAATAGAGCAGCGACAGGGCAAACGGACTCCCCTTCTTCTTCCTTACGACATTCATCAGCAATGATGACTCCAGTGTCATTTCGAACGGTCCGGTGGAACTGAAGCCGTAGCGTTTGTAAAAGACGTGGTTGAGCAGGTTGACGTTCTCTATGCCGGTCCTGGCATCGTTTATCTCCTCCAGCGCCGACATCGCGATTGGCAATACGTTTTCCAGATACTCTTCGCGGGAGAGGGTTGCGTCGGTAAGGGCCGACAGTAGATAACCCGCCTCCAGCAGCGGACATTCCCGTCCAGCTGCCGAACCTTCTGCCATATCCTTCAGAGCCGATATTATCAGCATCTTGTTGTATCGGACAAGCATCTTCTCCAGCAGCAGCTTGCGGGAGGGGACCATTTCAGCGGCGTATCCGGCGCGCAGCTGTGACATTGCTCGCTGCCCGCCGCCGGTGAAGTAACTGTCCACCGCCGCCGTCACCGCCGGGTCGGAATCGCCAAAAAGATCGACTATGTATTGCAGTTCGTCCACGATTCAAAATTAATTTTTTTAGTACATTTGTCAAAACCACAAACGCCTATGATTCTCACCTGGCCCCGTATGCAAAATGTCCTGCTGGCCATCAGCGCCTTTCTGATGCTGTCGCTGGTATGGTCGCGGCTGTGCTACACCGTAGATATGGACGGAGTCGAATACTCCATCAAGTTCACGGAGCACGTGCAGTTCCTGATCTTTACCCTGATCACCTTCTCGCTCTGCATCGCCGCAATCTGCTATTGCAAGCAGTACATCCTCCAGATACGGGTCTGCATTATCAACATCATCATTTTGCTGGGCTATCAGATATGGCTCATAGTGGCTTTCTTCCAGCTGAAAAGCGTTTACACCTTCACCGTATCCACGCTTTTCCCTCTGGTGTGCATAATCCTCATCATTCTGGCCATCCGGTTCAGCTGGAAAGATGCCAGCGTGGTCATTGCCCGCGATTTCAGGCGCAAGGCGGCCAAAAAATTGAAGAAGTAACAGTATGTGTGTATCAGTATTACTCATAATGGGCGGTACCTTGCTCCAAAAAGGAGTGGAAACCGTGTTACAACCCATCATCAAATTCATTGTGGCGGCCATACTGATAGCCGTCGCCATCGCCGTATTGGTCACCGTCTTGATTGAGCGCGGCAAGCGGCACAAGATTCAGAAGGAGGCCGACGCCTCCATCAACGACCTGGGCACCAAGCTGCAGCTGAGCCAGGCCGCCCTTGAGAGCCAGCGCACATCCTCGGAGCAACAGCTCAAGACCAAGGACGAACTGTTTGCCCAGATGGCCAGGAATTACGAGAAGAATCTGGACGATATACGTGCCTCGCACAAGGAGGCCTTGAAAGCGCAGGCAGAGAGCCTGAAGGCGGAACTCACCGCCCAGACGGAGCAGCTGCTCAAGCAGCGCGAGGCGGAGTTGGAAAAACGGGCCAGGGAGAATTTCGAGACCATCACCAAGAGCCTTGGCAAGGACATCACCGAGATGAAAAGCGCCTTTGAAGAGAACAAGAAGACGCAGACAGAAACCAGCACCAGCCTCAAGAGCCAGTTCGAGAATGCAGTGAAGCAGCTGGAGCAGCAAACCCGTTCCGTGGGCGAAAAGGCCGACCATCTGGCCGAAGCGATGCGCGGGCAGAAGAAGTTCCAGGGCATCTGGGGCGAGACCCTGCTGCTCAACATCCTCACCGGAGAGGGTATGGTGGAGGGACGCGATTTTGACAAGGAGGTCACCCTTCGTGACCGGCTGGGGCTGGTCATAGAGAATGAAGATACTTCCAAGCGGATGCGGCCCGACTTCATCCTTCACTTTGCCGACAACCAGGACATCGCCGTCGACTCCAAGGTATCTCTGGCGGCATATGCGGATTATCTTGAAGCCAAGAACGACGACGAACGCCAGGAGGCCCGCCGCCGCAACGTGGAGGCCATCCGCAATCAGTACAAAAACCTCAGCGCCAAGGATTACAACAGCTACATACAGCCGGGCCACCGCATGGTTGATTTCGTGATAATGTTCGTCCCCAGCTACCCCGCCCTGCAGATGGCATACGAAGATGACCCCAAGATCTGGCGCGACGCGTATTCAAAGAAGGTGCTGGTTACCAGCGAAGAGACCATCCTCCCCTTCCTGCGTATGATAGAGCTCGGTTGGCGCAATGTAGAGCAGGTCAACAACCAGCAGAAGATTATCGATGCCGCCAGCCGAATGGTAGACCGCGTGGCCGATTTCACAAAGTATTACGCCGCCGTGGGCAAGAAGCTGGAAGAGGCTCAGAAGGCCTACAACGACGGCAAGGCCAAACTGGGCGACACCGGCCAGAGCATCCTGGTCTCCGCCCATCAGGTCAAGAAGCTGGGCGTCCCCTCCAAAAAAGAACTCCCCGAACCGGGCGACGACCTTTCCGTCACCACCCATTTCGAGGAGATTCCTTCGGAATAGAATCCTTAATTAGTAAAATCTCTCAGCAGGCGGGAGAGCTGTCTGCGGACAGATTTCTCACTGGTGGTGTTCAGGTCTTCGTATTCGCGGAGATTATAAAAGACGATGCGGTCGGTCTGGGAATCCAGCACGGCGGCGTACATAAACGACACGGCCGGCGTGGGATAGGTGTAGACCGAAACCAGACCCATAGTGAGGATGGTTGTCAGAATACCCAGGCCCAAACCGAATGCTGCCTTGCCGATGTAGTCGCCGACATCGCGGGAAACGCCATCGGCAAAGAGAAGCAGGCCGTATCTGTAGCCCGACTCTTCCAGCAGGTTGTCCAACGCTCCCGGGATAGTAAACTCGCCGGCCTGGCGCTTGTCGTGAGCCGCCACGTAGGCCATAAAGGCCGCAGCCTCTTCCCTTTGCAGGGAATCCAAAGGGATGACGCAGTTGACGGGAACGCCCATGGCGGGAGTCAGCGCCTCCATCAATTGTTCTGACACCACCGACAGCGAGTCGCTGTAGAACTCATTGTTCTTGCCATCCAGAAAGAACTGTCGCGATACCGGCTGCAGCAGCGCCATTTCATTTACAGACGCCTCCGGCGTAAAGCCGGAATAGAACCGCGACGTAGCGCAGGAACTCAGCGCCGCAACCGCAACGAGTACGATAATAATTCTCTTCATCGTATCAGACTAAAGATAGTAGCGGATACCCAGTGTGAGATATGCGTGGAGCAGGGATTCATATTCGTCTTTGTCCAACTTGCGTTGAACCGGATGTCCATTGGTGGTTACAGTACAACTGGTCAGCGTTCCACTCATAGCGCCGAGATTAGCACCGAGGAAGATATTGTTCGCAATGCGATAGTCATATCCTAACTCTAAACAAACACCCAGTGTTCCTCCTTTGATTCTGAGGGTGTCGTCGATAATTCTGCCGTAGTCATCATAGCCGAGATAACCCAACCCATAGTTGAGCATAAAAATTCCGTTCCCGGAAGCCCCCACCTTACGGGTCGACATCATAGGACCGATAAACATTATATCATTGGCCTCAGAATACATCCCAGACCTACCGTCTTCAGACACCACGGCATCCTTGGAGACAGTGTGCATATTATTGAATTTCAGACCGAAACCATAAGAATCAGAGAAATAATATGTCAGATCCGCCCCATAGTCAAGACCTCCGAAAAGGCGCTTGTTGTGATTGTCTATCAAATCGTTGTAAGTAGCCTGATACTTTGCCAGACGGCGAGCGTAACCGCCCTGGACTGCGATTCTGAACCGGGGAGCTTCTACATACTCCTGTGCAAATGCGGAGATACCGCCAAGAAACAATGCAGCCAGTGCAAATAATACAGTAAGTCTTGTTTTCATATTTTTTAATGTTTATTTCTAGTGTGTAATGATTTGGCGCATATAGGCCAATATCTTTGCATCAAATAAATGACAGAAACCATGAAAACTAACATCGAAAACACCACTATTCAGGAGGCTCTTCAGTTTCTTTTTCCCGACGCCCGCACTCAGGTTGCAGGTCTTATCAAGACCCTGGACCTGGAGTTCGTTTGTGCTGCCAGGAAGTAGTTTCTGCACCTTTTTTGCTGTGCAAAGATAGTAAGATTTGCTATATTTACACTTTGAACGCACAGCAATAGGACATGTCCAGACCGTTTGACACCTGTTTCTTTGAGCGGTACGCCCAGATTTCCCTGGCCACACTGGTCAGCGGAGAATTCGACTGCCTGGTCAACAAAGACCGCCCCGACCTCCAGAGCGAAGACGGCTGGAGCATCGGTATAGAGGTCACCCGCGCCATGGAAGAGAGCCGCATCGCGGAGCAGCAGCTGCTGATGGACATGGCCGGCATCACCAAGGGCCGCTCGGACCTTGAGACAGACCAGATACTGCAGTACGGCTATTCGTACGGCCTTGGCAAGGGACATTACATCGGCACCAAGGAATTACTATATTGGCAGATGGCATTGCCGATGCGGCGAATCATAGAGAGCAAGGTAGAAAAGGTGGGCAACGGCTTCTACGGCGAATTCAAGAAGATGGGGCTGTATATTTTCAGTAAAGACGACCTGGAAGAGCAGGACGCCGTCAAAATAATGCACTACACCATCTCCCTGCAAAAATACCAGAGCAACAAATACAACCGGCTCTATCTGGCCGATGTCAACGATTTGTACGTATGCAATCTGGACGACGGACTGCAGGAGGACTCACGAATGCTCCGCTACCTGATTTCTCAGGAGCAGCGCGAACAGTTCTACCTTGAAGCTGTGGGGGCAGAAGATTATTGATTCTCCTCTTCGCCGGCGGCTTTCAGGCGCTCGGCATTCTCCGCAATCACCAGCTGGTCTATCAACTCCTGAATCTCACCGTCCATAAAGACGGGCAGGTTGTACATCGTGTAGCCGATGCGGTGGTCGGTGACGCGGCTCTGAGGATAGTTGTAAGTGCGGATTTTGGCGCTGCGGTCGCCGGTAGAAACCAGAGTCTTGCGCTTGGCCGCAATCTCGTTTATATACTTCTGGTACTCGAAGTTGTACAGACGGGTACGGAGTTCTTCGAGTGCCTTCTCAAAGTTCTTGATCTGGGACTTCTGGTCCTGACACTGAACCACCAGGCCGGTGGGAATATGTGTCAGGCGGACAGCAGAATAAGTGGTATTCACACACTGGCCGCCGGGGCCGGAAGCGCAGTAGGTATCCTTGCGGACATCATTCATATTCAGATCGACGTCAAACTCGTCAGCCTCGGGCAGAACTGCAACAGAAGCTGCGCTGGTGTGGACGCGGCCCTGAGTCTCGGTCTGGGGCACGCGCTGTACGCGGTGCACGCCGCTCTCGTATTTCAAAGTTCCGTATACCTTCTCTCCGGAAATCTTGCAGACAACCTCCTTGAAGCCGCCCATGGCGCCTTCGCTGGAACTGTTGACCTCCAACTTCCAACCCTTCTTCTCACAGTATTTGGTGTACATACGGAACAGGTCGCCGGCAAAGATGGCAGCCTCGTCACCACCTGTACCGCCGCGGATCTCCAGGATGGCGTTCTTGTCATCCTCGGGGTCGGCGGGTATCAGCAGCAGCTTGATATCCTCCTCCATCTTGGGGAGCCTTTCCTCAATTTCGGCGGCCTCCATCTTGGCCATCTCGCGCAGGTCGGGATCCTTCTCGTTCAGGAGGATTTCCTTGGCAATGTCCAGGCTCTCCACCTGACGGCGGTATTCCTCGCCGGCAGCCATAATCGGCTCCAGTTCCTTATATTCCTTATTGACCTGCACAAAGCGCTTCATATCGCTAATAAGCTCAGGATCAGCAAGCTGATTCTGCAGCGAAGCGTATTTCGCCTTGAGGTCCTCGAGTTTTTCCAACAGTTTATTCTCTGCCATACGTTTCTTCTAAAAAGTGCGCAAAGTTAGTCAATTTTCCTGAGGAAATCAATTGCTGCCTGAGCGCACACGCAGCCGAAGACAGCCGGCATATAAGAGATAGTGCCCACCTGGGATTTTTTGTTGCGGCCGGCATCCTCTACAATAGCCTCGCGCTCCGGCAGTTCTTCGCTGAAGACGACCTTGAAGCCCTTTTCTATGCCGCGTTTGCGCAGTTTTTTGCGGACGATGTAGGCCAGCGGGCAGTTGTAACTCTTGGAGAGGTCGGTGAGGCGCACTTTGGTGGCGTCATATTTGGCACCGGCGCCCATGCTGCTCACCAGCGGAATTCCGCCCTTGACGCAGTATTCAATCAGCGCCAGCTTCGGTGACAGAGTGTCGATGGCATCCACCAGAAAGTCGATCTTATAAGCGTCCAGCACCGCCGTCACATTCTCTTCGGTAAGATATTCGGCAATCTTGTCAATGACGATGGCAGGATTGATGTCCTTCAGCCGTTCGGCGATGACGTCGACCTTGACTCGGTCCATATTGCTGTCCAGCGCCAACAGTTGACGGTTCTTGTCGGAAGGACTCACCACGTCGCAGTCCAGCAGCACCAGATGGCCGACGCCGGCGCGGGTTATCATCTCGGCAGCGTAGGCCCCCACCCCGCCGACGCCCACTATCGCCACCGTGCTGGAAGCCAGGCGGGCCAGGGCATCTTCTCCCATCAGAAGAGCGGTGCGTTGCTGCCAGATCTCTGCCATAGATTATTCAGCTTGCTTTGCCTCGTTCCAGAGGGCGTCCATCTCCGCCAGAGTCATATCGCGCAGCGCCTTGCCCTGCTCGCGGGCCTTAAGCTCTACGTACGTGAAGCGCTTGCGGAACTTGTTGCAAGTGCTCTCCAGGGCCGTGTCGGGATTGAGTTTGTACAGACGCGAGGCGTTTACGATGGAGAATAGCAAATCGCCCAGCTCGTTCTGAGCCTGGTCACGGCCGTTGCCATCTTCGTCTACGGCGCCCAGTGCCTCACGGAATTCTCCTATCTCTTCGGATACCTTGTCCCAGACATCCTCCCGCTTTTCCCAGTCGAAGCCGACGGCGCGGGCCTTATCCTGCATACGGTAGGCCTTGATCAGCGGCGGAAGGGCGTTCGGCACGCCGCTCAGCACGGTCTTGTTGCCGTCCTTCTCCGTCTGTTTGAGCTGCTCCCAGTTCTTCACCACCTGATCGGCATTCTTGGCCTTGGACGAATCCTTTGCCAAATCGCTGCCGTCTTCCTTGGGCGGATAGACGTGCGGGTGGCGGAATATCAGCTTGTCGCACAGTTGGTTGCAAACATCGGCAATATCGAACTCGCCCTGCTCGCTGCCTATCTTGGCATAGAACACTATATGCAGCAGCACGTCACCCAACTCCTTGGAGATGTTGTGCATATCGTGGTTCATAATGGCGTCGGAGAGTTCGTAGACCTCCTCTATGGTGTTGGGGCGGAGAGAATCTATGGTCTGCTTGCGGTCCCATGGGCATTTTTCCCTCAGGGTATCCATCACGTCCAGCAGGCGGTTAAAAGCCTCCAATTGTTTTTCTCTGTTCATCTTAAAATTTGTATCTTCGCGGCACAAAAGTAATCATAATCATTAAAATAGATGAACAAGGAAATCAAGTTTATCAGCGCGGACGAAGCCGTCAAGGTCGTAAAAAACGGCGATCACGTCCATTTCAGCTCTGTGGCCAGCGCTCCGCAGGTTCTCATCCAGGCTCTCTGCCGCCGTGCAGACGCAGGTGAATTGAAGAATGTGTTTATCCACCACCTTCACACAGAAGGTCCCGCACCCTACACCGACGAGAAATATGCCGGCATCTTTTTCCATCAGGCATTCTTCGTAGGCGCCAACGTGCGCAAGGGTGTTCAGGCAGGATATGCAGATTACATTCCCGTGCACCTGAGCGAGACCCAGAAACTGTACCGCTGCGGCGCTCTGCCCTGCGATGTGGCAATGATCCAGGTTTGCCCTCCCGACAAGCACGGATTCGTATCCCTGGGTACCAGCGTAGATGCCACACTTGCAGCCATCGAGTGTGCCAAGACCGTCATCGCCGTGGTCAACAAGCACGTTCCCCGATCCTGGGGCCAGGCCATCATCCCGCTGAGCAAGATTGACTTGTTTGTAGAGGACAACACTCCGCTGGAGCCCGCAACCTTTACCCAGCCCAACGAGATCGAGACCGCCATCGGTAAGAACTGCGCCGCTCTGGTAGAGGACGGAGCCTGCCTGCAGATGGGTATCGGCGCCATTCCCAACGCAGTGCTTGCACAGCTGGGCAATCACAAGGACCTGGGTATCCACACCGAGATGTTTGCCGACGGCGTACTGCCGCTGGTAGAGAAAGGTGTCATCACCGGCGCCAACAAGGTTACCGACCCCGGCAAGATGGTGTCCACCTTCCTCATGGGCAGCCAGGAAGTCTATGACTTTATCGACGACAACCCTATGGTAGCCATGATGGACGTAGGATACACCAACGACCCGTACATCATCTCCCAGAACCCCAAGATGACCGCCATCAACTCTGCATTGCAGGTTGACCTCACCGGCCAGGTTTGCGCCGATTCCCTCGGCACCAAGTTCTACAGCGGCGTCGGCGGCCAGATTGACTTCACCTACGGTGCATCGCTCAGCCAGGGCGGCACGGCCATCATCGCAATGCCGTCAGTGACCAACAAGGGCATCAGCAAGATCGCTCCTACCCTCACCCTGGGTGCAGGCGTTGTTACTACCCGCGCTCACATGCACTATCTGGTAACCGAATACGGTGCCGTGGATCTCTATGGCAAGTCGCTCCAGGAGCGCGCCAAGGCCATCATCTCAATTGCCCATCCTGACCATCGCGAGGAACTGGACCGCGCCGCCTTCGAGCGCTTCGGCCCTCACTACCATATGTTCTAAAGAGAATAGGCATACAAAAACGGGCAAGGGAAAACCCTTGCCCGTTTTTATTTTGCACCTTGCTGCTATATCTCCGACTGGAGGCAGTAGCCAAAGCCGGGCTTGGTGATGAGATAAGACGCGTACTGCCCGATTTTCTTGCGAATATGGGTGATGTTGACGTCCACGGTGCGTTCCGATACGATGACTCCCTCCGGCCAGGCAGCGCCGAGCAACTCTTCGCGGGTGAAGACGTGGTCGGGATTCTCCAGGAAGAATTTGAGCATTTCGTATTCGGTCTTGGTGAACAGGACATCCTCACTGTCCACCATCACTCTTTTGGCGTCAGTATCGACCTGTATGCCGCGGAAGCGGATACCGTTACGGGGAGCACCCAGTCTGGCTTCTACTACATTCATCACATAGTCGCCCGTCTTCTCGCACTCGACTATCAAATCGCTGAATACGGTGCCGTTGTCGTAGCCGTAAACACGGTTGTCCAGATTGTCGATATTTTGCTGTTTGAGCGTATTCCTGAGAGTATTGATTTTGTTTTCAATAGCCTCGGAATCGGAATAGCTATTATCATTGCGGGGACCAGCAAGGACACGGTTCATCTGTACCAGGGAATCACCCACAAGCGAGAGCATCTGAGCCACAGCAGCGTTCTGCTCAGCCGTAAAGGAAATCTTGTTCTCCTTTTTGCGGCGGAGGATGCGGGCCATATTAAAGAAACTGTCACCGACGGACTCCAGCTCGCCGATCTGGCGGAGCATCCTGCGAATCTTCTCTTTGGTATCGTCTGACAGGTGAGCATCGCCCACGTCGCCCAGATATCTGCCAATCTCGTTCTCCATCTTGTCGCTCTGCTCTTCGAACTTCTCTATACGGTCGAACAGCTTGGAGAACTGGTCTTCTGTGGCAGAAGTGAGTTCCACCACCATCTGGTGCATCTTGCCCATCTTTTCGCCGAATACGATAATCTCCTTCTGCGCCTGGAGTACGGAGATTTCCGGCGTCTTCATAATACCGCCGCGGATGTACTGGAGTCTGAACTCGTCCTCCTCTTCGCTCTTGCGGGGCTTGATAATGCGGCAGACAAGCTTTTCCATCTGTGGGATGAATCCTATCAGCAATGCAGTGTTGATGACATTGAATCCGGTGTGGAACGCGGCCAGGGCAAATGTCAGGCGCGCCGGGTCCACACTGTCAGAAGTAGGATCAATTCCTACAATTCGGCAGACAGTCCTTACGAAAGGATAGAACAGAATCAGTATCCACACCACGCCGAACACGTTAAATAGCAAGTGGGCCATTGCCGCACGGCGGGCCTGCGTATTGGCGCTGAGTGCCGCCAGGTTGGCCGTCAGTGTGGTACCGATGTTTTCGCCCATAACCAATGCGATACCCTGGAAGATGGTGATTGCCCCGGTGGAGCAGAGCACCATAGTGATGGCCATCAGCGCAGCAGATGACTGCGCGATACAGGTAAGCACGGTACCTATAAGCAAGAAAAGCAATATGGTCCAGTAGCTGGAAGAATCGAACGAAGAGAAGAAATTCACCACCGCCGGCTTGCTGGCGAGGTCCATCTCAACGCCGGTCTGCTTGAGCATTCCCAGCGCGAACAGCAGGAACGACAGACCGAAAAGGAAGTCACCGACATACCTGTGCTTGCCTATCTGTATGATGACTATGCCGATAAGGAAGGCAGGCCAAACCAAATTGGCGATGTTGAACGAGAAGCCCGCCGACATAATCCATGCACTCATCGTGGTGCCGATGTTGGCTCCCATAATGACCGAGATGGCCTGACTCAGGGAGAGCAATGCCGCATTGACAAACGATACGGTCATTACGGTGGTTGCGGCAGAAGATTGTACGGCCACGGTCACCAGGGCACCGGTCGCCACGCCGGAGAACCGGTTGGTGGTCATAGCGCCCAGCAGGTGGCGCAGTTGCGGGCCCGCCATCTTCTGCAGGGCCTCGCTCATAACCTTCATACCATATATCAGGAGGGCTATCGAGCCCAGGAGTTTCAAAGCGATAAGCATAGGTATCTTTAAAATTTGATACAAAAATACAACGCTTTGCGCGTGCGGGAAAGAGGCCAGAGAATAAATAACAAAATTTTAACAGCGTATGCTTACCATTCCTCCGTACGGGGACTGGTGGTCGAACGCCGTTACATCCGCAGCCGCCAGGCCTGTGGAAAGAGATTATTGGCGCGGTTGCCGAGGTTTTTGACGAAACCGATTGGCAATTGTTCGTATGTAACGGTGATGAAACCCTTAGGGGCATCTGGTAACTGAAGTGCCTCGCAGCGGAGGAACTGGAGTGCCTGCTCTTTGGATAATTTTACCTGTGGGAAGGCGTCACGGTTGAAGGCCTGGTTGAGCGCCAGATCGGCCTGCGGGATAAGGTCGCGGCCCTTGACAGAGGCTACCGCCACGCCGCTACGGATTACGCGGAGCGAGGATTCAATAGCGCGAATGTCAGCCTGTTGATTTGCGGGATAAGCCTTGATTATCTGGCCAGCGGATGTCTGAGCCTCGCAGCAAATCATATCGCCGCTAACCCAGTCGCATTTGACACTCTTTGCCGGCTTTGAACTCTTGTTCTTCGAGTTTGCCTTTGCCGCAGATGTCTTCCTCATCAGTGCCACATACTGCCCCTCTCCGCGCGTAATGCCGGGGGCAAACTGGAGACCGTACTTTGTCGCGAGGGCGCCTTCCGGAGTGCGGCACTTGCTTGAAGAGGATGTCTCCACCCACGGAGTCATATAGTGGGAGGGGCCCGCAAGCTGGTAGTTATCGCGAAGCGATGACGTAGCAGATTGTGGGAGGGACGTAGCGAGCGTTAGCGAGAGAAGCTCCTCGGCAAGCAAGTCGCCGCCGGAAGAAGGCGCCCTTAGAAACGGCACAACTTCCGCTCCGAGTTCGCGACAAATCCACTCTACATTGTCGTCATTTTCACTTGAATTAAAGGTGCAAGTAGAGTAAATCATCCAGCCCCCTTCGCGCAGCGAATCCCACGCATCGGCAATGATTCTGCGCTGCCTTGCGGCACACAGATTCACGTTCTCCGGCGACCATTCCGCCACCGCTCCCGCATCCTTTCGGAACATTCCCTCGCCGCTGCACGGAACATCGGCCAGAATTAAATCAAAGGTTGCAGCCAGCCGCACAAAATCCTTAGGGTCATTATTTGTAACAATAGTGTTAACACTACCCCATTTTACCGTATTCTCCGCCAGAATGCTGGCCCTGGAGCCTATAACTTCGTTGGCAACCAGCAAATCCGAGGGCTTCAGTGCCGCCGCCAGAGCGGTCGATTTTCCGCCGGGAGCAGCGCACAAATCCAGCACCTTCAACGGCCGGTTTTCCGCCGCCATCACGGCATCGGCCACTGTGCCGACCGCCATCGCCGCCGGGTCCTGCACATAGTATGCTCCGGCGTGAAGCAGCGGGTCCAATGAGAACACCGGGCGCTCTTCCAGGAAGAAGGCATCGGACCGCCAGGGCACGGGAGAGGATGCGCCGAAGCGCGACCTCAACCGTTCGGGAGAAATCTTGGCGGGATTGGCACGAACGGCGGTAACACTTTCGCCGCTTTCCAACGCTTCAAGCACCTGCGACGCCCTCTCGCCGAACACGGCGCGGACACTGCTGACAAATGCCTGAGGAAAAGCAGACACCCTAAATGAAAGATTCGGGATTCAGATCTATATGCTGACCGGCAGCAGCGGCGGCCAGGGTGTCGGTGAGCTTGTCCACCAGCCCCTGCAGCTTGCCGCCCAGCATCATCTTCATCATAAAGCCCAGCTGCGCCGAAAGCTCTATATGAAAGTTGGTTTTGACATCAGCTTCGGGGCGAGAAGGATCATCGACGGAATCGAAAAATGCCTTCACGGAGAACTCTATCGGCGTACCGTCGGTCTGGGTGAATGTGACGCGGCTGAACGGCTCGCGCTCAGCCACCTTCATTCCGAAATTTATCCCCTGGAAAGAGGCCGAGATGGTGTCCTGGGTTGCGGTTATCATCTCCTTCTTGTCTTCCGGAAGATTGGCCACCAGAGCGTTAAGGTCGCCCAACGCGCTGTAGAGCACCGCCGGCTGACGGTCAATCAGCACACTTTTGCCTATGATGTTGGTATCTGCCATATTACACGTCCCAGGTATCGGGATGGAAACGCCAGTCGCGCAGCACCTCCAGATTCTCTTCTGAAATCTGTCCCGATGCCACCGCCTCTTCTATCAGGGCATCGTAGTTCGAGAGAGTGTAAATCTCCATGCTGGTGTTCTCGAACGAACGGCGGGCGGAGGGGAAATTGTATGAGAAAATGGCAACCATTCCGTCTACTATGCAACCGGCGGCGCTTACCGCCATGGCGCTGTTCAGGGAACTGGTACCGGTAGAAATCAGGTCTTCTATAACGATGACGCGGTCACCGCGGTTAAAGACGCCCTCTATCTGGTTGCCCATTCCGTGATCCTTGGGCTGGGGACGGATGTAGATATACGGTTTGTTCATCCGGTCTGCCACCAAGGCACCTATGGCAACTGCACCGGTAGCCACGCCTGCAATCACGTCCACATTCTTGAAATGCTCGCTGATGGTCTGAACAATAAAGTCGCACACCTTGGTGCGTATCTCGGGATAGGAAAGTATCTTGCGGTTGTCGCAATAGATGGGCGACTTCCACCCTGAAGCCCAAGTAAAAGGCTCTTCCGGCCTGAGTTGAACTGCTCCTATCTCCAGCAGGTATTTGGCAACCTGCTTTTCAAAACTTGTCATAACTTTCTTTCTTAAAATCTCCCAAATTTAGTGTTTTTAGTTAAATTTGTAAAATATGTACAAGGTATATTTTGCAGACAGGAGCATCTCCGTGGTCCCTTCGGGATTCCGGGAAGATCTTGACACGGAAGATGTGTATTACAAAGCACAGCCCTCCGACGACCTTTCGCAGCTCCCTTTCTGGTTCGAGAAGGCCGATGACATCGCCTCGCTGGTGGTGGAAGCCGACGACCCCGATGCTACGTTCGCGCAGCTTATATCGGGCCTGAAGGTAGAGGTCGCCGCCGGCGGTCTTGTCCGCAACCGTTGCGGCCGGGCGCTGCTTTTCTGGCGCCGTGGGGCGTGGGATATGCCCAAGGGCCATCAGGAGCCGGACGAAACGCTGCCGCAGTGCGCGCTGCGCGAGGTGGAGGAAGAAACGGGCCTGAAAAACCTGACGCTGGGCGATCCTATCTGCACTACATACCACACATATCACAACAAGGATAAATTCGTGCTCAAGGAGTCCCACTGGTACAAGATGACCGCCGCAGATGGCCAGCAGGTCAAGGTACAGACAGAAGAGGATATAGTTAAATACCGCTGGTGCGGCCCGTGGAGGCTGAAACGGCTGCTGAAGAAGGCCTACCCCTCTATCCGCGACGTATTCGCTGCAGAACAATAAAACACAAACATTATATGAAAGAGATTGTTAAACACTTTGCCATTAAAGGCAACATCCTGGACATCAAACCTCTGGGCAACGGCCTTATCAACGACACCCTGTTGGTCAAGACCGACGGCCCCGACAACTACGTGCTCCAGAAGATCAACAACGCCATATTCAAGGATGTGGACCTGCTGCAGCACAACATCGACTGCGCCACCGCCCACATCCGCCGCAAACTGGCCGGCGATCCCGACATCGACCGCAAGGTCCTCACTTTCCTCCCCTGCAAAGAGACGGGCAAGACCTACTGGTTCGACGGCGAGGCCTACTGGCGCGTTTCGGTATTCATCAAGGACGCCTACACCTTCGAGACCGTAGACCCCAAGTATTCATACTTTGCCGGCAAGGCGTTCGGCAATTTTGAGGCGATGCTGGCCGACATTCCCGACACGTTGGGCGAGACCATCCCCGACTTCCACAATATGGAACTGCGCGCCCGCCAGCTGCACGAGGCGGTTGAGGCAGACGCAGCCGGCCGTATGGCAGAGCCTGAAGTAAAGGAGATACTGACCAAGATGCTTCCCTTTGAAGAGGAGATGTGCAAGGCAGAACGGATGTATCGCGAAGGCATCCTGCCCAAACGCATCTGCCACTGCGACACCAAGGTCAACAATATGATGTTCGACGCCGACGGCAACATCCTTTGCGTAATCGACCTCGACACCCTGATGCCGAGCTTCGTATTCTCCGATTTCGGCGATTTCCTCCGCACCGCCGCCAACACCGTGGCCGAGGATGACCCCGCCTGGGAGAAGGTCGATTTCAAGATGGATATCTTCGAGGCGTTCGCCAAGGGCTATCTGGAAGGCGCTACCTTCCTCACCCCTATCGAGAAGGAGAACCTCCCCTTCGCAGCCTGCCTGTTCCCCTATATGCAGGCAGTACGCTTCTTCACCGACTATATCAACGGCGACACTTACTACAAAATCAAGTATGCCGACCACAACCTGGTGCGCACCCGCAACCAGTGGGCGCTGTTCGAGGCAGCCCGCGCAAAAGTGCCCCAAATGAAGGCGTTCATTGAGGCGAAATAATTTATACATTTGCACGATTGATTTAGGATCTACTTAAAAACATTAATCCTTATATGATTTACACTAAAGAAGTGCAGCAGATGTGCTGCGTTACCAAAGGCGCCAACCACGCCAATGCTCCCATCCCCGAAGAGGGTAAATGGGTGCATGTAAAGGAGATAAAGGACGTTTCCGGCCTTACCCACGGTATCGGCTGGTGCGCACCCCAGCAGGGTTGCTGCAAGCTCACCCTCAATGTAAAGGACGGCATCATAGAAGAGGCTCTGGTAGAGACTCTCGGCTGCTCCGGTATGACCCACTCCGCCGCCATGGCATCTGAAATCCTTCCCGGCAAGACTTTGCTGGAGGCCCTGAACACCGACCTGGTTTGCGACGCAATCAACACCGCAATGCGCGAGCTCTTCCTCCAGATCGTTTACGGCCGCACACAGTCCGCTTTCAGCGAGGGCGGTCTTGCAGTGGGCGGTTCCCTCGAGGACCTCGGAAAGAACCTCCGCAGCCAGGTAGGTACAATGTACGGCACCAAGGCAAAGGGTTCACGCTACTTGGAAATGACAGAAGGCTATTGCACCCGCATGGCCCTGGATTCCAACAACGAAGTTATCGGCTATGAGTTTGTCAACCTGGGCAAACTTATGGACGCTCTCAAAGCAGGCGCCACAGGCCCCGAAGCCATAGAGAAGGCAAAGGGCACCTACGGCCGTTTCAATGATGCAGTCAAATATATCGACCCCCGTAAAGAGTAAGAACTATGGCACTTTTCGAAAGCTACGAGCGTCGTATTGATCAGATCAATGCAGCTCTCAACAAATACGGTATCAAGGATATCGACGAGGCAAAAGCCATCTGTGATGCAAAGGGCATCGACCCTTACAAGATGTGCGAAGAGACACAGAAAATCTGCTTTGAAAATGCAAAGTGGGCTTATGTAGTTGGCGCAGCCATCGCTATCAAGAAGGGCGTGAAGAGTGCAGCTGAGGCAGCCGAGGCTATCGGCGAAGGCCTCCAGGCATTCTGCATCCCCGGCAGTGTAGCAGACGACCGCAAGGTAGGTCTGGGACACGGCAACCTGGCAGCACGTCTGCTTAGCGAGGAGACCGAATGCTTCGCATTCCTGGCCGGCCACGAGTCATACGCCGCTGCAGAGGGCGCAATCAAGATTGCCGAAATGGCAAACAAGGTTCGAAAGAAACCCCTCCGCGTGATTCTCAACGGCCTTGGCAAGGACGCAGCGAAGATCATCTCCCGCATCAACGGCTTCACCTATGTTCAGACTCAGTTTGACTATGGCACCGGCGAGCTCAAGATCGTGAACGAGACCCGCTACAGTGACGGTGTTCGCGGCGGTGTACGCTGCTATGGCGCTGACGACGTCCGCGAGGGCGTTGCAATCCTCTGGAAAGAGAACGTGGACATCTCCATCACCGGTAACTCCACCAACCCTACCCGCTTCCAGCATCCCGTTGCAGGTACCTACAAGAAAGAGCGCGTACTGGCAGGCAAGAAGTACTTCTCAGTTGCTTCCGGCGGCGGCACAGGCCGTACCCTGCACCCGGACAACATGGCTGCCGGCCCCGCTTCCTATGGTATGACCGACACCCTGGGCCGCATGCACTCCGACGCACAGTTCGCAGGCTCCTCTTCAGTTCCCGCACACGTAGAGATGATGGGCTTCCTGGGCATGGGCAACAACCCCATGGTAGGAGCTACCGTCGCAGTCGCAGTAGCTGTTGCACAAGCTCTGTAATCACACAGCGACAACAAACAAATGGGATGGTTCCAAGCGGACCATCCCATTTTGTTTACTGCCCTTCGCAGCGAAGAACATGCGACCGGCGTTAGCTAGGTCGCGGGAGCGAGCGCATTCCGGGCGCGAGCGAAGCGGGCGAAGCGACAGGGAGCATGGCTTTCAT
>JAEEGJ010003492.1_pt1 | contig 60094 bp, 30 predicted proteins | sample 8958761 | NCBI WGS metagenome assembly JAEEGJ01 (sample SAMN16246546, study PRJNA631951) | gut metagenome | biome: gut microbiome; feature: rumen; material: RS-attached | host: Bos | place: Iran: Karaj | collected 2018-10 | reverse complement strand
TCGTCCCCAGCCGCTCCGCACAAGGCGACGCCATCGAGGTCATCAGAAACACCGACACCATCCATGGGCTCGAATAACAGACAGCTAGCCCCCTCCCCGCTCCCCCCTTGGGGGAGTGCCTTGGGTGGGAGGCATGAAAAATGAAAAAATGAAAAATGAGGGAGCCTGAACTCTTAACTCTTAACTCTTAACTCTTAACTCTCAACTCTAAACCTTAATATTGCTGTCCGGTAAAAATATTTCATTATTACCTGCACCCTCATAACCATCGGCATTTAGAGCAACATGTGATTGGCAGAGGCTTGGGACGCCCCAAAGGGGCAGAAAGATGTCAGCCCAGGGCAGCGCCCTGGGTATTGAAATGCCGCGGCAAATGACGCTCTGTAAGAGCAAAAGCACTAAACACAAATCTTTTGCCCCTTTAGGGCGAAATCTACTTCTGCGTCATAAACCCAGGGCGCTGCCCTGGGCTGACATCTTAATGGCCTTTCTTCGGCTAAAGCCTCAGGCGCAGGCGGAGCAGGCCGGATTTACCGGACAGCAATAAAAAAATGAAAACTCTTAACTCTTAACTCTTAACTCTTAACCCTCAAAACGCCATGAAAACACACAAAATCGTCGAGCTTGTGCTCAAAATCATCGTGGCTGCAATAACCGCAGCTTTGACGGCCATCACCACGACTTCGTGCATGGGCAGAGGCCCGTTCTGAAATTCTACGAGTTGCATCGGCTTCGGCCCTTTCTGAAATTCTCCCCTTCGGGGGAGTTTTTTTTTGCTCGAAATGAAAATATTTAAACTCTAATCTTTAAAATTTTGCCCGAAAAGAAGATAAATCGAAAATCTTTCAACTCTAAACTCTAAACTCTAAACTTTTTTTCGTAACTTTGCCCTCGAAATTCCTATAACCTGTAAACATTTTGATTATGAAGAAACTGTTTCTCCTTTTGCTGGCGGTTGTGGCTGGGGCTGCGACTGCTTGGGCTGACGATTTCAAGGAACTCCTGACGAACGGTGCTTGCGACGGCACCTTCAGCGGCTGGACAAAGACTGACGGCGGCAACGGATGGGGCATCGGGCAAGACCCAGACGGCTCGTATTTCTGGGCTTCCTCGTTTGAACCATGCACGCTCTCACAAACTATTTTACTATCGGAAAAGGGCCTCGGCGATGCCGACATCGACGCAGGGAATGTGTCGTGCAAGGCTTCTGCCATGATAAAGGCAATATGGGACCCGAAGAACACAGGCCGCGGCTCCGATATCGCGAAAGTGTATGTCGAGATGCAGGATGGCAGCGGCAATGTGCTCTCTACCATCACCGTGCTCGACGACAGGAGCATCTTCCTGGAATGGACGCTCTTCAAGACCAACGAGTTCACTCTGGTTTCAGGCACACGCAAACTGAGGGTCGTAATTGAAGGTCAGGACAGCGCCTATTGGAGCGGGCAGTTCGGCCCGTGCTTCAAGAATGTCTCGCTCATGGCTAACAACTATAGCGGCTGCGGCCCGAATGGTCACGAATGGGGAGAATGGAGTGTGATTACCTACCCAACCTGCACAGATTCAGGCTCCCAAACCCGCACTTGCAATAATTGCGGTATGGTGGCAAACGAGACAATCCCCGCCATGGGCCACGACTGGGGAGAATGGGAGCTTTCTTCCGAGCCCTCCTGCACGGAAGACGGATACAACGTCCGTACCTGCCAACGCTGCGGATTGACAGATGAAGAGGTAATCCCTGCCTTGGGACACGACTGGAACAGCAATGGCATTTGCAACAGATGCAGAGCAAACAGACTCACCACCGAAGGGTATAGCCCTTTGACCTACATCGTATCGACAGGCGAACAGGTCTTCAACACGGGCTACATCCACAAGGCGAACACGCTTGTGGAGATGGACTGCGTGGTGAAGCAGAATCAGGACAGGAACTACGAGGCGCTGCTCGGCGCTCGCCTGGGCAACTACAAGAACAACGCCTTCTGCTTCTTCTCGCGCTTCGCCGGCAAGAATGTTCCTTGCTTCAACCGCTCCGGAAAAGAGGCGACGGGCGAAGGCTTCGTCTATGACGAGCGCATCCTGCTGTGGTGCACCTATGACAATGCCACCTGGTTCAGGCAAAACAATCCGCTCGTAGAGGTAGGCAGCATCTACAATGCCGGTACGGTCGACGCAGGCAAGACGCCGATGTTCCTCTTCAACCTCAATACAGCCAACACCGAAGGCGGAGTGCAGGCCGACGGCTCTCCCTGCCGCATGAAGCTCTACAGCTGCAAAATCCATGAAGACCAGGTGCTGATTCACAACTACGTTCCCGCCAAGGACAAAAACCACGTCGTGGGACTTTATGACTTGGCGACAGGCTCTTTCGCCGGCTCCATCACGGAAACGCCCTTCTACGAGGAAGAAGGAATAACGTATCCGATAACCGTCGAACAAATGTACTCAACCATTCAGGTAGATTATCCAAGCGAGGCAAAACCAGGAGCAAAAGTCAGTGTGAATTATGATTACACAGGAAAATCGATGCCCCGGGTGAAAGTGCTGGACGACAACGGGAACGAAATATCCTCAAATATCGTATCGCTGGGGAACAATAAAGAATATGTAGCATTCACTATGCCCGCCTGCCCCGTGACTGTCAGAATCATGAATGAACCAGATGTAATCAAAGAGATACCCGACGGATGTGAAGTCAGGACATATTTGCGCCACTCTGCCGCCATCTACAGTTCATATGGATTATACAGCGAAGAAGTGTCAGGCAAGTTCAAAGTTGCATTTGCACCAGACGGAACGGTTTACATGCAAGACCCGGCATGGGTTATCGACAATCAGCACAGTTATGTAAAGGGCACCTACAACAAGGCGACCGGCATCATCTCCATCCCGACAGGACAGTTCCTGGCCTGGTACTCGTCGAACTATTATGGGGTGCAACTCGGCTGGGGCTCAACCCTGGTTGTTACTGAACAAGATCCCGAAACGGGTACCGAAAAACACCATATAAGCGTGGCGTATGACCAGGACGTCAAAACAATCGAATTCCGCGTTGACGGCGACTATCTGTATCTGCTGAATTCCGAAGGAAACGTGCATGCCGAATACCCGAAGAATTATAATGCTACGGGTATGTTAATCGTGCATAGTGACGACAATTCGGCGCTTTCATTAGAGTTCGCCAACACAGATGCCGACGGAAACCAACTGCCTTTCGCCATCTATTTGAATATTGTCCCCGCCATCCCTGCCGACCCCGTCCTTACCGAGTGGCATGATAGCGGAAATGAAAGCGGTTACAGCCGCTTAAATTTCACCATGCCATTATATGACATCAACGGCAAACCCATGGACCAAGACCTCTTGAGTTACAGCATCTTCACCGACAACGGTAATGGCCCGGAACTGTTCACCTTCCTGGCTGAAGTATATTCCTTTGACATCACAGAAGACCTCACAGAAATACCCTATACGCTAAGAGGTTATGACTTCAAGAGCAGTTTACTCTATTTCTATCGCACCAACGCCGAAGGCCACGAACCCTTCTTCACACAGAGACTCGGCATGCAGGTTTACTACACCGTAAACGGCGTCCGCAACCAGTCGAACATCGTCTGGATAGACAATCCCGTCGGCATAGGCGAAGTGAAGGCCGAACAAGGCAACGGCGGCGACAAGATATACAAGCAAGGCTCAACGATAGTTAACCTCGCAGGCCAACGCCTCGAGAAACTGCAGAAAGGCATCAACATCGTAAACGGCAAAAAAGTCTTGATTAAGTGAGAATAAAGCTTGAACCGGTTCATGCTTCATCGAACTCTTGATTAAGTGAGAATAAAGTTTGAACCGGTTCATGCATTATCGAACGAGAAAGAGCTCGAGGTCTTGATTAAGTGAGGCTCAAAGCACTAATCAAATATGGGCCATTTAAATCGTAAATGGTAAATCGTAAATGGTAAATCGTAAATGGTAAATTAAACCATGCCACTCAGACTTCCCGACAGACTGCCTGCCATCGAATTCCTCAGAGAAGAGAACATCTTCGTGCTTGGCAACGAGAGAGCAAACGCTCAGGACATCCGCCCCCTCCGCATCGCTATCCTCAACCTCATGCCCCTGAAAATCACGACCGAGACCGACCTCATCCGCCTCCTCTCGAACAGTCCCCTGCAGCTCGACATACACCTCATGAAAATCAAGGCGCACACACCAAAGAACACGCCTATCGAACACATGCGGGCCTTCTATCGCGACTTCGAGGAAATGAGGGACGAGAACTTCGACGGCTTCATCATCACGGGAGCACCTGTAGAGCACCTCGACTTCGAAGAGGTAACCTATTGGGACGAGATGACCGAAATCCTCACATGGGCACGCACGCACGTCACCTCTACCCTATTCATCTGCTGGGCAGCACAGGCGGGACTCTACTTCTACTACGGCATCCCTAAATACCCCCTCCCGGAGAAGAAGTTCGGCATCTTCCCGCAAGTGCCGCTCCTCCCCCGTCTGCCCATCTTCAGAGGCTTCGACGACGTCTTCTACATGCCACACAGCCGGCACACGGAAATACGGAAAGAAGACATTGTCAAAGCAAATGAAAGATTGAAAATTGAAAATGGAAAATTGAAAATTAAGAACGAGGAATTAAAAATTGAAGGGCAAGGATTGACCATCATCGCCGAAGGAAAAGAGAGCGGCGTCTCGATGGTGATGGCGCGAAACGGACGCGAATTCTTCATCACGGGACACTCGGAATACTCGCCCCTGACGCTCGACAACGAATACCGGCGCGACCTCGCGAAAGGACTCCCCATCCACAAACCCTTCAACTACTATCGCGACGACGACCCCGAGAAGGGACCGCTCGTCACTTGGCGAGGGCACGGCAACCTCCTCTTCCAGAACTGGCTCAACTACTACGTCTATCAGGAAACGCCCTACGACATTGATGAGATACACTGAACTCCTCTCCCCTGCCCGCAACTTGGAGTGCGGCATCGCTGCCGTCGAGCATGGGGCGGATGCCGTCTATATCGGGGCTCCACGCTTCGGAGCAAGAGCGGCTGCCGGCAATTCCGTCGAGGACATCCAAAAGCTTTGCGACTACGCACATCAGTTCGGCGTCAAGATTTATGTCACACTCAACACCCTGCTTCGCCCCGAAGAATTGGAGCAAGCACGCCTCATAGCGTGGGACCTCTATCATGCCGGAGCAGACGCTTTCATCACGCAAGATGAAGCCCTTCTCAGGCTCGCTCTTCCGCCCGTTCCCCTTCATGCAAGCACACAGATGGACAATCGCACGAAGGAAGATGTTGCCCGTCTTAAAGAATTAGGATTCAACCAGGTAGTCCTCGCACGCGAACTCTCGCTCGAACAGATAAGGGAGATTCACGAAGCCGTTCCCGAGGTGACGCTCGAAGCCTTCGTTCACGGCGCACTTTGCGTCTCTTATAGCGGCAGATGCTATGCTTCGGAGTATTGCTTCGGACGCTCGGCAAATCGTGGCGAATGTGCGCAGTTCTGCCGACTCCCCTTCTCGCTCGAAGATGCAAACGGCAATACGCTCATCAAGGACAAATACCTGCTCTCGCTCAAGGATATGAACCGCCAGCAGCACCTCGAAGAGATGATGGACGCAGGCGTGCGGAGCTTCAAAATCGAAGGCCGACTGAAGGATGTCGCCTATGTCAAAAACGTGACCGCCAGCTATCGCGAAGCACTCGACGCCATCATGAAACGCCGTCCGGAATTCGCGCGTTCTTCTTATGGCACAAGCACTTACACCTTCCATCCCGACCTCTCCCGCAGTTTCTCTCGCGGCTACACCGACTACTTCCTCTTCGGTCGCACAAACGACCTCGCATCACCCGAAACGCCGAAAAGCATGGGACGGGAAGTGGGACGCGTAAAGGAGGTCAGACGGGATTGCATAATTGTCTCATCGACAGATGTTTTCAGCAATGGCGACGGGCTTTGCTTCTTCGACGGAGAAGGCAAATTGCAAGGCTTCCGAGCAAATCGGGCCGAAGGCAACCATCTCTATCCTGCCTCGATGCCAAACATAAGGAAAGGCGACCGGCTTTGGCGAAGCTTCGATAAGAAATGGGAAGACCTCATGAGCGGCAAAACGGCAGAGCGACGCATTCCTGCCCGTTTCCTGTTCGAAGAGACCGAGCGAGGCTTCCGACTCTCTTTCTCGGCTGAAGGCGGCTCACAAAAGAGCGAAGAATTCACTTTGGAGCATCAACTCGCAAGAACCGACCAAACGAGTTCCATAAAGGAAGTCCTCAGCAAACTCGGCGACACACCATACATCTGCCAAGATATAGAAATCCGCTTCTCACAACCCTGGTTCATCCCAAGAAGCATGCTTGCAGAGTGGAGAAGAAGAATAATTGAAAATTCAAAATTAAAAATTGAAAATCCTATACACAAAGATATTCAACCTACAACTTCCAATCCTCAATCTTCAAACTCCAACCTTCAATCTTCAATTTCCAATCTTCAATCTTCAAACTCCAACCTTCAATCTCCAAACTCCAACCTTCAATCTTCATTTTTCAATCCTCAATCTCCCTTGATGACCTGCCGCTTCTGCCTTCGCCACGCTTGGGGACAATGCAAGAAGGAGAAGCCAGCCGCAAATGAAATGGTAAATGGTAAATGGTTAGATGGTAAATGGCAAGACCCGCTTTATCTCGTCCTCGGTGATGGGCGTCGATTCCGGCTCGAGTTCGACTGCAAACGATGCGAAATGAAACTCCTTGCCCCAGATAAGGCATAACTCGAAATGCGTAGATTCTTTCATGCTCTAGCACAAAGGTGCGCTTTTAATGCACGATGCAACATTCATAAAGCCTCCCTTTGGGGAGGTTTGGTGGGGGCCGTACTCTTCCTCTCCTCCTGTTATTACAGCCAAGAGGATGCGACGCTTTATGTGGCGGGGGATAACTTTGTGCTTTCTGCCGACAGCCTCCATTTGCAAAGCAGCCAGCCCCTTCACAATCTCCCCATCGATACCGCTTGCGAGAAACTGAGCGTTTACTACAACGAACCACTCGTTGTGGCCGAGACGCTCGTCATTCCCGAGGATTCTGTTGACAGCGTCTGGGTGAAGCTGGCTCGCGACCAATTCACAATGGGATGGGTTCATCAACGAGACTTCATCGCGAGTGTGGTACCCGACGACCCCATTTCGCAGTTCATCCACCTTTTCAGCATTCGTCATTTAGGGCTTTTCGGCATTCTCTTCGCCATTTCTCTTGCCGCACTCCTTTATCAGATATTCAGCCGGAGGAAGCCTCATGTCTTCTTTCTTCGCGACATACTCTCACCCTACCCCACTTACCTGCTCATCACGCTTGCCGCATCCGCCCTGCTCTATGCCGGCATCCAGCATTACGTGCCCGAAACATGGCTGCTATATTATTATCATCCCACGCTAAATCCGTTCGGACTCCCTGTCATCTTGAGTCTTTTCCTGTGCTGTGTTTGGATTTTACTTGTGCTGACGATTGCTACAATCGAGGAAGTGTTTCGCCTCCTTCCCATGAGTGAAGCCCTACTCTATCTGCTCTCCCTGCTCGGGTGTTGCATTCTCTTCTATCTGCTTTTCACTTTGGCCTCTCTAAGTCCGGGCGTAAGCTACCTGCTCTTTGCACTCTTTGTCCTCGTCCTTCTCCTGCGATATTGGCGCAACACGAGGCCTCGTTTCTTCTGCGGTTCCTGCGGGGAAAGACTCAAAGACTTGGGCAGATGCCCTCATTGTGGAGCAGAAAACAGATAAAGTTGCCCTTTCTCTTTGCTTTTTATCAAAAAAGTGCTAACTTTGCGCACAAAATTAAGGTAAAAAGTAAAAGTCATGAAATCTATCCGCCTCCTGTTTGCCCTCCTCCTGACGGCAATATGCTTTAATGCGAAAGCCCTTGAAACAGGCCAGACCATCCGACTCATCAACAACAACAAGTCTGTCATCACAGTCAACTCGTCCCTTGATGAGAACAAGCCTGCAGTCCTTTGGAAAGAAACCAATGTGAATTCCCAACGCTGGACACTCGAAGCCAAGAGCAACGGGACATTCCTCCTTTCGAACGACTATACGGGTCTCTACCTTGCAGGCCTCACCTCAGGAATCTCGGGCAGAGTGGGTCAGCTGAAGAAATCAACCACAACCAGCAAGGGCTCCTGGGAATTTGTTCCCGTAGAAGGCACGAGCGACAGGTATTACATCTATCAAGGCACAACACGCAAATATGCTCTCGCCGTACCTGCCACGCGTAAGGAGGGCGACACCCTCACCATCGTCAACACCTTAGACGAAAACAATCCTGTTCCCGCAGCCCGCATCACATGGACAGTCAGGGTTGTGAACCAAATGGAGAAGGCCTTTACGAAGGACAAGCGCGACGACATGATGAAAAAGTGGAAAGACCGCTGCTACAAGCAAGCAAGCACGGGATGGGTCATCGGAAACGGCGGCTGGTGGGGCGATGCAGAGATGTTCGAGATTGTCCTCGATGCCCTCGAAACGACTGGCGACCAACAATACGCCACTATGTTCGACAATCTCTACAAGAACTTCATCTATCGCAACAAAAGCATCTGGTATCAGCAAGGGGTGAGTGGGTACAATGCATACAACGACGACATCGCCTGGATGTGTATCGCCTGCGTTCGAGCCTATCTCCTTACGGGAAAACAAGATTACCTGACGACCTCCAAGACGAACTTCGACGGCATGTTTGCCCGAGCCGACTGTTATGGCAACGACCTCCTGCAATGGAAGCACAGTTCAACGAGCAGAGGCACCAACTCCTGCATCAACGGACCAGCTGCCGTTTGTGCTTGCTACCTCGCTATCGCCGAAGCAGATACGAGCTACTATCAGAAGGCTCGCAAAACGTATATGGCAGAGCGTCGCACCCTCTTCGAGATGTCGAACGGCAAGCCTACGGGTGCCGTTTGGGATAGCTACGATCAAGCAACAGGCAACTACAACAAATGGTGCTCCACCTATAATCAGGGTACAAACCTCGGTGCCGCCATCATGCTCTACAATCATTATGGCGACCAGATGTTCAAGGACGATGCCGATGCCATCATCAGATGGTCGGAAGCAAACATGGCCAACTCGAAAGGTATCATCCATGTTTGCCAAACGGTGAGCGGAGACCTTTGCGGATTCAAGGGCATTATGCTTCGATACCTAAGAATGTATGCTGAGAGTTTCAATGACCCATCCCATTATGCGTGGATTGCAAAGAATGCCTATCATGCCTGGAACAATCGCAACTCTGCTGGCATAACCTCATCAGCATGGCTTACCAAAGCCGAAGAGGACTTCAAGCATCAGGAAGGAAGCGAGCTGAAGAACTTTGGCAACGAAGGCAACATGACTTGCATCTCGGCTGCCTTCAATTGCCACCTTGGAGTGGTCGATTATCACGACGCCTATGCTCAGAACGAAGCCGAGGACTTCAACTTCGTCCGTAATGCGCCCGTCACTTACAATAACAACCTCGATGAAGATGGCGGCGGAAAAGTGGGACCGATGAAGGACAATTACTACATCGGTTATCGCAGGGTTGACTTCGGAAGCAAGCCCGCTTCGCATCTCAACCTTCGCATCAGGATGGTTACGCAAAACACAAAGTTAGAGGTCTATCTCGACCAGCCAAACGAAGAGCAAGGCACGCTGCTTTGCACCGTTGTAGGTGAAGAGCTTTCCGCTCTCTCAACATGGGAGACCATCCAAAAGATGATTAACGTTCCCGTTACCGGAATCCACAATCTCTATTTCAAGTCACAAACCACCAACGCTTCGGATGCCGTACACATCAACTGGTGGCAGTTCCAGAGCCTCAACGCCGTTTATGCCGACCTGACTAACAACAACGGAACGCTCACAGCTTCCTTCTCGCCATCCAATCCCGACGCTCTTATCGACGACGACCTTTCGAGCGTATGCAATGGTTCCATAGAGGAAGGCAGCAACGCTTGGATAATGTATCAGAGTCCTTCGCCAATGTTCATCTACGGCTATCAGTTCTTCTCAGGCAAGGACAAGGACAGCAATCCGAAAGGCTGGGCTCTTCAAGCCTCCAACGACGGACAGAATTGGGAGACGCTCCACAGTGTTTCCGACCTTTCCTTCAGTGTTCAGGCAGAGTGCTTCACGGCCGACATTCAGGCATCAAAGGCCTACACCCATTATCGCCTGCTCTTCGAAAAGAAGGAAGATGCACAGTCTTCACTTTCCATCAGCGAATGGCAATTGCTTGGCCGCTGCATCAACGAACTCGACCTGACTGCCGACGGAGGAACTACCGAAGAAGGGCAAGAAGCTCTTATCGACCACATCGGAACCACAGTCTTCACGGCACCGATTACTGCCATCTATCATCCTGCAGGGAACTACAAACTTACCGCCTATAGCATTACTGCTGAAACCGCTTCCCTGGCTCCCGTCTCATGGAAGCTCGAAGGCTCGGCTGACGGGAGGAAATTTGAGACAATCGACGAACAGACAGAGGCTGTCTTCCCCTACGACAACTGCACAAACGTCTATCGCGTCAATCCCGCCACTTCCTACCTTCACTATCGCCTGACCGTCAACGGCAACGCAGAGCAACCTGAAGACAACGGTCGGATTACTCAGTGGCAGCTCTTCGGCAAGCCTGATTATGGAATCTACTATGCAGATGCCACGAGTATCGCCACCATCCTGTCGAGCGACGGAAGCGACGCAGAGCCCCTCATCGATGATGACGGAGCCACCTACTCCACCGTTAGCGGAGAAACACCATATTGGGATCTTTTATTCCCCATTCCTGTCAAAGCATTAGGCCTCTCTTTCGTTAACGCCAACAACGCCGAACTCGATCCAAAGAGCGTCATCATCTACGGCATAGACGATGATGGCACAGAAATGCAGATTTCCACAAAGACTCCGACCTTCAAGGCCAGAGGCTTCAGATACACCAGCTCCATCACCGCAAGCAAGCTCTTCAAGCACTTCCGCCTCCAAGTCAACGGAGAAGAGACTTCGAGCATCCGCCTTGCAGACATCGAGCTTTATGGCACAGCCATCGCGACTGCCGACGACGAAGGCTTCTTCCCGCCAACCACAGTCGAGGCTTCCGAGAAAGGACTCTCCTCCACAGAACTTATAAACCGCATCTACGACGGGAAATACGCCACCACCTATCGAGCCGCTTTCACAGAACCGGTCAGCATCACCTACACCTACGAACAACCCGTCAGCATCAATGCCTACAGCCTTACGGCCAGCAGGAACGAGCCGACACGCGACCCGGCCGGTTGGGTTCTCGAGGGAAGCAACGACGGACAGACCTGGACGCAGCTCGACTATCAAGCCGGCCAGACTTTCGCCCAACGCTATGCCACGCAGTTCTACTTTACCGAAAACTCCGAACCCTACACGAACTATCGCCTCACCATCAACGCCGTAAATGGCGCCAATCAGCTTCAAATAGGACAACTTCAGTTGCTCAACATCAAGCCGGTTGACCCGACCCCAATCGTTTCTCCACGCGGAGATACCGGAACAGGCGCCTACGCTTCCATCCACACTATCGACGGCATAAAGGTGGAGCGTCCTCAGAAAGGCATCAACATAGTACGCACAGTCGGCTCCGACGGCAAGATGACCGTCAGGAAACTGCTTGTGAAATAAAACGGCACAGGGATAATCGGCGAACATCACACGAGATGTTTATGAATTTAACACGTGTAGTTTTCAAACATCACACGTGTAGTTTATGAACATCACGAGAGACGTTTCCATACCCCTCACGAGGGGGCAGAAACGCCGCCAGCCTCTTTTACATATATTATAAAGATGTGGAAAAAGCGCCGATAGAACAAAATAATTGCGGAAATGTTTGGCTGTTCCAATAAAAAGCCGTACCTTTGCAGCCGCTTTATGAGCAAAATAATATTTATTAACTTATTTAACGTATTATGAACCAATACGAAACCGTTTTCATTTTGACTCCCGTTTTGTCTGATGAACAGATGAAGGAAACGGTAGAAAAGTTCAAAGGCGTCCTCACTAAGGCTGGTGCCGAAATCATCAGCGAAGAGAACTGGGGCCTGAAGAAACTCGCCTATCCCATCGACAAGAAGACAACAGGATTCTATGAGCTCATTGAGTTCAATGCAGCTCCCGAGACCATCAAGACTCTCGAGACCCAGTACCGCCGTGACGAAAAGGTGCTCCGCTATCTTACCGTTAAGATGGAGAAGTACGCAGCCGAGTACGCAGCCAAGAGAAGGAGTAACAAACAACCTAAAGAGCAGGAGGCATAAACATGGCACAGCAATCAGAAATCCGCTACTTGACCGCTCCCGCTATTGACGTCAAGAAGAAGAAGTACTGCCGTTTCAAGAAGAGCGGTATCAAGTACATTGACTACAAAGACCCCGAATTCCTGAAGAAGTTCCTCAACGAGCAAGGCAAGATTCTGCCCCGCCGCATCACAGGCACCTCTCTCAAGTATCAGCGCCGTGTGGCTCAGGCCGTTAAGCGTGCCCGTCACCTCGCTCTGCTGCCCTTCGTAACTGATTTGATGAAATAAAGTAAGGAGGAAGATTATGGAAATTATACTGAAAGAAGACGTAATCGGACTCGGTTACAAGAACGATATCGTGAACGTTAAGGCTGGCTACGGCCGCAACTACCTGATTCCCACAGGCAAGGGCGTCATCGCCAGCGAAAGCGCAAAGAAGGTCCTCGCAGAGGAACTCAAGCAGAAGGCCGTCAAGCTCGCCAAGATTAAGGCTGAGGCAGAAGCACTCGCTGAAAAGCTGAACGCAGCAAGCCTGAGCTTCAACGCAAAGGCAAGCAGCACAGGCGTCATCTATGGCAGCATCGGTAGCCTGCAGATTGCAGAAGAGCTCCAGAAGCTCGGCTTCGACATCGACCGCAAGCTCATCGCCGTGAAGGACGTCAAGACTGCCGGCGAATATGTTGCTGTTGTAAAGCTTCACAAGGAAGTAACAGCTCAGGTTCCTTTCACCGTAACCGTTGAAATGGACAAGCCTGAAGTGACAGAAGAAGCTCCCGAAGAGAAGAAGCCCAGAAAGGCTCGCAGGGAAGAGACTCCTGAAGAGGAAGCTCCCGTAGCTGAGGAGGTTCCCGCAGAAGAGGCCGAGGCTCCCGCTGTAGAGGAGAAGACAGAAGAGTAAGTTTTTTTGTTTCATATGCAAGGAGCAAAGGGGCACGGCCGCAAAAAGCCAGTGTCCCTTTGTGCCTTAAAGGCCTCGAACTCCTTAACCTTTTATCTTTTATAACTATTAAACTCTTAATAAGGTGAGCATAATCAAATGTCCCGAGTGTGGAGGACAAGTCTCCACGATGGCAGGCACTTGTCCCGGATGCGGCACGAAGATTGCCGGCAACCTTCGTCAGTGCCCCAGTTGCGGTGGCTATTGCCTCCTCTCGCAGCAGGTTTGCCCCCATTGCAAACATGAGTTAGAGTCCTCCCCCACTCCGTCAGCCCAAGAGCAAGGCGAAAAAGGGAAAGACGAGTCGAAACCTGCTGGAGAAAAGGCAAAGAAGGCTTCAGGCACGAAGTTTCCGGACAACGGAATGTCGATAATAGGCGTATTGGTAAAGGCCATACTTTCCCTCCTCCTGCTCTGTCTCCTCTGTGTTGGCGGCTACCAATACTACAGACATGAAAAGGAGGAAAAGGAGCTGGCGGACTACAAACGGCTGGAAGGCGTCACCAATCCCGAATACTATCAGCAGTTCCTCATCGACCATCCTAACAGCACATACTGTCCCGAGATTGAGGAACGGATGCATGCTCTCCAAACAGAAGAGCAGGAATGGAAGCAACTGCAGAAGAACATCAGCCGTTCGAGCGTATCCCTCTTCATGCAGAAGCATCCCAACTCCCTTCGCCAAAGAGCTTGCGAGGACATGCTCGACTCCATCGACTGGAACGATGCCGTAGCCATCGGCAGCGAGGAAGCCGTCACAGACTATCTGGCAAAACACCCTTCTGGCCGTTTTGTCAGTGATGCAGCAGAAAAGAAGAATGCTCTCCTGCTCGCAAAGGTTACTCCTGAAGAGAAAGCTTTGATTCGCGGCACACTCGAGGCCTTCTTCTCAAACGCAATCGCCAAGCAGGACATCGAGGCAGCCAAAGCAGCCATTCCCGACACAATGGCAAACTTTTGCGGCAAGCAGAATGCAGATGCGGAGGCTATCGTGGAATATGCAAAAGAGAAGATGGCAAAGGATGTCATCGGACTTCACTATGCCATCGGGCAGAAGATGGATGTCCGTAAGGAAACACTTCCCAACGGCAACACCGGTTTCGCTGTGGAAGTCAGCCTGCAAGAGACCATCAGCCGCAGCGACACCAATCAGCCCTCGTCCAATCATTATCGAGTCAACGCCCTCATCAATCAAGAACAGAAGATTGTAAAGCTCATCATCTTCTAAATCCTTCACTCTTCTATATTATGGCACAGAAAGAACTGCAGCTCAAGTATGGCTGCAACCCCAATCAAAAGCCCTCACGCATCTTCATGGAAGAGGGCGAACTGCCTATCGAAGTGCTGGGCGGCCGTCCCGGCTACATCAACTTCCTCGATGCGCTGAACAGCTGGCAGCTTGTCAAGGAACTCAAAGCCGCCACATGTCTGCCTGCAGCAGCCAGCTTCAAGCATGTTTCCCCAGCAGGAGCCGCAGTCGGTCTGCCTTTGAGCGACACGCTTGCCCGCATCTATTTCGTGGACGACATCAAGGTGCCTCTCAGCCCGATTGCCTGTGCCTATGCTCGTGCAAGAGGCGCCGACCGCATGAGCAGCTACGGAGACTTCATCGCTCTTAGCGATACCTGCGACGAAGCGACTGCCCTCATCATCAAACGCGAGGTGAGCGACGGCATCATTGCTCCCGACTATACAGAGGAAGCATTGCAGATACTGCGAGAGAAGCGCAAAGGGACCTACAACATCATCAAGATAGACCCCAGCTATGTGCCTGCTCCTATCGAGCGCAAGCAAGTGTTTGGCGTTACATTTGAACAAGGCAGGAATGAAGTGAAGCTCGACGACCCTGCTCTCTTCGAGAACATCCCGACCGCCAACAAGTGCTTCCCAGAGGATGCAAAGCGCGACCTCATCATCGCTCTCATCACCCTCAAATACACGCAGAGCAACAGCGTCTGCTACGTCAAGGACGGCCAGGCCATCGGCATCGGTGCAGGTCAGCAGAGCCGCATCCATTGCACGCGTCTCGCCGGCAGCAAGGCCGACATCTGGTGGCTCCGGCAGAACCCGAAGGTGATGTCGCTGCCCTTCATCCCCGGCATTCGTCGTGCTGACAGAGACAACACAATCGACGTCTATATCAGCGACGACTATATGGACGTCCTTGCCGATGGAGAGTGGCAGAAGTTCTTCACCGAGAAACCCGAACCGATCAGCCGCGAAGAGAAGCAGGCATGGATAGCAAAGAACACAGGCGTGAGTCTGGGCAGCGATGCCTTCTTCCCGTTCGGCGACAATGTGGAGCGGGCACATAAGAGCGGCGTTGAATACATTGCCCAAGCCGGCGGCAGCGTTCGCGACGACCACGTCATCATGACTTGCGACAAGTACGGCATCGCAATGGCCTTCACCGGCGTAAGATTGTTCCACCACTAAAGCCCCCTCTGTTATGAATAAGTTCGGAGGAGACGATATCGATGCCGTTATCCTGGGAGGCATTACCTTCAAGGGAAGCGCTAAAGGCGGGCAGAAGAAGGACGAAGCCAAGGTGAAGACCAAGGCAAAGAAGAAGCAATACATAACAGGTGCTCACGGCAGCGCTTCGGCGAAGAAGAAGGCCGACATACGCCGCCAAAGAGCCAACAGACATAAATAAGCCCTCCTCTTACTTCCACAAAGGATAGGAATCAGTAAACAAACCGTAAACATCAGGAAATGAAAAAGTATATCTTGTGCTTCTTGCTCAGCCTGGCAGCCACGGGCTTGTCCGCACAGACAAAGGTTGGTTCTTTAATCTCAGGCTTTTCGTCTTCGTCGCAGACAGAGGTTGAGCCATTCGTGCCGGGCAGTACGCTCGAAGGCGTTGCCTATTATCTTCCCCGGACAGCCTTCCGCATCACCATCATTGCAGAGAAGACGACCACCAAGCCCGGCGATTTCTACAAGTATGCCGACCGCTACCTTCGCCTTCAGAACGTTCCTACAGAAGAGAGCGTGAAGTGGAGCCTGAAAAGTATCAAGATGGAGCCTTACGGCAAGCCCGACAAGAACAAGGCTTTCTGCATCAAGATAAAGAGCAAGACTGTAGCCCCGCTCGTAGGTTTAAGTCGTGACGGACTTCTGCTGAGCATCAACTGCGATGCCGAGGAAGACTTCCTGCCCGACCTCCCAAAACCAGAGAAAGGTCCTGCTCCCGAGAATCCCCGTTCCTATATGACGCAGGAAATCATTGCAGCAGGCAGTACGGCGAAGATGGCCGAACTGTGTGCCCAGGAGATTTACGACATCCGGGACAGCAAGAACTCACTCATTCGGGGCGAAGCCGACAACACGCCCAAGGACGGTGCCCAGCTGAAGCTCATGCTCGACCAGCTCGACAAACAAGCCGCCGCCCTTGAGTCGCTCTTCAGCGGTACCACTCAAACCGACACGGAAGTCTTCTCCCTCTTCTTTGATCCTCAAGAAGAGACCGACCACAATGTGCTTTTCCGTTTCTCGCAGAAGCTTGGCGTATTGGATTACGACAACTTGGCCGGCGAACCGGTCGTCGCTTCAATCAAGGCTTTGGAGACGATTCCGACGGCAGTTCCTTCGGAAGAGGTTGCCAAGAAACGCGCAAAGATGGAGCACGGAGTCTATTATAATGTGCCAGTCCGGACAAAGATAAAAGTCACATTCGACGGTCAGGAATACGTCAACATGGAGACTCCGATGGCTCAGTTCGGAGTCGTTGAAATGCTCTCCAACACGCTCTTCGACAAGAAGACAAATACGCAGGTAACCTTCTTCCAAACCACCGGCGGAACGAAGGATGTGATGGAGTAAAAAAACGCCGCGTGCGGCGATGCCCAACGCCGCACGCGGAAATGCCCATCGCCGCAGCCGGGGATTGCCATCGCCGCACGCGGCGTTTTCAGACCCACCAAGGGACGTTGAAAAACGCCCTTTTTTTTGTTATTTTTTGCAAATAGCGAAACTTTTCTTTGCATATTGCAGCACATATTATAAATAATGTTTATCTTTGCAACGATAATACACTTATTTGGCAGATAAAACCTCTTATTATATAAACAATTTAATTTATTAACAACAATGAAAAAGTTATTTACATTGGTATTTGCTTTGATGGCTATGCTCAGCGTCAATGCAGATGAACTTTACCTCGTAGGTGACGGCACTCCCATCGGCTGGGAAGGCGATGGCAACATGCGCCAAACGATGAGGATGACAGAGACTGAGACCAACGTCTATGTATGGACAGGTCTGCTGAGGAACGGTGGCGAAGGCTTCAAGATCTGTAACTCCTTCGGCGGTTGGGACGGTTATCATCCCTCGAGCGAGAACTTTGCAATCGGTGAAAGTGGCACGGACTACTACACCACCAGCGGCAACGACTGGAAGTGGAACCCAACCAACACAGATTGGCTGTGGTACACCATTACACTCGACCGGAACGCAGGTACACTCTCTTGGGCTACAACAACTCCCACTCTGCTCGAGGCAGTGGACGGCGTTTACTACATCGGCACAGCAGAAGAGCTGAACACATTGGCTTTGATGTATCGCAACAATGTCGACAGCAAAAACTATAATGTAAAGCTGACTGCCGACATTGACTACACTGCCTACAAGAACGGCAGCATGTCAGCCATCGGTGTTACCGAGAAGTTCCCCTTCCGCGGAGAGTTCGACGGTCAGAACCACACCATCACGGTTGACCTTGAGGCCTACAGCACACGATTCAGCTTCTTCGGAACAATCGTAGGTAAGGTTCATAACCTGAAGCTGGCCGGCAAGATTACTGCCACCAACAAGAACCAGATAGGCGGTATCTGCGGTCTGCTGAAGGGAAATGACAATCAGATCTACAACTGCATCAGTGCTGTTGAGATTGTTGACAATCAGAGCGGCGACGGCACCATCGGTGGCATCGCAGCCGTAACATACGATGCATCCACTATCAAAAACTGTGCATTCTATGGCAAGATCAATGCTCCTAGCCGCGACGGCAACGGCGGCATCGTGGGTTGGGCAAACAGCGGCGCAAGCACAACCATCGAGAACTGCCTCATAGTTGCTGACATCACCTGGAACGGCGGTGGCGAATTCGGTCGCAACAATCCCTCCGTCATCAACAGCTATAAGACCACAGCCAGCGACGAAACACTCGGCAATGGTGAAATGACTTACAAACTGAACAGGTATGTATCTGGCAGCGAAAACTGGTTCCAGACTCTCGGCACAGATGCAAAGCCCTCTCCCCTCTCTTCCAGCGAGAAGATCTATGCAAACGGTCAGTTCTACTGCGACGGTGTTACTCCTAAGGAAGGCACAGAATCAGTATTGAGCAACGAAAATGCTTCTATCGTTGATAATCATGAATTTGGCGAAGACGGCATCTGCACCGTCTGCCATGCTGCAGGTCAGGAAGCAGAAAAGGTTGACGGCGTATTCCAGCTCAACAAAGCAGGCAACCTGCTGTGGTGGGCACAGTATGTCAATGCAGGCAATCCCGCATCCAACGCTGTTCTCAACGCTGATGTAGACCTGTCTGCTGCCAAATATAATCCTGCTGGCACATCAGCCAACAAGTATGTCGGCACATTCGACGGCCAGGGACATTCAGTTACCCTGAACATTGAAAGCAACCTGAACTATCAAGGCCTCTTCGGTATTGCTACAGACGGTGCAACCATTCAGAACGTTATTGTCAAAGGTTCTGTCAAGGGTAACAGCTATGTTGGCGGTATTGTTGGTGGTTCTAATGGTGGCGAGGATGGTAAGAAACTCAATATCATCAACTGCGGCAACGAGGCTACGATTTCTGCAGCCGAAGCTAATGGCGCCGGCATCATCGGTGTAAACATGAGCGGTTCCGCTCACTTCTACATCCTCAACTGCTACAACATAGGTAAGGTCTACTCTGGCAGAGAGTCAGGTGCCATCACAGGTTGGACTGGCGGTGACAAGACTACTATCGAGAACACCTACAACATCGGCACAGTCGTTAACGGCGACGGCGACGGCTTCATCCGTGGCGGCGGCAACCTCATTAACACATACAACCTGTCTGCAAACGATGAACAGGTTGCAAGCGGTGAACTGTGCTACAAGCTGGGCGAGGCATTCGGCCAGACTCTTGGCACCGATGCTTATCCCAACTTCACAGGCCTGAAGGTTTATTCATGGGGTATCGCTTATAGCAATGTTCCCTTCAGTGACGACCTCAATGTTGAGACGGCAAACGGCGATGCAGAGTGCATCCTGCCCTCTATGAAGTGGGGCGGCTCTTATCAGGCTTACACTTACGTCGCTCAGGCTGACTTCGACTTCGGCGACGGGAACACTGGCAATCCCAACTACAATGTCATCATCGGCGTTCCCGCAGAGAACAACGGCAAGGCTTGGTATGCTCCCGGCTACTCTGTTGAAGGCTGGAACTATGGTCAGGACCTGCCCAACTTCGGCAACGGACGTCCTGCTGATGTTTATGCAGTACGCTATTTCACCGTTGATGGCGAGATTCCTTCTGACCTCTTCATGCCCGCAGCTCACGACGACGCTCCTTGCGAGTACTACATCAATGGCGAACTGATTTGGGCTGAGACCGACGGTTGGTATGAAGACGAGGTTGTTCGTCTCACCGACGCACAGAAGGCTCTCATCAAGACAGACGGCACTGTCAATGTATTCGCATTCCACGTTCACCAGAACTGGGGTGGCCGTTATGCCGACGGTGGTCTCTATACCGCTGGCGCTCCGGTTGACAGATATTTCAATAATGGCGAGAAGAAGGCTCTGGATGCCACAATCGTTTTGGCAGAAGAGGAAGGCATCAATGAAGAGGTTATCAATCTTGGAAAGAATGCCAACTCTCATGCCGCTGCAGTCACCGCACTTGCCCAGCTTCGCAAGGCTCGCCGCCTCGCATTCGATGCTCGCACAGAGAACTTCACAGGTTCTGCTCCTGCTGACGGCATGATTGCTTACATCCTGAATGTAGGTGCCAAGATGTTCCTGGCTGGTGGTAACGACTGGGGTACTCACGCTTCTCTGAACCACATGGGTGCTAAGTGCGTTCTGCACGCTAACTCCTCCGGAGAAAACCGCTACACCATCCAGACCAACCTGCCTAACGGCGCTCGTGGCAAAGATGATGCCCTTGGTCACAATGGTTATGTTGATGCCACAAATTGGAATACAACCGGTGCAAACTGGGCTTGGGAAATCGAAGCTGCAGAAGACGGCACATACCACATCATCAACGCTGAAAACAACTTGTATTTGGGCATGACCGATAACGAGCGTCTGCAAGTCGATACCGACAAGACTGGTGCTGACAATGAATTCAACAAGTGGATCTTTGTTACTCCAGAAGAGTTCATTGCTCTTGCAGAGAATGCTACTCCTGAGGCTCCCGTTGACCTCGGTCACCTCGTTCATCAGGCAACCTTCGCAGAAAACGACTTCGAAGGCGACAACAAGGCTGCAACCAATGGTAATATGAACGACTCCAAGTGGCAACACAATGCCGGTGGTATCTGGGAATGGAACTCTGGTAATAAGGATAACCGTGCCGACCACTCGTTCGAGATGTGGAACACCAAGGATAAGGGCTATGTATACCTCGTCCAGGAAGTAGAAGGCCTGCCCGCCGGTAAGTACACTGTTAAGATGAATGGTTTCTATCGCGACGGTCGTTTCGAAAGTGCTGATGAGGGCAATGTCCGTCAGCTCGCCTACATGTTCGCTGGCAGTGAAAAGAACTGCGTACCTATGGCAAGCATCGTTGAAGGTAGCGGCAACTGTCCTGGTTACGGACGTGGTGGCGCAAGCGGTATCGTGATTCCTGACGGCTGTAACGACGCAGCAAGGTTCTTCCAGGTTGGCACTTATGTCAACACCATTGATGCTATGGTCGGTCCTGACGGCAAGCTGAAGATTGGCCTCTTCCGTGGTGCTGAGGATGTCTTGGGTGAAGACTGGATTGTTACCGACAACTGGCGTCTGTACTATAAGGGTATGGATGTTGAGGCAACGATTACCGATGCAGGCTATGCTACCTTTGTTGCTCCTTGGAACATCAATGTTATCCCAGAAGGTGTAGTGGCAAATGCTGCCCGCACTAACCTGCTTAAGGAAGGCTTTGTTCATCTGCAACCCGTTACAGCAATCCCCGCTGGCGAAGCAGTCGTACTGAAGGGTGCAGAAGGCACATACACCTTCAAGGGCACCAAAGATGCCGTTGAGCTTGGTTCTAAGAACGACCTGATTGCTGCCACAGAGGAAGTAACCGCAGACGGCACTCAGTTCGTCCTGGCCAAAGACCCGGAGGACGCTTCCCTCTCTGTTGGCTTCCTGAAGGCTACTACCGGAACCACGATTGCTGCCGGCAAGGGCTATCTGGTAATCACCGAAAGCAATGGAGTCAAGCCCTTCTATCCCTTCGAGAAAGATGGTGCAACTGGCATTGCTAACATCGAGAATACGCTCGAAAACGGTGTTATCTACAATGTAGCAGGTCAGCGCCTCGGCAAGACCCAGAAGGGCATCAACATTATTTATGGCAAGAAGGTTCTTAAATAATGGGACAATGCTCTGAAAAGAGAAGACAACGCATGGCACATCTGCGGCGGCGAAGAATAAGCCGTTGCTAGACTAACCATAAGTCCAAATACCCCTGACCTGCTTTGAAGATTCAAAGATGTGGTCAGGGGTATTTTCTTTTTCTAATAAAGAGTGAAGTTTTTTCAAATTACTACTTTCATCTTTCAATATATTTTCTTACCTTTGCAAGGTAATTAAACGAATCAAGATATGGCAGAGACATCAAGGAAAAGGCGCTCGAGCACCACAAAGATTGTGGAAGTGCCTCAGGTTGACCAATATGGACACAAGCAGCCACAAAGTCTGGACTTGGAGGTTGCAGTGCTCGGTGCGCTCATGGTGGAGCAGGACTCATACGGTCTGGTAGCAGAGCTGCTCAGGCCCGAGAGCTTCTACGACCACAGGCACCAGCTTATCTATCAGGCCATCCAGACGCTCAATGCCGAGCAGAAGCCTGTCGACATCATGACTGTCATCAATCAGCTCGAGAGCACAGACAACCTCGAAGCTTCCGGAGGCGAAGTCTATCTAATGCAAATCAATGCGCAGGTTGCCAGCTCTGCCCATATCGAATATCACGCCAAGATAATCGCCCAGAAGTCCTTGCAGCGCCAGCTCATCACCTTTGCAAGCCTTGTTCAGACGAAAGCCTTCGATGCCACGATAGATGTTGCCGACCTGATGCAGGAAGCCGAGAGCACGCTCTATGCCATCGCGCAGAAGAACATGAAGAAGGACTTCACGCAGATTGACCCTGTCATCAGCCAAGTCTATGAGCTCATCCAAAAAGCACAGGCAAAGGAAGGTGGACTGAGTGGGCTGCCATCCGGCTTCCATGAACTTGACAAGATAACAAACGGCTGGCAGAACAGCGACCTCATCATCATAGCTGCCCGTCCCTCTATGGGTAAGACTGCCTTTGCCCTTTCCATGATAAAGAACATGGCTGTCGACAACAAGATACCGTGCGCCATGTTCACCCTTGAGATGAGCAACCAACAGCTCGTGCAACGACTCATGGTCAATGTCAGCGAGCTGAGCGGAGAGAAACTTCGCAGTGGACAGTTGGCACCCTATGAATGGGGGCAGCTCGACAAGCGCGTTCGCCAGCTCTTCGGTGCACCTATCTTCATCGACGAAACGCCCTCGCTCAGCGTTTTCGAGCTACAGACCAAGGCTCGACGGCTGGTTCGAGACTTTGGCGTCAAAGTCATCATGATTGACTACCTGCAACTGATGCGTGCCAGCGGACTGAACACCAACAACCGCCAGGAAGAAGTGAGCATGGTGAGCCGAGCGCTGAAGGGTTTGGCAAAGGAACTGAACGTGCCTGTCATTGCTCTGAGCCAGTTAAACCGTGGCGTAGAGAGCCGCGAAGGCTTCGAGGGCAAGCAGCCCGTGCTGAGCGACTTGCGCGAGTCGGGTGCCATCGAACAGGATGCCGACATCGTTTGCTTCATTCACCGTCCGGAATACTATAAACTGACGGTTGACGACAAAGGGTATGACTGGCATGGAAAAGCGATGTTCATCATCGCAAAGCACCGCAACGGTTCCGTGGGCGACATCAAGTTGGCATTCCGCAGCGAATTTGCCCGTTTCTCAGACCTCGACACATCTGTTCCTCTGCCAGGCTCGCAGGATAGCGACATGGGCGGGCGCTTTGTCTCTCCCAAGATGACGCCGGAAGAGATAGCAGAGAGTGACAAGATTGCCAGTGCTCTCGGCACAAACGACTCTTTCGGAGGGCTGCAAAGCGCTGCCAGAGAAGACGAATTCTAAGATACCTCGAGAAGGCATCTTCGTTTTAGCCCACGAGAATAACCTTTTCTGCTCGCGGCATCAATAAACTGCAAATTGCAATTCCACAAACGCAACTTGCAAATAAACAATCACAGGTTGCATCTGTCCAAATGCAACCTGTGAATCTAGAATTTAACAAAGCCGAAGTATTTATTCCTCAGGCTTCATGTTAGTATATACCGTCTGGACATCATCAAACTCCTCAAGCTTCTCTACCATCTTATTGATGGTCTCGCGCTGCTCTGGAGTAACGTCCTTCACATCGTTGGGAATGTAAGTAAACTCTCCGCCGACATCTTCATAGCCGTCTGCCTCAAGTTTCTTCTGAATGGCATTGAAGCTGGTCGGCTCGCCGTAGATTGTGATGGTGGTCACGTCCTTCTCCTCGTCGTACTCCTCATCGTATTCTTCCTCCACGCCACAGTCAATCATCTCCAGGATGAAGTCGTCCATATCCATGTCGTCCTTCTTCTTGAAGGTGAACACGCACTTGTGGTCGAAGAGGAAAGCCAGCGAACCAGTCGTTCCCATATTGCCAGAGAACTTGTTGAAGACGCTGCGCACGTCGGCAACGGTGCGGGTTGTGTTGTCGGTAAGCGTGTCCACGAAGACAGCGACTCCGTGAGGGCCGTATCCTTCGTAAGTCACACTCTTGTAATCACTCTGGTCCTTACCCATCGCGTTCTTGATGGCACGCTCGATGTTGTCCTTCGGCATGTTCTCGCGCTTGCAGACAGCGATGACGCTACGCAGTGCAGGATTGTTCTCTGGTTCAGGACCGCCAGCCTTCACAGCAATGGCAATCTGCTTGCCCAGACGCGTGAATGTCTTAGCCATGTGGCCCCATCTCTTCAGTTTAGTCGCTTTGCGATATTCAAATGCTCTTCCCATTGGTTTAATTATTTTATCGTTATTTCGTTTATTCGTTATGACGTTATTTCGTTATGACGAGAACAGATTAGCGCAGTTCTGCGCCAAGTTCTTTGGTCAAGTTATTAATAAGTTTCTGCATGATGGCGTCGATTTGCTTGTCGCCCATCGTCTTCTCCGAGTCTTGCAAGATGAAGTTCACAGCATACGACTTCTTGCCTTCGGGCAGATTCTTGCCCTCATAGACGTCGAAGAGCTTGACTGCCTTGAGCAGCTTCTTCTCTGTTTGATAGGCGATACGCTCCACTTCGCCGAAAGGCACGTTGCTGTCGAGCAGCAGAGCAAGGTCGCGGCTGACTGCAGGGAACTTGCTTATCTCTGTGTAGGTGACATTCTGATTCTTGATGATGCGCAGGATTTGGTTCCAGCGAATGTCGGCGAAATAGACAGGAGAATCAATGTCGAAAGCCTTCGTTAGCTTGTTCGAAACGATACCCATCTCTGCAAGCACTTTGCCGCCTCTGTTCTCGACGCAGATGCTTGCACTATAGATGTCGCTCTTGCCTTCGCCAAACACAAGCATTCCAAAGGGAACTCCCAATCGGGTGAAGATGTTCATCACATAAGCCTTGAGCTGAGCGAACGAGCTGTCCTCGTCGGGATGAGCCCAACTGCCACGCACACGCTTGCCTGTCAGCCAAAGTCCGAGGTGATAGTCCTCGCTGTACGCATCGAGCACATGCTTGATGACTTCCGGGTCGCGACTGCTGCTCACGCCGGGAATGATGTCCGGACACTTCTTCTCTGCCTGGAAACGATAGCAGTTGCCATACTCGAAGAAGCGCAGGTCTGTGTTGCGATAACTGATGTTGCGGGCAATACTTTCCAGTCCTCCAAAGAGGAGAGTCTGGCGAAGCACATTGAGGTCTTGGCTGAGCGGATTGAGAAGCTTCACAGACTCCTCACTCTTGTAAGACTCCAAGCCGTCGTAATATGCGCCACGCTGGAGGCTGTTATTGAGGATTTCACGGAAGCCACCACCAACGAGCTGCTCTGCAATGATGTTCTGCAGCTTATGGCTCGTATCGTGAATCGTCTTGGTGGTCAGGCTGTTCTTGAGCGTCGTCGGTATCTCCACATTATTATATCCGTAGATGCGAAGAATGTCCTCCACAACATCGCAAGGACGCTGCACATCCACTCTGTAAGCGGGAACCGTGAGTTCAAGGCCTTCGGCACTTTCCTTATCAATCTTCATCTCGAGACTCGTCACGATGCTCTTGATGGTTTCCTCGGGAATATGCTTGCCGATGAGGGTATCTACGTAGTCATATTTGAGTGACACCTTGAAGTCAGGCAGCTCTTTGGGATGCACATCCACAATCTGCATGCTGACCTTCGCACCTGCCAGTTCCTTTGCGAGGATGGCTGCCTGCTTGATGGCATACACCTGCCCGTTGGGGTCGATGCCACGTTCGAAGCGGAAGCTTGCATCTGTGCTGAGACCGTGACGACGTGCACTCTTGCGGATGCTGGTCGGATTAAAGTAAGCACTCTCGAGCAGGACATTGACAGTCGTGTCGTACGTACCACTACCCTTTCCGCCAAAGACGCCGGCAATACACATCGGCTCCTTCGAGTTGCAGATAGCAAGGTCTTGATTCGAGAGTTTATGCTCCACGCCATCGAGCGTCACGAAAGGTGTACCTTCTGGCAAAGTCTTGACGATTACCTGCTTGCCCTCAATCATATCTGCGTCGAAGCAATGCAGAGGCTGTCCATAAGCCATCATGATGAAGTTCGTGATGTCCACGATATTGTTGATGGGACGCAGGCCAATCGTGCGAAGCTTATTCTGAAGCCAGTCAGGACTCTCCTTCACCTCGCAACCCGTCAAAGTAACGCCAACGTAGCGAGGACAGAGATTCGGGTCGTCGATGGTTATGCTGATGGGCAGCGACTCGTCGTCCACCTTGAACTTCTCGCAGTCGGGACGATGCAAGCTGGTCTTGTAACCATTCTGAACGAGCCAGGCATAGAGGTCGCGAGCCACACCATAATGGCTGCAAGCGTCTGCTCTGTTGGGTGTGATATCGACTTCAATCAGCCAATCGCTCTCAACGTGATAGTATTCGGCTGCAGGTGTGCCGACCTTAGCTTCCTGGGGAAGCACGATAATGCCGCTGTGGTCGTTACCGATGCCAATCTCGTCCTCAGCACAAAGCATGCCGAAGCTCTCCACACCACGCAACTTGCTGCGCTTGATGGTGAAGCACTCATCGCCGTCATAGAGCTTGGTGCCAACAACGGCAGCAATCACCTTCTGACCGGCTGCCACATTTGGAGCACCACAGACAATCTGCAAGGGCTCACCCTGACCTACGTTTACGGTGCAAACATGCATGTGGTCGCTGTCGGGATGGGGCTCGCAGGTCAGCACTTCAGCCACATAGAGGCCTTCCAAACCACCTTTGATGGTCTGCACTTCTTCCACGCTATCCACCTCGAGGCCTGCACTTGTCAGAGCATCAGCAACCTCTTGAGCAGTCAGGGTCGTATCGACATATTCTTTAAGCCATTTGTATGAAATGTTCATTGCTTCTTTACCTTATTATTTATAAATCGCGTGCAAAGGTACGAATAAGCGAGCACAATACAAAAAGAAAACGAAAGTTTTTCTTTTTATTTTTATTGTTGAGCGTGAAGAATTCCGGCTTTGCCGCCTGAGCACCTACTGGAGCGCAAGAATTTCGACGTATGTCAAAGTTACAAAAAAGCGAGCACAATACAAAATAAATGAGTTTATTTTTATTGTCGAGCGCAAAAGAGGCCAAAGATTAACTAGCAATTACCCAAGGATTACAAAGGGAGCAGTCTCGACTGATGTACAGTTGTTGTACAGTTGTTGTACAGTGATAGACTGTACATCAAGTGTAGAAGAACTGAACAACAACTGTATGACAACTGAAGATAAGTAGAAGGTACAGCGAAGGAAAGGTATGGGAAATGTATAGGTAAAGGTCGAAAAAAAATGAAAAACAAAAGCTCCTGCACCGTTTGGTGCAAGAGCTAAACTATGTGCGAAGTCAATATGTTTTGGTTTCACATTGTCCTTGCCCAGCCCGGGCTGGGGCCGTTTCGGTTTTATTTACGGCTTGCGCACGGGGCGGATGTAGCTGCCGATATAACGTGCGTCGTCGGTGTACCAGCTCACGAACCATGCACTGAGATGGTATGGATACTCTACACTGGAAAGCGGGGCGCTCACCCAGTAGTCGCCGCCCGATTCACCACGGATTGGTAAGATTATTGACTGGTTAGTATAACCTCCCACCGTGCTCGTGAAGATGCGGACTTCTTGCTCGTTGATAGAGGCTTTCTGATTGGAAGTGTTGCTGATAAGTTCATCAAACTGTTCCTTTGTGGGCGTTTTCCAGTCGCTGCCCCAGTTCTCTGTGGCGGCGTCATCTTCGGGTTGCAGCTCAGTCAGGCCGTCGGACGAGTTGTATTTGGTCAGCTGCCCGTTCTCGTAGTATTGATACGTAGCCCAGCTATATATTTCCTTCGGCTCGGTCTCGCCCCAGGCAATGAGGTAGCCGCTATCCTCGGGATTCTCTGCGCCGATGTTGCACGTTGCCCACAGCGTGCCACTGGGCAGCCCGAGGTCAACCCATTCGTGCTCGCCCATCTGCTCTGGCTCCAAGAACTCGATACTCTCGATTCGCGAAACTTTGTAGATAAGGGTCTTACCTTCCGTGAGATTGATTTTCACTTTTTGCGCAAAGGCTGTCTGTACGCCTGCCACCGAAAGCAGCAGGGAAGCAATAAGAAAAAGGTTTCTCTTTTTCATAGGGGTTAGATGTTACTTTACGTAGATTTTCTTTGACTTTATTCCCTGTTCTGTGCGCTGCACGTGGATATAGATGCCTCGCTGTGACGGGGGCTGCAGGCGCTTGCCACTCAGGTCGTAATAGAACTCTTCCTTCACTACTTCCTGCTCTGGAGCGGCTATATCTGTGGCTTCCGTGATGGTATAGGTATAGGTGACAACTTCGCTGTCGTCCATCCCTTCGCAGACAGCCATAGCGCGGATGGTTACGGGCTGGGTGACGACGATGGGCTGGGTGTAAACCATACGGGTCTGCTCGTCACAGGGACACGAGCCGTCGAGGGTATAATAGATCACGGCTCCTGGAGTTGCACAATAGAGTTCCACTTCCGTACCTGCTGGCAGAACTGTTCCCGAGGTGAAGATGGACACTGGCTGTGCGCAGACATCGAAGAGGTGGTCTTTCACATCAACCCGAGCCTGAGCTTGCAGGTCGCCAATGGCAAATGACATTTCGGCCTGACCTGGGAGCAGTCCCTTTAAGGGCACCATACACTGTCCGTCTTCGTCGAAGAGCAATTCCTCTGCAGCTATCTCAACAAGAGGTGATGAGGTGGTAACACGAAGCTCACGACCGCTGACGGCCTCTGCGGGATAGGCCTGAACACTGACATATCCAGTATGTCCGACTTGGACGGCGGCATTATCCTGTACCAACAAGCCTTTGATGGTGTGCTGTACGATGAGTGTGGCTTCATAATCAGCTTCCATAGCTGTGCCAGTATAGTTTGTCGCTGTGGCAGGAATGGTGAGTCCGACGGTAGGAGATGAGAATGGTTCATTTGGCACGAAGCGAATGTTGCGCGCCATATCGTCCTCTGCATCAAGGGGTTCAATGGTGCCTTGCACACTTTGTCCGTTCTGTACGACACTGATGGCGGCCAGCGATGGGAGTTTCATGTGGCAGTCGAAAGCGATACTTACATAGTTGCTGAATGCTTCGGCACTCTTCACCTCAGGCGCCCCAATACGGTTCATCGGGATATTGACCTCAAGCTGTGGCGGAGGCACGGGGAGCCATTCGGTCTGAGCAGGCTGGTAGCCGTCCTTCTGGAAGCGCACCTGCCAGATTCCCTGCGGCACATTCCACATATAGAGTCCTGCGGCATCAGTCGTTATCGGGTTCTGCTGTCCGAATTCCTCAGCATTCCAGAGCTGTTCCGTAGCCCCTTCGTCTTCCTTATAATAGATGGTGGCCTCGACACCCTCTACTCGGTTGCTCATCAGACCTTCATAGACGAAGCCGGATGGGTCGATAATGGGGCGAGTTTGTTCCTCATCTGCCCAAGGCACTTCCGGGCGGTCGCATTTCTCTTCCTCACATTTCTCGTAGGAGGCCTTGATGGAGTAGAACAGGTCTGTGACGGCCATAGAGTTCTTGTGAAATTCCTTGGGTGCCCAATACTCGAAGAACTTTCTGACGCCAGCATAATCGGTGGGGACTCGTCCGTTCTTGGTGATTTGGTCGGCAATCCAGTCGATGCCCATATCGATGGCTGAATTGAAGCCGTCCTCAATCATACCTGTGAACTGCTCCACGGTTCCCATCCCAGTAGCTGAGAGCCTGCCGGCAATCTTTGTCGTTCCCTTTGAGAGGCCATTCTTCGCGCAGTAGTTAGCCATAAAGCTGGCCAGTTGCTTGGCGATTTCCTTGTAGCCGGCGTTCTCGAGGGCGTTGGCGTAGCTGAGGATGAGACTCTGCATCTGTGAGCAGAAGAGCCTTCTGTCTGAATCCAAGCGGCGTATGGCTTCTTGGAAGTGCCCGAACATACTGGAAGGTACACGCAAATCTCCGTTGGGACAGCGTGCCAGCAAGGCATACTGACAAAGGTTGAGGCGGTTGCTCAGGATAGTGTTGTACTCATCGTAGCAGGCTTGCATCTCATCAATATAGTTCAGCGCCTCAATAGCCTGATTGGCTTGTTCGGCGTAGCCGTTTACTTTGTCTATCTTCTCATTGATGGTCTTGAGATTGCTGGGATTGACTGCGCTCTTGATTCCTCCGACGATTTCGGCAAAGCTGATTTTGCGTCTTGTACTGGCTTCTGATGTGGGCGATTCTATGGTCTCGGAGTAGGCCTCGTGCTGGTTGATGTTGGCGAAGTAGAGCGTAGTGGAAAGTTCATTATTGATGGTGAAGAACAGCGCCAATGTGTCTCCCTCCACAATGTCGCGAATAATAGGACGCTCCAGCTCTTCTTGCATATGGAGTACATAATCGTAATCCTCCACTTGCGCAATCAGTTTGTAGCCTTCCTCATCGCCAATACTGAACGTCACGACAAAGCGGTCTTCTTCATCCTCCAGCACTTCGTTCACCTGGACGGTATTCTGCACACCATCCACCAATTGGTTATGGGCAGAGACGAGTGTGTTCAGCTCAGCGTCGAAAATCTCCTGACGATTGTAGGCGGTGGAGTCGGCATAGAGGTAGAGGAACTGCACATTCACAGGCATACGATAGGTGTCGGGATAGTCGGCCACAGCTGTGTAGCGCTGCCGGGCTTCGTTCCAAGTGGCATCAAAGGTTCGGTATGAGCCGTCGGAAGCTCCAACTTGGAAGTAGGGGTCGAGGATGCAGTCGGGCTTCGGGTTGATGAAGCTGGCTGTAAAGGTAGCCGTAGAGGAGGCGTTGGGATCAACATTGAAATAAGACGGTGTGACGATGCCCGTCTGCTTGTTCCAAGTTATGCGCTGGTTCTGATACAGCATAGTCACCTTGTTGAGCACGCTGGCTTGTTTGTCATAGAGGACTGTGGAAGTCTCTGTGCTGAAGGTGGGCTGTCCGTTGGTCTCTACATCGGCATAGAGCTTGTGTCGGGTTCCGTCGAGGGCAGGATTCAGGGTAATTTCGGCACTGAAGGAACCATTGCTTCTGGCTGTTGTCTCTGCCACAATAGCGCGGCCATCGTATATGGTGATGTGGCTGCCTCCATAGGCATTGCCTTTAATGTTCACTCTTGGAGTGTTTGTGATGTTGACCATATTGAGCGAGATTCCCGTTACATTAATTGTGGCAGAACCGATGGGCTGCAAATATTGCTGTCCGCCCAAGATGTACTGCACCATAACCGAGACGGTCTTCTGTCCGGACTTGTTAGAAGTCAGGCACCAGCGCACCTGCTCGTCCTGTTGGCAGGGGATAATGAGTCGCTGTCCTGTGAGTTGATAACTGCCTCCAGCACTCATCACGGAATTCTCTGCAAACTGCAGGCCGTCTGGGATATCAACAATCAGTTGCAGGTTGCTCACCTGTGTGGCGAAGTCTTGTTTGAAGACCACTTTGGATTTGAGGGTAGCATTCGTGGCAATATTGACTTCGGGGTCGTTGGTGGCCACATAGCTGTCCGAACTGATGTGGCTGATACGGCTCAAATCGAAGTCAGGCACAGTGGCTTCATATTGGCTTGTGGTGCCTGCCGTGAGTTGAATCGGCAATAGTGCATAGTCCTCACTCTCTCGCAGCACCGTCTGGCGAAGGTCGGTCAGTGTGGCAATAGCATTCAGGAACTGATTCTGCTGAATCGCCACTACCTTATAGGCTCCGTCCGCGAGGTCTTTCACCTTAATAACGTTTCCATTGGCTGCAAAGCGACATACATACTTCTCGTTCTGGTCAAAAACCAAAGCCATAATCTCGTTCACACCAGGAGCAGGGGTGCAGGTGATGTTAGCCTGTCCCCATTCCTTCACGGTGAGGTCGGCCGAGAAGATGCCTTCTTCGTCCACCGTCACTTCCGTCTGCGCACTCTGGAAAAGATTGCTGCGCGAGGTTACTTCGAGCCGAAGTGTTTGTCCGGCCTCAAGCTGTGTCTTCTCAAACAGCACATTTGGATATTGCAGCACGAAGTCTGTGATAGCCTCGCCCGATACCTTATTTATGGTAAGGACAACATCTGCGCTGTTGAATACCGTGGGTGCTTCGCTGTCCGAAGCCACAAAGGTCACCTCTATGATGCCTTGGGAACCAGCCAGCTCCTTGCTGCCCAAATCCGCCACACCTGTTGTCTCGAGGGTGATGATAATGGTGTTGTCGTCAGCCTGCACTGTGTAAGTACCTTCGGTTACAGGCACATAGAGGGCAGCAATAGATGAAGACAGTCCGATACTGTAGGTAACGGTGCTGCCCACAGGCTGGGCATTGAGTGTGTTGCCTGTGCCGAGCAGTTCTCCTTCTGCATCTGTCCAGAGAATATTGCACTGGTCTGTTACGTCCCTGCCGTCTGAGCCTTGCACCAAGAGGGTAACGTTCTGCAGTTCCTCACTACTGCCGTCTAAAGGCTGAATGTTGAGGTTTTTCCAAACGTCTGCAGCCTTATAGGCAGCCAAGGCCTCTTTGGGCACTCGGACGATGAGAGCACTTTTGTCCTTGAGGTAATTAAAGGCATTTTCAGTGACCGCTGGCGGTGTGGTGGCATAGATGTCAAGCTCCTGCAGGGGCATACTCATGAACTGGGTTGCACCAGTGGAGAAAGCTTTGTCATTAATGGCCGTTACACAGGCTGGCAGCACCAGTTTGCGCAGGTAGAAAAGGTATGAGAACGCCTCATCGGGAAGAGTCTGAAAGCCGCTGCTCTGTCCCAAATCAATGGTTGTTGCCTGAGAGAAGAGCAAGAAGTAAAAGTCATTGCTACCAAGCGGAGCAGCAACAGTTACGGTTTTCACTGACTCATAAGCATATGAGACGTTGCCATCAAAAAGATTTCTTATGGCATTATAGAACCTATTCTGGGGGAAGAGGTCGAAATAAGCCTCGCCTGTGACGGGATTGAAATAGTTGGCTCCTGGGTCGAAGGGAGACTCGGGGGCGAAGCTACTGCCTGAAGTATTGGCAAAGACGGCCTTGGCTTTCAGGCGCTGACGAACCTCGGCGGGGACATTGCTGAACGCCTCTTCGTCCTCATCATCATCTTGAATTTCAGAGATTCCGAAGGAAGCAGACTGTGCCTTGCGGCCACTGGCCTGGAAGGTGAGTTGGCTGACATCTGTGCCCTGCACGAAGAAAGTCTGGCAGGGTGCCAGGACAATGCTCTGCGAGACGGAAGTATCGAAGCTGCGAAAGAACCCCTCGCGTTCGTCAAAGATATAAATGGTGACGTGCTCCTTGATAGCGCTAATGTCAAAATAGCAAGGATAGGGGTTGCCCACAAAGTTCCAGTCAGCATTGTGTGACATTGTCGCAGCCGACTTCTTCAGCGGTACCACCACATCGCCATAAGCAAAGATGTTCTGTTTCGAATCTGTCTCAGCCGCAGGCAGAATGAGGCGGTAGTCGTCCTCCGTCTCTTCGTATTCGTCTTCTATCTCACTGTCATACAATTCGTTGTAGTTGCGCATAAAGATGTATCCTTCGCCTGCGTGTAGCGTCTCATCCTCGCCCACAGCCGTCCAACCGCTTTGCACAGCAGCACGAAGGGTTGGGTCGTAACGGCGGATAACCCAGTTGCCTCTACCGCCCTTTATCTCGCTGACTTTTACGTCGAAAGGCACGGAGAAGAACAGCCACTCCTCGTCCTTTGTGTCACACAGGTTGATTTCCACCTGCTGCGCCTCCATCGGCGTGCGTTGGTTCAGGAGGGTACCGATAGCATAAACATCCTCTGAATTCTCAAAATTCTCAAGGTCGTAGTTTGTCTCGTAGTCGTAGAAGCTGACGGGCAGCGAGAACTTACCAACTTGCCATTTGGGAGTAGCTGGTGCGTCGAGGGTAAGGGAACCCATCGTATATTTGAGTTCGAACGTTTCCATGTTGACGGTCTCGTCCATACGGAAGCTCACATCACTGCCCTGATAGTTGCTGATATTCGTGAGGGTAATAGGTTGAGTAACTTCCAAAGTCTCAGCTGGAGTTCCTTTCGGGATTACCGTAACATTTTCGCTGGCGGCCTTGGTTGCAACTGCCACCGTAAGCAGCAGGGAAGCAATAAGAAAAAGGTTTCTCTTTTTCATAATTGTATTGTTTGGGGGATTATTGTTTTTCAAGTTGCGTTTGTTTCGTCTCCAAGCACGTCCCTTTACTATACATTATTAATATATATAATTAGGCGTGCAAACTTAATAGTACATCTTCGACACTTTAGTGCTTCCGTCTTCGTATATGACCTTGCGAATGCAGATGCTAGATCCGCCAGCCCCCTTTAGGGAGAGAGGCTGAGCAATACGCTGACCCGAAAGGGTATAGTACTGAATGGCGCGAATCTTGTCTGATGTCGCAACTGCTGGCTTCACCTCATCAATTACATCTTGGCTGGCGAACCAGAGCGGGAATGGTTTCTGTACGGTTCCGTATTGCTTGCAAGCCTGGAAGACGATATAGCCCTCAGAGTAATATACTTCGCCTTGGCCATCACGCAAGCGGAAGACGAGTTGGTCGGGACCTTCGCCATGAATGTTCATGTAGAGCAAGTCCCCGTCCAAGACTCCAATGCCTCGCAGGGTGTCGTCACAGAAGGCTCCGACATAATAAGTGCCCTCCAAAGAAACCTCGTCATCTGCCTCCACACGAGCCACCAGGGTCATCACATCGGGATAAGCATGAATATTATTGACCATTGACCATTCACCATTGACCATTTCATCTGTCGCAGTTGCTTCTGCTGGAGCATAACGACGTTTACGAGCACTCGGAGAACTGAGGCTCTGCCAGCAGAATGTTTGTGACTGAGCAGCATAGAAGAGATATGACTGCCCTGGGCTGAGAGCCTTCAGCGAGCCGTTCCAGCGTCCGTTCTCGTAGGTTGCGAAGGCATCAAGGCCAACAATCTTGTCGCCTTCATGTGGGTCGTAGAGAGCAAGAGCGGCCTGCAAAGTGGTGGGACTATAGAGAGGACAGCCAATCCAGTTCCAGCCTGCTTGCAAGACGACTGGAGTGTTGACATCATAAATCGGTCCTCGAAGTGTGACAGAAGCATCCTTTTGCATCCTGATCTTGTAGCCCTTCGTTGCCTCGAGAGCGCTAAGTGTTCCTTGCCAGCCATTCTCCTCGCTGAACATGAGGCTCTGTGTTTGTCCACGCAACTGGAGAGCATCAGTCTGGAAACGGCTCTTATCCACGCTCTCTGCCATATTATGCGAGGTCCAGTTCCAACCTTCAGCAAGGTCGATGGTGATAGTTCTGTCTGGTCCCAACCAGTCGTCGTCTGTAAGAAGACTGAAGTCAGACAGCCCCAACTTGTTGGACTTGTTGATAGTGGGCTGGTTCAGAACGGTTGACATATTGGCTCCGTCTGGATACCTGCCGAAGGTATTGTACCCATCGAGGGTAAGGTATTCCAGGCAGTCTGCCCATGAGCCATCGGCAGCTTGTATGCAAACGCGTGCTCCATCGGCATTCGCGAGCTTGAAGGGAGCGTGGAGCTGGCTGATGGACTCCAGCTTGTCGCACCAGATTATCTGTGTGCCATGAGCCGGAACAATGCCTGAACTCAGTTGGAACTTCTGTGGGTCACTGGAATCATCGCTGAAGTAAATGTCTTCGAGGGAAATGTCTTGGTCCGTCGTATTATAGATTTCGACCCAATCGGACTTCTTTCCATAGTCGTTTATGCTTATCCTTCCCACCACATCGACCTCGTTGATTCTCAAAGGTGAAGCACCTGCAGCCCAACGTTGACGCTCGTCCGTAATCGGGACATACATAGCTTTCAGAGCAACACGACTGTCTGCGCTATATTTCTCCATAAGGTCAAAACTCTCGCTCGCTGAGGCAAACCTAATCTCATTACCAACGAGCATCAGGTTTCCTTCGAACCAAATGTCGCTGCTGGTTCCATGACAGTTCTTCACTTCGACAGCTATCTGGTTCTCGCCAACAAGCAGGTATTCGTGAGGAATCACGAAGCTGCCAACGTAAGGATTCTGCCCTTCAACGTGCCCACCCTGAGTATAGTCCGAATACGACGAACCGCTGGTAACATAATACCCGCCAACCTCGTGTCCATTGACGTAAAGCATCATGCCATCATCCACCTGATAGTTGAAGGAAAGGACGTCGCCATCTGCAAGCGGAGAATCGAGATGGAAGGTCTTGCGGAAGTAGTAAGTGGGACGCCTGGTGTCAGAACCTGGATCGAGCTTCGTGGCGGAGTTCTCCTGCATGAAGTAGCCCTCTTTAGCAAAGCCAAAGGGAGCCATCCCTGTTCGCCAGCCATTTGCAGACTCATCGAAGGAAAGAGCCTTCCAGTCGAAGCCATCCATCGAGCCTTGGTCGTAGTACATCCAGTCGGACTCATTCGGAACAAGTGCCGTGCTGATGACGTCCGAACTCTCCAACATCCAGCCATTAAAAGTATAACCTGTAGGAGCTTTTGCTGAAAGCGTTATGGGCTGACCATTGTAGGAGAAGAGATAGCCCTCGAACTTGCCTGTAGGAATCTCTTGTCCATTCACAGAGAGACGCGCCTCAGGAATGTTTGAGGAGATGTTTGCAAAGAGGCCATAATTGATTCCATAATAGTTCTTGAGGGTGGTGATGCGTGCTCCATTATGTGCAGAACGAACGGTACTTATTAATCCTGTATTCGAGCTGGAGCCTTCAAACGACAAAGCTGGATTGGTGTTCTGATAAATCTCTCGCACAATCTCCTCACAACGCGTGGGCTCAAAGATGCTGCCATCCACGATACAATAAGCATCCATGAACTGACGACGGAATGGGTCGTATGTCATCAAGTTGCGGAAGAGGTCGTCGACATTTGCACCACCACTTGTATTCATCAGCTGTTCCAGCATATTGGAGCTTCCAAAGGCAGAATCGAGGTCGAAGAGGACGAAGTGGAACTTGCCGTCTGTTCGACTGCGGAAGCCCTTCACGTTGTTCGTGTTCGTTATCCAATCCGAAGGACCAATGAAGCAATCCAGAGCCATATAGTTCACGTATTCGTCAATATCGAGAAGGTCGCAAATCTGGCTGTACGTTTCCTCCGACTTGTTTTGAACCAGTTTCTTGGCCAGATTCTGGAGTTGCAGCCAAGCTTGGTCATCACCCATCTTCTGATTGTACTTGGCATTACTCAGGTCGAACTGGTCCATATCGTCGAAGTCAATGCCGTAATTGCTGAGGGCAAAGTGCTTGTTATTGCTTTCGCGAATGTTGAGCATTCCGTAATAATAGCCGTTCAGGAAGACGTGAGCTGGCTGATAGTCTTGGCAATCAACATAGAAGCCACTCTTGATTACCATCATCTGTATGGCTGGGTCTTTGATGCGAGCGAAGGTGTCGTTACCACCATTACGAACCTGCCAGCAACGATACTTATTGTAAGGCTTTGAAGGGAAGACGGGATAACCAATCGCATTCACGCCTTCGTACTTCTTATCTGTCTTCAGGCGGAACGAACTCCTTGCCTCCCAGGTCCTGCCATCAACGGTTGCGCCACCATAAGCCCGTGTGTAGCCTCCACAAATCTCCAAGTCCATCTCTTGGTTCAGCACCATAGAATAGCTGCTATTGCCATTCTCGTCCTTAACAGGAACCAGATACTCCATGTTTACTGGCCGCTCCCAATCCATATTCCAATTGCAGGCACTGCTCTGACCATTGCCGCTCATTCCGTTGGTACCCTTAATGAAGACGCCAACTTTGTCGTCGAAGAAGTTCTTGGGTTCTGAGACAACAGAGAGAATCGGCAGGTAATAGTCGTGGTTCTGATAGATGTAACTGCGTGTCACAACCCGACTTGGCAGATAACCTTCCTTCAAGAAACAAACGCGCAGGATCGTTGTGGAAGTAATCTCGAAGAGGCCGTTCGTGCTCGTCTCTCCATTAGTGGCTGTAGGAGCGCTTCCGTCCAATGTGTAGCGCAAAGTATAGCCAGAAGGAATCCTCACTCGCGTCCAGAAACTCTCTGTGAAGACTTTGGAATCAATGGTGAAGGTGGGTTCTTCAAGACGAAACGTAGCAAAGCTACTTTCGTTATTTGACTTGCTGGGCGAAGGTATTCCTGTCCAGCTCCACTCTTCTGCCCCATCCATTGTGCGAGCCCAAGAACATCGTGCGATACAAGGGGGATAGGAAACAGAGGAAATAACGGCTCTGTCAGCGTTCAGGAGACTAATTGTGCCGCCATCAGTATCCAACTTAAATGGAATTTGAGCTCTTGAGCCTGTGCCATAATTGCCCTCCGAATAGTGATGGTCGAACCAAAGCACCTTGAAGCCACCTGCAGGAACTTTCCCGATTGCTGCTGGCAATTTGTACTCATTTTCCCCATCTACCAGATAATGGTTACCTAGAGAAACAATCTGAGAAGAAGGATTATACAACTCAATCCAACCTCCGTAGCAATTGGCATTATCTAAGTACTGGTCGAAGTTTGCGACCTGAATCTCGTTGATATACAGTTCGGGTGTTGCTGTGTCTTGTGCCCAAACAAAGGCAGGCAAGAACAGGAGAGAGAGGAGACAGCATATGTAGTTTTTCATCGTATCAGAGCACATAATCCGTTCAAAGATACGATTATTTTCGAATACTTTAGGCAAAAGCCTAAAAAAAATCACTTAAGAACTATGGTAGTGATGGATTGCTTGGGCAAAACGATGCTAAGCGTGTTGTTTTTGAGCCTGAAACCATCCTTTACCACAGCCAAATCCTCAGAAGTTGAGGTTCGATAAACTTTTGCCTTCTTGAACATAGATTTTTGAATCTGAATGTTGTGCGTTGTCTCTTCGCCTTCGTTCAAAAGTACCAGTGTTAATGTGTCGCGAGCGGGACTGATGGCGGCGAGGCATTGGGAACATTCTGTCTGAAGAATGTCGTAGCCTCGCTTGATGAAACGGCTGCACTGCTGGCGAACATAGTAGTTCTTGACCTTGCGGTAGAACTGCCTTTGGAAACTGCCGTTAATCACGCACCATTGGTCGCTGCGTTCCTCCATATATTGCCAGTCGAACCATGCTTCTGGTTGCAGATATCTGATGTCGTCGAAGAGGCGTTGAGCCATCTTCAGGTTGCCTTCGAGCCCCTTTCCACCAGAACCTGTTTCGCTCATCCAGAAGGGCTTTCCTGCTTCTCGAACCAGTGCAGAGAGGCGAATGCGCTGCTTCGTATCGCCTTGATAGGTATGGGTATTCCATTGTCCGACAAGAGGCAAAACGCCTGCTTCCTTGTAAGCCTGAAGAGCCTTGATGGAGTGCTCCACGCTGGTCTCGTCGGAAGCAGAAATAATGGTGCTTAGTCCTGAGGCTTGCAGGATGGGAGCGAGGACGCGAAGGAAAGCGATTTGCGAGGAGTAATCGAAGTGACAGCCTTCCTGCGAACCGTTCTGATACCAATAACTCGTGGCCGATTCGTTGAAGGGTTCCAGCGTCTTGAACTCGATGCCGTATGCCTCTTTGTAGTGCTTGCAGACGTCCACGAGATAATGCGCGAACTCCTCGTAGTATTCAGGCTTGAGATTGTCCTTGCCGCCATCTTTATTGCCTGCCACGCAACCACTGTAAGTCATATAGTAGGGGCAGGAATTGCTGAAGGCTTCGAACACAGCATCAGGGCGTTTCTCCCTGATTTTGAGCATTATCCTGCGCTGGGCAGAGTCGCGCTCCCAATGATACTGGTCGCCTGTGAAGTCCTTAAAACCCTCCATTTCGGCTCGAAGGCCTTTGCCTTTGCCCATGTGATGAAGCTCGCAATTACGATTCTCAGGGTCGTCTCCGCCACCTATGTTGTAGCGGAAATGCGAGTAGTTGAGACCATCGGGACTGACCAACCAATCGATGATTTCGTCCACCTTCCCCTCGTCCCACTTGCCACATTGTCCTGCCCACCAGCAGAGCGACACGCCCCAGCCGTCCCAATGCTGGGCAACCTGCTTTGTGTCAATCGAATAATCGGCTGCCCTCGAAGAGGAAGCGACCAACAATAATATAATAATGCTCCTGAGCCTCATTTCGTTGCTTTTGTTTTGCAAAAATACAAAAAACTTTAATCTTTAATCCCTAATCTCTAATCTTTTTTCTATCTTTGCACCAAATTACTAACCCAAAACTAAAACTAACGATGAAAAGGTTATTATCACTCACCACGTTTTTATTACTCACGATTTTTGTTTCGGCTCAACGTGCCAGCTACGACATCATCCCTATGCCCAAAGAGGTGAAGGTGGACACAACGCAACTGTTTACCCTGACAAGCGGCATGGGTATTGCTTTCGACCAGAACAATGCCGAGTGCGTACGTATTGCGCAGTTCCTGAAGGAATGGACGAAGGAAGCTACTGGAATCGAGTTGCAGCAAACGCCTGCAAATGCCAAATCGCCCATCCGCTTCTCGCTTATCGCTCCTGCGAAGAAGAGCAAAAGGGACAAGAAGCCCGTCACTCTGACCGAGCAGCAGGAAGAGAGCTACACCATGAAGGTGGACAAGGACGGCATTCTCGTCACTGCCTACAAGCCCGTTGGCCTGTTCCGTGCGGCTCAGACACTTCGCAAAAGCCTGCCCGTCACGAAGGACGCCAAGAAGGTTGAGTTCCCATTCGCGGAGATTTCCGACCAGCCTCGCTTCACCTATCGCGGCGTCCTGCTCGACTGCGGTCGCCATTTCTTCTCGGTCGAGTTCATCAAGCAGTTCCTCGATGTGATGGCCCTGCACGGCTGCAACCAGTTCCATTGGCATCTGACGGAGGACCAGGGCTGGCGCTTCGAGGTGAAGGCTCTGCCCGACCTTGCAAAGAAAGGCAGTGTGCGCCAAAAGAGCATCATCGCCCCAGCAAAAGTGCGCCTCTACGACAACATTCCTTATGGCGGCTACTACACGCAGGAAGAGTGTCGCGATGTGGTCAGGTACGCTGCTGAGCGTTACATCAATGTCGTGCCTGAAATCGACATGCCCGGACACATGCAGAGCGCCCTTCATGTCTTCCCGAACCTGGGTTGCACAGGCGGTCCGTATGTTGTGGCTCCGCATTGGGGTGTGATGCGCGAAGTGCTTTGTGGCGGCAATCCCGAGACGCTGACGTTCCTCAAGACCGTCTTCGGTGAGCTCTGCGACGTCTTCCCCTCTCCCTACATCCACATCGGTGGCGACGAGTGCCCGAAGGAGCGTTGGCAGAAGTGCCCCAAGTGTCAGGCTAAGATTAAGGAACTGGGTTTGACAACCGAGGACGTCAAGGTTGAAGGCGACGGCGGCAGAGGCAGTCAGGACGGACGTAGTGCCGAGAACAAGCTTCAGAGCTACATCAACCACGAGATTGAGCAGTTCCTCGCTGCCCGAGGTCGCAGCCTCATCGGTTGGGACGAGATTCTTGCCGGCGGACTGTCTGAAGGTGCTATCGTGATGTCTTGGCGCGGAACCAAAGGCGGAGTCGCAGCGGCCAAGCAGAAGCACCGTGTCATCATGAGTCCCAACGTCTTCTCCTACATCGACCATCCGCAGCTTGCTGACCTCAGCAAGTCACCTCGCACGACCGACAGCTACGTCGTCAGCTGCTCGAAGATTTACGGCTTCGAACCCCTCGTTCCCGAAGAGCTGACAGCAGAGGAAGGCGACTGCATCCTCGGCGTTCAGGCGAACCTCTGGACGGAGCATGTGGCTTATCCCGAGCACGCGCTCTATCAGTTGTTGCCGCGCTTGGCCAGCATGTGCGAAGTGCAGTGGTGCAAGCCCGAGCAGAAGGACTTCGAGGGTTGGAAGAAGCGTCTGCCTCAGTTGAAGAAGCTCTACGACAAGATGGGTCTCGTCTATTGCAACGAAGTGGAGTAAAGACTACCGACAAACCAAAGAATTGAAGTTTCTAAAGGAAGCGGCACATCGTTCATGACGTTGTGCCGCTCTTTTTGTGCTGCTATGTTACTCGATTCCTGCAGAGATAATCGTTGCCATGCAGCAATCAACTTCACAGGAGAAGTCGGCTTTTGCAAACTTGACGAGGCGGCATCTCACAGGAAATTCAATAAAAAACGCCCATTTCATCGAAAGAATTGGGCATTTTTAAGGGGGCAGTTACTTTACGATAAACCAGGGATTGTGGAGGTCAGGTTTGTTGTAAATGAGGGGCAAACCCGTCTTATAATCCAAGACTTGCTTGCCACAAGCGCGGCAAATGGCATCTCCTGCAGCCGTATCCCACTCCATTGTGGGGGCGAAACGCGGATAAACATCGGCACTTCCTTCGGCCACAAGGCACATTTTCAGGCTGCTTCCCTTGCTCACGAGGTCAACATGGCGATTCAATTCGCGCAGTTTGCCGATGTATTCCTCGGTTTCAGGATTCATATGCGAGCGGCTAGCCACAACCTTGACTCCAACATGGTCGAGCAAAGCCTGTTGCGGCAGGGAATAGAAAGTAAGAGGCTCTCTTCTCTGGGTGACGGGGACATCAAGGTGGTCCAGATTTATCCCTTCCACTCGACGTGCTCCCCAACCTACGATTCCGTCATAAACAGTACCAAGTGTAGGCGCGAAAATGATGCCCAGGATGGGTTTCCCGTCTTCGATGAGGGCAATGTTGACCGTAAATTCGCCATTTCGCTTGATGAACTCCTTTGTGCCGTCCAAGGGATCAACAATCCAGAGACGATGCCAGTCCTTTCGCTCCTCGTATGGAATCTGAGCCCCTTCCTCGCTGAGGATGGGATATCCAGAGGGCTTCAGACGCTCTACAATGCAGTCGTGCGAAGCTTTGTCGGCAAGCGTGAGCGGACTGTTGTCGGCCTTCATCTCGATGCCAAAGTCCTGAGAGGGGTCGTTGTATATGCGCATGATTTCTCTGCCAGCATATACCGAAGTGTCTATCGCAAGGTCAAGAATGTTGAATCTTTGCATATATTATAGCATTTTCAGAGCCAACTTGATGACGCGTTCAACTGGTGCATCAGGCTCGTCGGTTAGAATTTTCTGTACTACTTTATGGGTTGGAGCAGGACTGAATCCAAGCATCGAGAGGGCTGCAACGGCTTCGTCGAGAACCTCTTTGTTGACCATCGGAGCTGCCGATGCAGAGGGTGATGCAGCCTGAATGCCAAGGGAACCAATTTTGTCGTGGAGCTCCACAATGATACGCTGAGCCATCTTTGGGCCTACGCCCTTGACGGTCTTCAGTACCTTATCGTTGCCCTCGCTGATGATGCCAGCCAGTTCCTGAACGGTCAGGGAGGAGAGAATCACCCTGGCAATGCTTGCTCCGATGCCGCTCACGCTGGTCAGCAAGAGGAAAAGCTCGCGCTCAGCCTTCGTGCCAAAGCCCCACAGCTGGTAGGCATCCTCGCGAATCGATTCCGTAATCCACAACTTCACCTCCTGCTTGCCCTGAATGGCAGAGAAGGTGTTCAAAGAAATATTCACGCCGTACCCCACCCCATGACACTCGACAACTGCAAGGGCTGGAGTCAGTTCGGCAAGGTTCCCCTTTAGGTATTCAATCATGCTTTTTCATTTTTGCGGCGCAAAGGTACAAAAAAAAGAAAAAAAACAGGGAAAAGAGACTAAGAAATTAATAAAAAAAAAGCAATATATACAATAAAAGGACACATACGCACGTTAATATATAGACATGAGCGCGCGAAAAGTCATATTCGTTTTATCAGTTCTGCTGGGTATTAACTTACTTCTGGCATCAACTGTCAATGGACAGGGGGCAATGGTCAACGAGGCCGCTCCTGCCGACACCATTACGGATGGCAAACCGCGCTATTCCGTCCGCAAGACTGGCACAGAAGACACCAAGAACCTTCGCAAGAAGACGGCTGACCTGAAAGACCCTGACAACCTGAAGACCGAGGTTATCTACGACGAAAAGGACAACACCTACACCATCGGAACCTCGCTGGGAGGCAGTGACGCAACCACTACAGGCAGAAGCACAGGAGGAACCAGGAGCACAGGCAGAAGCACCAGCACAAGCAGAAATTCCAGCCGAAATCAAAGCACCTCTACCCCAAGCTCATCACAAACAGGAGCCGCAGGAGCCTCATCAGGAAGCATCCTCCCAGGCCGCTCTGGCTTCACACTCGGCACAGCCACCAGCTTCCTGAACGCACCAGTCCTGATGACACCAGAAGAGTACCAGCAATGGTCTCTGCAAAACTCCATGCAACAATACTGGCGCCAAAAGAACGAAGAAGCCTTTGAGGCAGCAGGAAAGAACAAATTCGACTTCACAGACATGCACTTCAGCCTCGGCCCAGCAGAGAAAATCTTCGGCCCTGGAGGCGTGCAGATCAAGACCCAAGGAAGCGCAGAGATAAAGATGGGCATCAACACGAAGAAGGTGAACAACCCTGCCCTCTCACCCTCACGACGCAAGACAGTCGGCTTCGACTTCGATGAAAAAATCAACCTGAGCCTCAACGGTAAGGTGGGCGACAAGGTCAACATGAACCTGAACTACAACACACAGGCCACCTTCGACTACGACGCACAAAACCTCAAACTCAAATACGACGGCAAAGAAGACGAAATCGTCAAACTCATCGAAGCCGGCAACGTATCCTTCCCCAGCAACATCAGCCTCGTACCAGGCGTAAGCAGCCTCTTCGGCCTTCGCACAGACGTGCAGTTCGGCAAACTCAAGATCCAGTCAGTCATAAGCCAAAAGAAGAGTGCCAGCTCGAGCGCAAACAGTAAAGGCGGCTCACAAACCACCAACTTCGAGTTCAGCGCAACAAACTACGAAGAGAACCGACACTTCTTCCTCTCCCACTTCTTCCGCGAGAAGTACGACAAGAACATGGAGTCGCTGCCCACCATCTCGAGCGGCATCAACATCAAACGTGTCGAAATCTGGGTCACAAACAAAAGCGGCAGAACAGAAAACAACCGCAACATCATCGCCCTTGCAGACCTGGGCGAGTCAACCAACATCTACAACACAACCCTCTGGGCTAGCACAGGCATTGACGTCCCCAGCAACCGTTCCAATACAGAATATGACCGACTCCTCAATGACTATGCAGAAGCTCGAGACATCTCGCAAGCCACAACCATCCTCGACGGAATAGGAGGAGGCAACACGTTCCGCGGAAGCATAGACTACGAAAAACTGCAAGCAGCACGAAAACTGAACAGTAGCGAGTACACCGTCAACAACGCCCTGGGCTACGTCAGCCTATCCAGTAACCTCCAAGTGGACGATGTCCTTGCCGTTGCCTACGAATACACCTACATGGGCACAACCTATCAGGTGGGCGAATTCGCAAGCGACCTCACAGACAACACCAAAGCACTCTTCGTAAAACTGTTGAAAGGCACATCAGGAAGCCCCAACCTGCCCACATGGCGACTGATGATGAAGAACGTCTATTACCTCGGCACACAGAAAGTGATGGCCGACAAGTTCCGACTCGACATCAAATACCAAAGCGACTCGACAGGCGTCTATCTCAGCTACTTGCCAGAAGAACGCTTCAAGAACACCATCCTCCTGAGAGCCCTCAACCTGGACCGACTCGACGCCAAGAACAACCCACATCCCAACGGACAGTTCGACTTCGTGGAAGGCTACACCATCAGCAAAGGTCGCATCATCTTCCCCGTAACAGAACCCTTTGGCGAACACCTCGCAAAATGGATTGGAGACCCAGCCCTGGCCGACAAATACTGCTTCCGCGAACTCTACGACAGCACAAAAACCGTAGCAAAACAAATCTCCGAGCACGACAAGTTCCTCCTGACTGGCCGCTACAAAGGTAACAACGCAGGAGAGATTGACCTGGGCGTAACCAACATAGCAAAAGGCTCTGTCATAGTCACTGCAGGCGGAACAACACTCACGGAAAATGTCGATTATACCGTCGACTACAACATGGGCCGCGTCACCATCATCAATCAAAGCCTCATCGATTCAGGCACCAACATCAGCGCATCAGTAGAAAGCAACGACACCTACGGAATGCAGCGAAAGACAATGCTCGGCCTGAACCTCGACTATGAAATCAACAAGAACTTCACCGTAGGCGGCACCCTGATGTACCTGAGCGAACAACCGCTCACCTCAAAAGTCAACATGGGCAGCGAACCCCTGAAGAATACACTCTGGGGCTTCCACATCAGCTGGAAGAAAGAGAGCCAATGGCTGACAAACCTCATCGACAAACTGCCTCTCATTCAATGCACACAGCCCAGCTTCATCTCCTTCAATGGTGAGTTCGCACAACTCATTGCAGGACAAAACCATAGCGTGCAGGGAGATGCCTCATATCTCGACGACTTCGAAAGCAGCAGCATTAAGAACAGCTTAACCCAACCCACTTACTGGAGCTTGGCAAGCACACCAAGCATGTTCGCCGAAAGCAAACTCATGAATGACGCCGCATACGGCTATAACCGAGCTTTGCTCGCATGGTACTACGTTGACCCCATCTTCACACGTCGAAGCAGCACACTCACACCCAGTCACATCAAGAGCGACCTGGACCAACTCTCCAGCCACTATGTGCGTGAGGTCTATGAACGTGAGCTCTACCCCCAGAAGTCACAAAACACCTACACAAGCGTAACTGGACTCAATGTCCTGAACCTTGCATTCTATCCCAAAGAACGTGGCGCCTACAACCTCTCAACCGATGTTGATCAGGAAGGACACCTCAAACATCCGCAAGAGACATGGGGCGGCATGATGCGCAAACTCGACAACACAGACTTCGAAGCCCAGAACATCGAATACATCGAGTTCTGGATGATGGACCCCTTCATCTACAAACGCGACCTCCCAGGCAATCATGGCGGCGACCTTTACTTCAACCTCGGTGAAGTGTCGGAAGACATCCTCAAGGACGGAAAGAAGTACTTCGAGAGCGGAATGCCTGTCGATGGAAATCCACAGTACTACACCGAAGGCTATTGGGGCCGTATTCCCAACAGCAGCAGCGTGACATACGCCTTCAACAATGAAGCAGGAGCAAGATCCAGACAAGACGTCGGACTCAACGGCCTGAATGACGATGAGGAGCGAGAGTTCGGACTTTATGCAGACTACCTCCAGCAGATGCAAAGTAAAGTCTCGCAGTCAGTATATGACAGCATCTATGCCGACCCCGCCAACGACAACTATCACTACTACCGCGGAACAGACTTCGACCAGCTCCGCATGTCCATCCTTAATCGCTACAAGCGCATCAACATGCCTCAAGGCAACAGTGCCGACTCCGACACAAGGACAGAAAGCTACGAGACAGCATGGAAATCGACACCTGATGTTGAAGACATCAATCAAGACTACACCCTGAACGAATACGAGAAATACTACCAGTATCACGTAAGTATCCGCCCAGAGGATATGGTGGTAGGACGCAACCATATTGCCGACAAACGAACCGCAAGCGTGAAACTTCGTAATGGCAACACAGATGAATGCACATGGTACCTCTTCCGCATCCCATTGCAAGAATATGAGAGCAAGGAAGGAAACATACGCGATTTCACAAGCATACGCTTCATGCGTGTCTTCATGACAGGCTTCGAAGAAGAAACCATCCTTCGTCTTGCCACACTCGACCTTGTACAAGGCGACTGGCGAACATATCAGCAACCGCTCTACAACGGCAACACACCTTCCAGCGGTAGTGGTATTATTGAAGTCAGCACAGTCTGCATCGAGGAGAACAACGACAAGAAACCCGTCAACTATGTCCTGCCTCCTGGCATCACTCGTATCACAGACCCCTCGCAAGCACAACTCGTAGAAGCCAACGAACAGGCCATGTGTTTGGTGGCACGCAATCTTGGCGGCAACGAATCGAAAGCCGTCTATAAAAACTGCAACTACGACATGCGCCAGTACAAGCATCTCCAGATGTACGTGCACGCCAACGCCTTGGCTGAAAACATCACAGAAACCACGGATGGCGAGTGTAGCGTCTTCATTCGACTCGGTTCTGACTACAAGAACAACTACTACGAATATGAGGTACCTCTGAGGCTTACCCCAGAAGGATATTACGACACATATAGTGCACAGGGATGCTTGGCTGTATGGCCATCTGAGAACATGGTTGACATCAACTTCGACCTCTTCACCTCAATCAAGAAGATGCGCAACACTCAGGCCAGCCTTGGAGTCGCATCCATGAACCGGCTCTTCTCTTCATACGACGAGAACCATCCCAACAACCGCATCTCAGTCATGGGTAACCCCACTTTGGGCGAGGTTAAGACCATCATGATTGGTGTACGAAACAACAGCGGAAAGACGAAGAGTATCGAGGTATGGGCAAACGAACTGCGATTGCAAGAGTTTAGCAACAGCGGCGGTTGGGCAGCTCAAGGAAACCTGCAGGTTCAACTCAGCGACCTGGGTTCTGTCACAGCAACAGCCAAGATGATCACCTCTGGCTTCGGTGGCATAGAACAAAGCGTGGCACAACGCAAGAACGAGGACAACCTGAATTACTCCATCACAACACAATTCGACCTCGGACGCCTCCTGCCTGAGAAAGTGAAGCTTCATGTCCCCATGTACTACAGCTACAGCAAGGAGAAAGTCTCGCCCAAATACAATCCCTTCGATTCAGACATGCTACTGAGTGACGCGCTGGATGCATTGGCCGACGACCGCCAACGTGACTCCTTGCGAAGCCTCACCACACATACCGAGACCAACAAGAACCTCTCATTCACAGGCGTCAAGTTGAACATCAGCACGCCCAAGCACCCGATGCCTTACGATCCGGCCAACTTCACCTTTGGCTATAGTCGCTCCACACAACTCACCGAGGGTCAAACCACCGTCTATGAACGTGAACTGAACTGGAAAGCGACTATCAACTATTCATGGAGCCCGAACTGGAAGCCTTGGGAGCCCTTCAAGAACCTCAAAGGCAAGAGCAAATGGCTGGACATCATCAAGGCTCAGAATATAGCCTACGCTCCACAAAGTGTCACATTCTCGACTGACATGAACCGCAACTACTACGAGTTGCAAGAGCGTGACCTCGAGAACCCAGGAGACCTGTCTGCACTGCCTGCTACATTCAGCCAGAACTGGACATGGAATCGTAACTTCTCGCTCAAGTGGGACATCTTCAGGGCACTACACTTCACCTTCACCAGCGGAACAAAAGCCGAGATTGAGGAGCCTTACACCCAGATTAACAAAGACCTCTATCCAGACCGTTACGAGGCATGGAAGGACTCCGTGAAATGGAGCTTGCGTCACTTCGGACGTCCTCTTGACTATCATCAGAACGTACAAATCAGCTACAAGGTTCCACTCGAAAAGATTCCTATCTTTGATTGGGCTTCACTCGATGCAGCCTATAATTCCAACTACACCTGGAAGCGTGGTGCTGAGCGTGCAGGACGTCCCTCGCTCGGAAATACCATCAACACACAACGAACCATTAATGTCAATGGTAAGTTCGACATGGAGAAGCTCTACAACCACAGTCCGTTCCTGCGCGAGGCTAACAAGCGCTTCTCTGCTGCCAATGCCCGAGCTGGAGCCAACCAGAAACGTCAGGAGAAAGAGCGCGAAGACAAAGCAAAGAAAGCTGCAAAAGAGAAAGAGAAAGATGCACGAAAGGCTGCAGAACAGCAGTCCATGGAGACAGGCGAACCCGTTGACAGCATATTGGCAAGGCAACAGAAGTCGTCCTCGAAACAAAGTAATGCAGCTGGTGTCAGCACAAAGAAGAAGACCGAGAACAAAGGATTCGTCCAAGAGATAACACTCTATCCCGACTCCGACCTCGTAATCGCACACGGACAGAAGTCCAAACGCGTCCGCGTAACAGCTCGCGACAGCAGCGGCTTTGCCTATAACATAAAATTCAAGAAGGTTGACGAGAACAGCATTCGTATCGTCAAGACACCAGTTGACACCACATCGGTTCGTCTTAATGTCGTGGCACTCCCCAAGGCCTCAGAACAGAAATGGTATGGTCTGGCACAAACAGCAGCACGCTTCCTGATGATGATACGTAATGTCAGCATCACCTATCGCAACACATACAATCTTGCCGTACCTGGGTTCTTGCCCGAAGTGGGAGACATGCTTGGCCAAAAGAGACTTGGTGGCGTATTCACCCCAGGTGTTGACTTCGCCTTTGGCTTCGTTGGCGACTCATACCTCGACAAAGCAAAAGAACGCGGATGGTTGATAGCAGGCGACAGTGTGGCCACACCTGCCACCATAGCCAAGACAGAGGATGTGCAGGTCAAGATAACACTGGAGCCCTTCACAGACCTCAAGATTGACCTCAACATGAGTCGTACCGACAATCGCAACAAGAGCATCCAGTACATGTACGGAACGCCTCCGACCCACAGCGGCTCGTTCAACATGACAACCATCAGCATAGGCTCAGCCTTTGCCAGCACCGGCTCTGCAAGAAACGGCTACTATAGCAAGACCTTCCAGAAGTTCCAAGACAACCTGAACGTATATCAAAGGCGAGTCGAAGACCGCTACAGAGGCATACAATATCCTGCAGGAACAGGCATGAGCGGCACCTTCAATCCCGAAAACGGAACAGTAAACAAGTATAGTGCCGACGTCATGGTACCGGCATTCCTCGATGCCTATACAGGAAGCAGCTCGCTCGACATCTTCCCGTCCCTGCTCAGAATGTTGCCCAACTGGAGCATCAACTACAGAGGCCTGAGCAACCTGCCCTGGGTGCGCGATCACTTCAAGAGCGTCAACCTCACCCACGCATACAAGAGCGTCTATGCCGTTGGCTCCTACCACTCGTACAGCTCATGGATAGAATGCATGGGCAGCGGAGGTCTTGGCTTCATACAGAACACCACAACTGGCGGATACACACCCAACAGCCTGCTCGACGTAAGTACCGTAAGCATCAACGAGAACTTCTCGCCCCTTATTGGCATCAATGCCACCCTGAACAACAACATGACCTTCAAGGCAGAATATAAAACGACACGCGTACTGAACCTCAGCATGACAAGTGCCCAGCTCACAGAAACAGGCTCGAAGGACTTTGTACTCGGATTCGGCTACAAGATTAACGACTTCAAACTCAGCAGCATCTTCCGTTCCAGGAGAGCAAGCGAGATAGCAGCAAGAAACAGCAAGTCGAAAGGCAAGGCAGCCAACAACTCCCTGAAGGGCAACCTCGAGAACGACAAACCGTCAGGAAACGCCCGAGGCGGCAACACCGGAAAGCAGAAGATAGCTCACGACCTGAACCTGCGCTTCGACTTCAGCATCCGCAATCAGAGTGCCATCAAGCGAGACCTGCAGACCAACCTCTGCGAAGCCACCAGTGGCAGCAAAGCCTTCAAGACAAGTGCACAAGTCGATTACACCCTGAGCCGCATGGTCACCCTGAGTCTCTATTATGACCGCCAGCGTTCTGAGCCGCTCCTCTCAAGCAGCAGCTATCCCACCATCACACAGGACTTCGGAATGTCCATGAAGTTCTCCCTCACCCGATAAGTCGAAGGCTTACATCAGCCTTTTTGTACATAATCTGGAATTTTACTCAGTGGAATGAGTAATTTTACTCAGTGCAAAGATAAGAAGATTTCCTAAAACAACCAAATAATTTTATGATTTTCTTCCATCAGCCATCAGCCCTCAGCCATCATCATATCATATAAGTTAGATGGATTATGCAAAATTACATAATGCAAAATTACATAATTTGTTTCAGACACGCAAATTCCACTACCATTATTACTTATTATTTATGATTTTTTAGCACTCCCTCTTAGTTCTTACATCACCCATCAGCCATCATCCATCAGCCATCTTCTCTTCCGCTGCCATTTGATATTCTGGCTCTACTGGTTCATAGGGCTTCGGGACTTGTCTGTCTTGCAGATAGATGCTGTTCAAGGTAAAGGCAATGGAATCGAGCGTCTGTTCCTTCTGTTTTGGCTTCAGTTCGCATTCCCAGACTACGATACTGTGCCAACCCATTTGAGCCAGTTTCCTTTGTTCCTCCTTGTCCCTCTGCATGTTTCGCCTGATCTTATTAACCCAGAACTCAGTATTCGACTTCGGAATCTTGCAACATTCCGAACTCTCAATCACATCTTCCATCTTACATCTTCCATCAGACATCCGTGGCTCCGCCACGTTATGTCCATGCCAGAAGCAGCCGTTTACGAAGATGCAGGTTCTGTATTTGCGTAATACCAAGTCAGGGTGTCCTGGCAGTCGTTTGTCGTTCAGACGATAACGGAATCCCCTACTCCACAAGCCCTTTCGCACAACAAGTTCAGGCTTCGTGTTCTTTGACCGAATGGAAGCCATACAATCGTGCCTTTGCTGTGGAGAAAGCCGGTCCATAGTCTTAGAATCCTTTTCTGTATTTCAACACGTCCTCTGCATTCGTGAATAATGGCTCTCCATCTGTATAACCGCCATTTTTTAACATGGAGACTTGAAGATTCTGAATCAAATTAACAATATCGATTTTGCCCAGATTCACTTCTTCATCGAAACGATAGAAGAAATGAGCCCCCTTCTTCTCAGAAGATTGCCAAGTTTCAAGTGCCTGCTTTCCTGTCAATTTAGTTGTAGTACTCTTCACGTGGAAAACACGACACTCTTTTGTTTCTTTGTAATCTTTTGTATAAAGAATTACAAACTGAACGTTTTTCGATTTATAGAAAGACAAGGGATGCGAACCTGGTCTTGGATTATCTCCATCATCCAGACGAACGTTATACATCATCGAGGCTTCATCATTATTGCCCAGAATCATTTTCAAATGGTCTTCATCTTGGTAATATCCAACCATCACGCCCTTGTCCGCATATCTTTCAAGATAGTGTACAGTAAGGAATTGGGGCGAAATCAAAGGTTGTTGCAGTTCCTTTTCGAATTCCGGCTGTAATACCTCTTGGGGGTCTTTGCCCATTCCGCATTCCTCTATGACGAAGTATTTCTTCAGTTCTTCGTATTGTTCTTGCGTTTTCTCCAAATGTTTTGCAGGTCGGGCATAGGCAAAATAAATCTTCCTTTCCTCTCCATAGGGTTGGAACACTCGTCCGTTCAGTTCGTAGAAGTGTTGCTGCAGATACAAAGACGCATCAACTCCCAATTTTGCCCTCATGGCATAAACCTTGAATTTGTCCTGAATTACCCCACGTATTTCTTCGCGGAATATCTTGCGGACATGATGCTTCCAAATCGCCTTTTCGTTAGCTTTATTGCGGGCATAGAGATACAGAATGTAAAGGAAATTCACATCATATTGCGACAGGAAAAGTGTGTCTCTGTCGAACAGCCTGTCCGGGAACTGGAAAGATACCTTTGTACAATGTTTGTCTTTGGTGTCTTTGTGCTCCTTGATGTTCTGCTTTTCATCATTATATTGCAGATTGTCGTACACAAAGGCGCTAATGAAGAAGTTGGGAATCACATCATAACCCTCTGTTATGCTGTCGTCTTGCAAACGAATCTTCCCGAATCGTTCTTTGTCTTCTACCCTTGATTCATTTTCTTTTTCATCGAACCTGGAATCATCTTTTGCAAACAGATTCACATTCCATTGGATAACGTTCCTGGCATAGGTGTATTGTTTGTATATGGATTCCGAAGTCAAGTCATGGCCACTCTTGTAGTATTTGCTGTCTCCTATATAGTAGACCTCTCTTTCGCTCTGCTTTTCCGCAGAGGTCAAAGCCAAATCCGTATACAAGTGGTCCACCCGTTTTCCGTCTTCCTGATCTGCCAGACCTTTGGGAATCATGCTGTGTGGTGTACCTATCAGCTCGTCTATCATGGCTTCGAAGACGATATTGAAGTTTCTTGCCAACAGATATTCCTGTGCATTTGTGTTGACAGCAATACGGTATGAATTGTCGAAGAAAGCATAACACAAATCCCACAGCTGGAGTGCTTTGTCGGAGAAGTATTTATACTTTATCTGCATGAGTTTCACCTTGCCCATCCCTCGCATGTATTGCTTGAATTGCTTGCCGACAATCAAGTCATACTGAATATTAATGGGTGTGCGAAATCCATATTCTTCATTAAGGAAGTTCAGGATGCTGAAGAAAATGATGAACAATTCCTCTTCGTAGTTGACAATCCTTTTCTTGTTGATGGGCTTCAGGTAAATCACGTCATCCCCTTGGATGAAACTTTGCGAGTGACCGATGGTTCGTGTCCAGTTTATCTTGTTGTTGCCCTTGTGAAGGTTCTTGATGGTAAAGAGGACAAAATCCCTGTTCTCTTGGTTGAAATTGATGAGCGACAAGACGATATCCAAGAATGTTTTCGCTTGGGCTCGTTTCCCCCTTCCTGCTTGTGGCAAGTGCTTGTACAAGATGGCCTTGCTCTTCGGATTCGACTTATAGAAGACGCTCAAAGCCCTGTAAATCCATACCGAAAACTCGTAAATGAACTTCCTGTACTCCTGGCTCAGGTTCTCCTTCTGTTTGTCAGGGGACAGCACATCTTCTGGAGTGGCATCTTCGCCATTCTTCTTTTTCATGCCCACAAGTGTCTCCTTGTCTGTCAGCAGCACTTTGGGCAGGATGAACACACAATCGTGCAAATGAGGATTATAGAAATAACCCACATACTGCACTCTAACCATTTTGTCCACATCCTGAAGCACATATATGTCCTTCAAGACTTTCTCCACATCATGGCTGTTGTATTGGTGTTCTTCGAAGAGGATGTACATTTACTTCTGTTCTTCTTTGTCCTTTTTCCAGTTCATCACCTTGTCAAGGAAGTCCTTCAGTCGTGTCTCGTTCACTCCTTCACCATCTTCTTCATAGAAGTCGGGGAATGTGAGGTCCTTTTCTTTTCCGTCTTCCTCATCCACATAGCGGAAGAGCGAAGTGTCCTCGAAACCGTAGTCCTTGAAGACATCATTCCACAGATAGAAGATGACCTTGCTCACAAATGTCTTAGCACTTATTTTGCCATCCTTGTCTGCCTTGCAGAAGAAGTAACCCAATTGCTTGTCTGCGCTCGAGGTCATGGAAGCGATTATTTCGTTTATTCTATCAATAAACTCATACCAGTCTCTCTCCTCTTCTCCCACCACAATCTTATAGTTTTCTTCCAGATGGTTCTTTATCTTGATGTACTTCCAGTCCCACCTACGCTTGAAGGCCGAATCAATTGGGAACAGGCTTTGGTCGCTTGTGTTCATTGTAGCCCAAATGAAGAGGTTCTTGGGTAAGAGAAGAACACGACCGCTCTGCACATCATCGGAAAGAGTTGCGCCATAGTTACTCGTATATCCCTCTATCTCGCCTTCTATGTTGATGTCGTTGGTCAACTTGTATTCCCCTTCCTTGAACGCACGTTCTATTTCCTGTTGCAAGTCCGTATCGGCTTCTATGGGATATTCCGAGAAGCCATTATCGCTTCGGTCAAGCAGTTGGAACAAGTCTCCGAAGATCTGTGCGCAATTGCCTCGATTGATTTCTTCGATAACGAGGAACTGAGGTTCGAGCACACTCTTTGCTGCTTGCAAGTCAACCTTGTCAGTATTCTTGTTTACGGCATCCGCTAAGCGAGTCCAAGCATTTTCAAACGAAGAGCTGTCAATATCTTTCAACAAGTTGGCAAAATATCTTTGTAACCCTCTTGCGCCAGATTCCGGCTCATTCCCATTGTAATAATCCTGAATCTTTGTTTTCGAGCACTTCCCGTCCGTATCAATGAAATAGCCGTTCTCCTTTTTCGAGAGCGTGTATATTTGGGAACTTCTGCTTATGGGAACTTGTCCCTTCTCTTCTATGCTTTTCTTGAGAGTTTCCAATCCTTCTTCCAGGCTTTGTTTCGTGCAATTCTGTACATTGTCGTATATCCATTGTGCAATAGCCTGTTGCACAGAAACGCCCGGTTGTGCGCCAGTAGGTATAACAAACGAGCCTGTAGCCCAGATTTCATTCCACGCTCTTCCAACACTACTGTGCGAAATGTTGAAGGGGAACACTCTGTGGAACGAAATATCGTTTGTGTTTACTCCGGTTATGGTGTACTCTCCGTCATTAATTTTGAAAGTGTGAGCCAATGGTACAGAGGTTCTGGTCGCTCTGTCGGCAAACTTCTTCCATGCTCCAAGATAAGCCTTCAGGAATGCTTGAGGGATGAACTTATATACAATCTTCTTCTCTTTGTATGTTCCTGCATTTACGAGGCTGATGCCATTATTCACAACAACAGGAACGACCTTTGTATCCACATCATCCATTGTGGGTTTATACGCCCCAACAAATGTTGAATAGTCACTGTCTGGGTGGAATGTAGTACGAACTACAGATTTGCCATGCGTTTCATCTTTTATGGTTTTTGATTTACCCGTTCCAGGAGCACCATAGAAGATTTGCTGAAGTGGGCCGAATTCGTTTTCTGTTTTCATATCACTTAAACTAACATTTTCTGGGAATATATTAATTTCGTCATTTGTTGGTCTTAAATTAGATATTCTTTCAGAATACTTTAATAAAATGGGTTGTGGTATGTTAAGTTTCCTATTATCGTCGCTAAGAAATCCCATGCTCACAAGAAATGGTATTACTTTGTTGTCAACTCGAATTGTTTCACCCACACCACTTCCGTTTAGTCTACATATTTTTACATGAGTTATTGCATTTGAGATAGGGGAACCATTTAGCATACGATAGAGGATAGAAGCATATTCTTGCCTTGTAACCCCATCAAGAAGCAACGCAGAAATTAATAAGATATTTGGAGCCTCAAGCCTAGAATTACTATTAGGGCAACCATCATTATTTCTGCCAAAAGTAATTGTTTCTAAGGCTATCATAATAGCCTCCAACATAGAATCCGTGTCGTTTGCCTCATAAGCAGAGAAAAAAGCTTTCCCTAATGCGGTTATTCTACATTCGGATTGTATATTGCCTTTAATTTTCCTTTCAACAAAACCAAAATAACGGGCTAATTCCGCATCCTTCGTATAATCTGTTAAATCACTTTTCATATAGGATTCAACACCGTTTTTTCTCAAGATTTTAAATTCCTGTTCTATGTAATCCGAAGTTGTGAGCCAGTCGTCAGCATCAGCATATGTTTTAATTGCAGGTATAACGTATCTCAAATCTGCAATATGCCCTGGAACTATAAGTCTTTCTGCCATAATTATATTTGCTTTAAAAGAACGTTCATTATAACCTTAATTAATTTTGACGGTACACCCTCGCCAATTACCTTGCGAATTAATGTTTCGTCTGCCCAATCCGGAATTGGCCAATCTAAAGGGAGTGAGGAAATAATCATAATCTCATATATGGTAAAAACGCGTGGGTCAGAGTATAATGTTTCCCCATTTTTTGTATATGGTCTTCCTGGGTGAACACAGGCCAATGAAGAAATTACACCGTTGTTTTGAGTAAGACATCTACTTGGCGTATCCCAAGACAGTCGTCTGTATTGATTATAATGTGCTTTTACTCTCACACCATTGTCTTTCTTGGGGTAATATACTGGATTTGATGTCGCAGATTCGTTAGAAGGAGTGTGTATCATACATTCAACAAGTTTCCATGAATGTTTAGGTGGCCTATGCCACTTTGACACCTTGCTAGCCGCCATCTTTTTTTTCTCAAAATCCGGGAACTTTTCTAATGTAAGTGCCATCCCTTCCCGAAGTTCGGGATCTACAGAAGGTAAGTCGCCTATAGCATCTTTTAAGTTCACAATTGGAGTGTGCTTTGGAAACTCCCAAACAACATTTTTGTCTTTTCTTACAAGAAGGTATATGTTACGCAATCTCATTTGTGGGATTGAATAGTACATTGCCTTAACTTTTGTTTCCTTGTTGAAGTTGTAGTCCTCACCTAATTCCTTAACAAGATAATCAGGAATTATCATCACTTCCCCATTAACACTAATCTTTGTCTTGAGTATCGTTGTTACATTTTCAATTAAGACATATTCAGGTTTCAAGCGTTTTATTACATCGACAGCATAATATATGAGCTGATTTCTTACATCAAACTCTTCCATTTTACCCACGCGACTCATCCCTTGGCAAGGAGGTGTGGCCATTACAAAATTGACATTTTTGCTTTTTGACTCCTCAATTATGGCTGTTCTAACATCGTCATTTGTTATGTCGCCCTGCACCATATGGGTATGGGGATAAACATCTTGATAAAAGCGAGCCCTCTCTTCTACCAATTCGTTTGCAACCTCAATTCTAATGCCAAGAGACTCCATATATGCCTCTGCCACACCAACATTAGCAAATAAGGATAAGCCTCGAAGCTTTATATTAGTTTTTTTTGCCATTATATTTGCATAAACAATTTTTTCATAAATAATGAAGGTACCCCTTCCCCAATAATCCTACGGAAGAGACGAAGATCTGTCCACTCTGGCAAAGGCCATTCTTTTGGCAAGGTCATTAAGCACATTAGTTCATAAATAGTCATTGCCCTTGCATCAGAATATATATCATAACCCTCTGTGTCCTTTCCAAGATATCGTCCAGGATGAACATTATTCTGAGAGGATATCTCTATATTATCCATAGCAATTGTGTAAGCCGGCGTGTCCCAGTTCTGCCTTTTATAAGTATTCCCAAATCCCCTTACAATCTCTCCATTGATTTTCTTAGGCTTAAACCTATCAATATTGGCAAATGCAGACTTACCAGTTGGAGTGTGTTGCATAGCATACACGTTACGATATACGTGCTTGGGGGGGATATTAAACTTCGATATTCGAAGGGCATCCTCTTTTCGTTTCTCATACAGCGGAAAGAGTCTCTTAAATTCTTCTTCGCTTAAATCTTTAACAAACGGATCAATTGGAGGAATCCAACCAATTGCATCCTCCATTGTGACAACTTTTTTTTCTTTATTTGGGCAAGTCCAGATGTGCTTAAGCCCTTTCCTCGTTGCCAGCAGAATCATCCTTTCGCGACTTTGTGGCACACCATAATCTTTTGCATTCCTTATAGAAAAATCCAGTTCATAGCTGGACGAAAGTTCTTCCCTTATAACATCTGGAATTAAAGTTGCCTTATCTTTATACCATACGTATGTGGTTAAAAAGGCGGGAACGTTTTCAAATAAGAAATAATCCGGTCCTATTTCTTTAATTAAGTGAATAGCATACATGAATAGTATGTTACGGGGGTCCATTTTCTTCATTTGACCAGCCGTACTCATCCCTTGGCATGGAGGAGTGGCCATTATGATATTTACCCCAGCCTTTATGGAGGAATCTAAAATTTCCTTATATGTCTTCTTTTCTGTAATGTCTCCACATATCATTTTTGTATTTGGATATATGGCTTGATATAGCTTTGCCCGCCTTGGGTCTATCTCATTTGCGACCACAACCTGCTTTCCTATTTCGTCAAAATAGGCTTCAGCCACCCCAATGTTGGCAAATAACGACAGTACCTTATACTTCTTTTTCGTCATATTCTTCCTTGGGCCTACAAAAAGCCCCCTTTTCGTTTTTGAAAAGAGGGCGTGGAAGAGAATGTGTTTAACCAAGGCTTACGACGGCCCACATCAGACAACAATCCAACTGTCCACGCCCCTTTTACGAGCGTAAACACCCAATTGCTTGTCCGACTGATGTGTTACCTGAGGTCGTAATTCTGGTTAATCAGCCAACCAAGGATGTTTATGACATCTATTTTTTATATTTTCGCGTACAAATTTACGAAAAAAAATCTCTCTTCTGCAAAGAGAAGAGAGAAAAATCATCATGAGCAAAGCATTTTAATAAAAAAAACCTCGCTATTCTCACGAACAGCGAGGGTAGATTTACTTTTGCATCGAACAGATTCTGCTCTGGTGCAAAGAACTTAATTTACTTG